>Ga0082207_1000080_pt1 | contig 58909 bp, 43 predicted proteins | sample LakMenEpi10Aug09_FD_71540 | JGI IMG/M metagenome (GOLD analysis project Ga0082207, IMG submission 71540) | reverse complement strand
TGGGGCGACGGCAGGGGCTTGGGCCCATGCCGCCGGCAGGATGATGGCCCAGCCGACCAGGGCGGCCAAAGCCAGCGTGCCCGCCGACATCCTGGCGGTGAATGGTCCGGTGAAAGGGTTCATCCAGGGAAATGTACCTAAAGTACAAACCCGTACCGATATGAAATCGATTGTAAACGCAACCCGGCTCGCCAAGTCCTTCATTTTCATGGGTTTCCGGCTCGGCCCGCCGGCGGATGGGGGTGTTGCATCCGCGCAGGCTTGGGGGTTCCCCTAGGCTAAATTCTCTGTAGTTTTAGTACAGAATCCCCCGGAAACACGGGGTTACTCGGGTTTTTGCGTTCCCACATCAAACCTCCCATCAGCTGACCGCAGGAGACAACACATGACCGAAGTACACGTCCAGGGCCAACGCCGCGCGCGCATGCGCACAGGCCTGACCCCGACAGCCGCCGCCGTGGCGGCTGTTGCGGCCCTGTCTGCCATGCAGGCCCACGCGCAGCAGGCCCAGCAGGTCACGGTGACCGGTATTCGCAGCGCAATCGAGAGCGCCATCAGCATCAAGAAGAACGCCGAGGGTGTGACCGAGTCGCTGAGCGCCGAAGACATCGGCAAGCTGCCCGACACCACGATCGCCGAATCCCTGGCGCGTCTGCCGGGTGTAACCACCCAGCGCACCCGCCAAGGTGAGGCGTCGACGATTTCGATTCGCGGCCTGGGCCCTGACTTTTCCGGCTACCTCATCAACGGCCGTGAGCAGGCCGGCATCGGCAACAGCCGTGCACTGGACCTGAGCGTGTACCCGGCCGAATTGATCGGCGGGGCCACCGTCTACAAGACCGCCGATGCGGCCCTGATCGGTGGCGGCCTGGCCGGCACGATCGACAACAAGCTCATCGATCCGACGCTGTTTCGCAACCGCGTGATTGCCGCCAGCCGCACAAAGGTGCGCACCGGTGTGGGTGGTGACAAGGACAAGGAAGGCAACGGCACCCGCACGAGCCTGACCTACATCGACAACTTTGCGGACCGCAAGATCGGCGTGGCCCTGGGCTTTGTGCGCGTCGATGGCACCAGCAGCCAGTTCGAGTGCTGCGGCTGGGGTGACGGCAACGTCACAGCCACCACCACCGCTGGCCAGACGCTGAACAATGTCAAGATCCCCGGCGGCTTCGGCGCGGGCCTTGGCCTGGGCACCCGCCGCTGGTCGGACGACCGCACCGGCATGGCGGCGATCCTGACCTTCAAGCCGAGCAAGAACTGGACGAGCCAGCTCGACTACTTCAAGACGCAGTCCAATTCCTTTGAGAAGCTCACGAAGCTCGAGGGCGGCATGCCCGGGTCGATCACGAACGCGACCGTGGCCAACGGCGTAGCCAGCAAGGGCACGTTCGCGCTGAGTGCGGGCGGCGGCATCATTCAGAAGACCGAAGGCATCGGCCGCGACGATACGGTCACGTCCCTGGGCTGGAAGAACTCGGTGAAGCTCGATGGCGGATGGCAAGCCGTGTTTGATCTCAACCGCGCCAGCGCACAGCGAATCGAGCGCGATGTCGAGGCCTACGCCGGCATTACCGGCGCCGACACGCTGACCTTCGAGACGACCGGCGGTCCTCCGAAGCTCACCGTGGGCAGCCCCCTGTCCTACACCGATCCCAAGCTGATCCAGGTTCGTGACCAGACCGGTTGGTCCGGCATCGACGGCGTGCCCCAGGCCGGCTACTCCAAGGGCCCCACGATCAAGGATAAGGTCGACGGATTCCGCGCTGACTTCAAGAAGGACCTTGGCGGCCGCCTGTTCCCTGAGATCCAGTTCGGTGCGAACCACACGAACCGCAAGAAGGAGCGGATCACCGATGAGGGCCTGGTGGTGTCGTCGACCGGCGGTGGCAAGGACCGCATCTCGATGCCTTCCGATGCCTACGTGGAGACCAATATCGGTGGCACGGGTCTGAACATGCTCACCTTTGACCCGAAGTTCGGTCTGTGGCCCGGTGCCACCATCCTGAGGAAGTACAACGACGACATCCTGTCCAAGACCTGGGGCGTACAGGAGAAGGTCACCACGGGTTACGCGAAGTTGGCCGTCGACACCAAGATGGCGGGCATTCCGGTGCGTGGCAACGTGGGTACGCAGATCGTCAATACCGATCAAGAGTCGTCGGGCTACCTGGCCGGTGTTGGCTCGGGCGTGGTCCTGGTCAACCCCTCCAAGGGCATCAGCACCGCCGGCACCAGCTACACCGATGTACTGCCCTCGGTCAACCTCGCGGGCGACCTGGGCAACGGCAACTTGCTGCGCTTCGGCCTGGGCAAGCAACTGGCACGGCCTGACCTGACCGATCAGCGCAATTCCTTTGCCGCCTCGGTCGACACCAATCCAGGCAACAGGGCCACCTTCGGTCGTTTCGTGGGCTCGGGCGGCAACCCCTTCCTCAAGCCGTACCGCGCCACGGCCCTGGACGTTTCGTTCGAGAAGTACCTGGGCACCAAGGCCTACTTCGCCGCGGCGGTGTTCTACAAGGACCTGGACACCTACATCACCAAGTTCACGGACGTGAACTACAACTTCAGCTCCTACGCCAACCAAATCGGCCTAAGCATTCCGGCCGCCGGCCCGATCGGGACCTTCACGCAAGCCGTGAACGGCACCGGTGGCACCTTGCGCGGCCTTGAGTTGTCCGCGTCCATGCCCCTGAGCGTGCTGGCTGAACCCTTGCGGGCCTTTGGTGTGACGGCAAGCCACTCCAACACGAGCAGCTCGGTGAACTGGCCGGTGGGCCTCTTGGGCGCCACCCCGAACCAGCCGCTGGATGTCTCCAACCAGCGTATCCCGTTGCCGGGTCTGTCCAAGGGCAACACGAAGTTCATGTTGTACTTCGATCAGAAGGGGCTGCAGGCTTCGGTGGCGGTCAACCGCCGTACCACCTATGTGGGCAGCGTGGCCAACGATGCGGTCGGCGGCTATCCCACGCTGCGCTACATCGAAGGGTCGAGCTGGGTGTCTGCGCAGATCGGCTACGAACTGCAGTCAGGCTACCTCAAGGGCCTGAGCGTGCGCTTTGAGGGCAACAACCTCAACAAGCCGGTGTACCGCCAGCTCAAGAGCGACGGCGTGACGGAAGACTTCAAGATTCCGACCTACGCCACCTACGCCTTGCGCTTGGGCTACAAGTTCTAAGCCCTGTTCGTTTCACACAGCCCCGCGTCCAGCCTTGTGCCGGACCGGGGCTTTTTGCTTCCAAGCACAATTGACGGTGACCTCAATTCAAGTTCGGCAGTAGGAACATGACGCAAGCGCTCAAGAAGATCGTGGTGCTCGGTGGGGGCACCTCCGGGTGGATGACGGCCTCGGCCCTGGCCAAGGTGCTGCGCGGCCAATACCAGATCACCTTGGTGGAGTCCGATGACATCGGCACCATCGGCGTGGGTGAGGCCACCATTCCGATGATCTCCTTGTTCAACCGCATGTTGGAGATCGACGAAGACGAGTTCATGCGGCAGACCAAGGCCTCGTTCAAGCTGGGCATCGAGTTTGTGAACTGGGGCCGCTTGGGTGACCGCTACATCCACGGCTTTGGTGTCATCGGTCAGGACAACTGGACGGTGGACTTCCATCAGTACTGGCTCAAGCAGTACCTGGCGGGCAAGGCCAAGCCGCTGGAAGCCTATTCGATCAACACGGCAGCATGCCTGAAGAACAAGTTCATGCGAGCGCGCGGTGACCTGCCGAATTCACCGCTGTCGCAGATCGCATACGCCTTTCACTTCGACGCGGGCTTGTATGCTCGTTACCTGCGTGCCTACAGCGAAGCACTGGGCGTCGCGCGGGTGGAGGGCATCGTGCAGGAGGTGCATACCCGGCCTGAGGATGGCCATGTGCAGTCCCTGCGGCTGAAGTCCGGCGCGGTGGTGGAGGGCGATCTGTTCGTCGACTGCTCGGGTTTCCGCGGCATCCTGATCGAAGAAACGCTCAAGACGGGCTGGGAAGATTGGTCGCACTGGCTGCCCTGCGACCGTGCGGTGGCCGTTCCCTGCGAAAACGCGCGAGAGCTCACACCCTACACGCGCTCCACCGCCCGCACGGCGGGTTGGCAGTGGCGCATTCCCTTGCAGCACCGGATCGGCAATGGCCATGTGCATGCCTCGCGCTTCATCAGTGAGGACGAGGCCACCGCCATGCTCATGAGCAACCTGGACGGTGCCCCGTTGGCCGAGCCGCGCACCATCCGCTTCAAGACGGGCAAGCGCGCCAAGGCGTGGAACGCCAACGTCGTGTCGATCGGCTTGGCCAGCGGGTTCGTGGAGCCTTTGGAGTCCACTTCAATTCACCTGGTGCAGATGGGCATTGCGCATCTGCTGACCTACTTCCCCGCAGCCGGTTTCTCAGACGTCGACCGGTCGGAGTACAACCGCATCATGAGCTTGGAGTACGAGTGGGTGCGTGATTTCATCATCCTGCACTACAAGGCCACCGAGCGCACCGACACGCCGTTCTGGAACCATGTGCGCACGATGGATATACCCGATTCGCTGCAGCACCGCATCGACCTGTTTCGGACCCACGGCCGTGTGTTCCGCGAGGGCAATGAGCTGTTCATGAAGCCCAGCTGGCTGCAGGTGCTTCACGGCCAGCGCATCCGGCCGCAGGGTTATCACCCGCTGACCGATCTGATTCCTGAAGACGAGATTGCGCAGTACCTGGAGGGCATCGAAAAGGTGATCGCGGCGTGCGTGGACGTGATGCCCGACCACGCGGCCTTCATCAAGGAGCACTGCGCTACGCCGTAGGTGTGCCTTATGCGTCCTAGGCAGCCTGGCGCTTGCAGGTGTAGAAACCGTTGATCGAAAGGCGCCCGGTACGCGGGTCGGTGCTCAGGGCTTGAGGTTCGTGCACATCGGCTGAGTGGAAGAGGCTGCCGTCATAGAACACGGCGCGGTTGAACGCGGCTTCTACGCAAGCGGTGCGCTCAAACCAGTCGTTGTCCTGCGTCATGTAGCCCGGCTGCAGGCCGTAGCGTGAGCTGAAGGTGCGGGCGTCCAGGCTTTGGCTGTCCAGCAAGAGGCGGTCGGTTTCCAAAGGGCTGCGCCGTGGGCGGTACAGGCTGGTGCCGCCCAAGGCCGAGTCGTGGAAGAGGTAAAGCACCGAGGCCGCAAACAGCACCTCCCGCGGATTGGCCGAAATGCGGTCGCGGTGGCACAACCACTGTACGGGCTTCAGTTGCGCCGGCGGTGTGGTCACCAGGCTCACGCGGGCTGTCAGCTCCAAGGTGCGCCTGGCGCCAAGCCGCCCACGCACATGCAGGTTGAAGTTTTGCTCCAAGAGTGAACTCAGTGCATCCGGAACCGGCGCCACCAGGCCCGGGTAGGGATAGCCCTGAGGTGCGGCCAAGGGCTGTTCGCAGGCCCAGTCGCGCAAGGCCTCGGGATTGCGCAGCAGGTCGTCCACGACCACACACAGGGCGCCCTCGTGACCATGCACCACGGACACGCGAGGGTGCGGATTGAATCGGATAAGCGGGGCTGACATGTCGAGCGACATGCGACGATGGTAGCGGCCTGGATCCTGTCGGTTGCGGGCTGACGCTGGCCTTGCTTGATGGTTTTCCCGCTTCACCCTGCGATGTAGTTTTCCTACATTTGCCGCATGAAGTTGAAGACTGGGTGGGCTGCGCACAGCCGACGGGCCGTGTTGCGTCACGGCGCAGCGGTGGTCATGGGCGCTGCCGCCGGCCTGGGTGCGCCCTGGGCGCACGGGGCGCGCGCGCCGATCGTCGTTTGGCACACGCCGGAAGGCGCCCGCGCGTTGCGCGAGTCTTCCGTGGCCTTCACCCGCGACACCGGCGTGCCGGTGGTGGTGGAAACGCCGGACGAAGGCCCGGTGAAGTTCCAACAGGCCGCAGCGGCCGGGAAAGGGCCTGACCTCTACGTCTATGCGCACGACCGGATCGGCGAGTGGATCGGCGGCGGCTTGCTGCATTCCGTGAGCCCGAACCGCGCCATGCTGCAGGACATCGACCCTTTGGCCTGGCGTGGCTACACCCACAAGGGCCGCCTGTGGGGCTACCCGATGTCGGTGGAAGCGATCACACTGATCTACAACAAGGCCCTGATTGATCGCGCACCGCAGACCTGGGAGGAAGTGTTCGAGATCGACCGACGCCTGCAGCGGCAGGGCCGGCGGGCCATCTTGTGGGACTACACGAACAGCTATTTCACCTTCGCGCTCTTGGCTGCGCATGGTGGCTATGCCTTTGGCCGGCGCGCGGACGGCAGCATCGACCCGCAGGATGTGGGCGTGGCCACACCCGGCGCCTTGCGAGGCGCGCGCGTGGTGGAGCGTTTGGTCCGCGAAGGCGTGATGCCGCCTGGCAGCGGTTACCCCGAGATGGAGGCCGCCATGGCAGCCGGCCGCGTGGCCATGACGATCAACGGCCCCTGGGCCTGGGTGAATCTGCGTCGCGCTGGCATTGACTTTGGCGTGGCGCAACTGCCGCTGCTGGAGGGCAAGCCCTGCGTGCCCTTCGTCGGGGTCAAGGGCATCATGGTCAACCGCGCCACCCGCCAGCGTGAACTGTGTGCGGAGTTGGTGGAGCACCACATCTTGTCGGCCCAGGGTGTGCGCCGGCTCAATGCGGCTGAGCCCTTGGGCGCGACGGCCAGCCGGGAAGTCTTCAGGGAGCTGAGTGCCGATGCGCGGATCCGCGTGATCATGGACTCGGCGCAGGACGGCATTCCCACGCCCAACAATCCCGAAATGGGGCGCTTCTGGTCGGCGATGAAGACCGCGCTGACCAATGTGTCGGAGGGGCGGCAGGAGGCACGCGCCGCGTTGGAGGCCGCTGCGCGGCGCATGAAGGCCTGAGGATGACGATGGGCAAGCCATGGCACGCGCGCGCGATCGGGGCCCTCTTGGGTGGAGTGGGCCTGTGGGCTGTGATGGCCGTCCATGCGGCCGGGCAGTCGCTGCTGGCATCGGTGCTGTTGGCCATTTCCTTGCTGGCCCTGTGGACCTATGGGTCAGCCCGTACCCATGCCTTGCGCTACTTGTTTCCTGCGGTGGCCGCTGCCCTGCTGTTTGTGGCCTTCCCGATGTTCTACACGGTGGGCATGGGCCTCACGAACCAAAGTTCGCGCAATCTGGTGGACCAGGCGCAGGCCCGTGAACAGTTGCTCGAAGAGCGTGTGGTGGACCCGCATACGCAGCGTGACTTCGAGTTGTGGACGAGCCAGGGGCAGGCGCGCCTGAAGGTGCTGCCGCTGCAGGAAGGAGGCCAAGCCTGGTGGTCTGCGCCGATCAGGATGGGTCAGGAGCCGGGCGCCGTGCCGCTGGCTGAGGTGGAGCCCCGTGATGCAGTTGCCGTGAAGCTGGCTGAGCGTGCGGCGTGGCTGGACACGCTTCGCCCGTTGAGCTTCACGCCTGCCGATGGTTCTGCGCCCCTGTGGGTGGTGAGCCTGCGGGAGGTGGCGGCGGCCACACCCGTCTACGAGCGACTGCCCGATGGGGGCCTGCGTGAACGACGCACCGGCGTGCGTTTCGCAGCCGATGAACGCACGGGCTTCTTCACGGCCGAAGATGGCACGCAGCTGCAGCCCGGCTTTCGGGTGTTCGTCGGGCTGCAGCACTACGTGCGGCTTTTCACCGAACCGCGTTTTCGCGAGCCCTTCCTCGGCGTGTTCGTCTGGACCGTGGCCTTCTCCGGTCTCACGGTATTGGGTGCCGGTGCACTGGGTTTGCTGCTGGCCTGCCTGATGAACTGGCAAGCCCTACAGGGACGCGGGTTGTACCGCGTCATCCTGTTCCTGCCCTACGCGGTGCCGGCGTTTTTGTCGATCCTCGTCTTTAAGGGGTTGTTCAATCAGAACCTGGGCGAGATCAACATGATCCTGGGTGGGTTGTTCGGCATCAAGCCGGCTTGGTTCTCCGATCCTCATTTGGCACGCCTGATGCTGCTGATCGTGAACATCTGGTTGGGCTTCCCCTACATGATGGTGTTGTGTTCAGGCCTGATCCAATCGATTCCGGCCGACCTTTATGAAGCCTCGGCCATTGCTGGCGCTGGACCATGGGATAACTTCCGACGGATCACGCTGCCGCTGATCATCAAGCCGTTGACGCCGCTGCTGATATCGGCCTTTGCCTTCAATTTCAACAACTTCGTGCTGATCAGCCTGCTCACAGGCGGACGCCCCGATCACTTGGACAGCGATGTGCCGGCGGGCACCACCGACATCCTGGTGAGCTACACCTGGCGCATTGCGTTTCAGGATTCGGGCAACCAGCACGGTTTGGCGGCGGCCACCTCCACGGTGATCTTCCTGCTGGTGGCGGCCATCACGCTGGTACAGATGCGGATGACCCGACTGAACGAGGAAGGAAGACGCTGACATGGCGATCGTGCAATCGAAGAAGCAGCGTTGGCGACTCCTGGCCGCACACGCCTTCCTGTGGCTCATATGTGCGGCCGTGCTGCTGCCCTTTCTGGTGGTGCTGTCGGTGTCCTTGCGGCCCGGGAACTTCGCCAGTGGCTTGCTCTGGCCCACGGAGGTCAGCCTGGAGCATTGGCGCTATGTGCTCGGCATGCCGGTGCCCGATGCCGGTGGTGTGATGCGCATTCCGGACCTTCCTGTGCTGACCTGGCTGTGGAACTCGGTGAAGGTGGCGCTGCTGTCGGGCGTGGTGACGCTGGTCTTGTCCACCACCGCCTCGTATGCGATTTCGCGCATCCGATTCAAGGGCCGCGAGCAGATGCTGGTGGGCCTGACGCTGATGCAGGTCTTTCCGGCGGTGCTGGCCCTGGTGGCGTTGTACGCCATCTTCGATGGGCTGGGTGCGGCCTTCCCGGCGATCGGCCACAACACGCACGCGGCGCTGGTGCTGGCGTATTCCGGCGGGCTGGCCATTCACATCTGGACGCTCAAGGGCTATTACGACACGCTGCCCACAGAGATTGAAGAAGCTGCGATCGTGGACGGTGCCACACCCTGGCAGGCGTTTCGCAAGGTGCTGCTGCCTATGGCGATTCCGGCACTCACGGTGGTGTTCGTGTTGGCGTTCATCGGCGCCATCATCGAGTACCCAGTAGCGTCTGTGCTGCTCACGCAGCAAGACCAACTGACGCTGGCCGTGGGGGCCAAGCTCTTCGTGCACGAGCACAATTTCCGCTGGGGCGACTTCGCGGCGGCGGCCATCCTGTCGGGCTTGCCGATCACGGTGGTGTTCCTGGTGGCACAGCGTTGGTTGGTGTCTGGCCTGGCGGCCGGCGGCGTGAAGGGCTGACGCACCGTGCCCGTCCTTCATCCCCACTGGGCCACGCGCGCGCCGATCTATCAGGTCAACCTGCGCCAGTTCACACCCGAAGGCACGTTGGCTGCCTTCGAGCCTCACCTGCCGCGCATCGCGCGGATGCTGGGGGGTCAGGGCATCCTGTGGTTTATGCCGCTGCAGCCCATCGGAGAGGCCAACCGCAAGGGCACGCTGGGCAGCTACTACTCGGTGCGCGACTACACCGCGGTGAACCCCGAGTTCGGTACCCTCAACGACTTCAACCGTGTCGTCGAGAAGGCGCATGCCTTGGGGCTGCGGGTGATCATCGATTGGGTGGCCAACCACACCGCCTGGGACCACCCCTGGACCCGCGAACACCCTGAGTGGTACCGTCAGGATGAGCACGGGCGCATCCATTCCTATGTGTACCGTGCCACGCCCGAGGCACAGCCCGAGCACTGGACCGACGTGGTGGGCCTGGACTGGTCAAAGCCACCCGTGTGGAGTGCCATGGAGCAGGCCATGCTGTGGTGGATGCACAAGACACGTATCGATGGCTTCCGCTGCGACGTGGCGGCCCTGGTGCCCATCGAGTTTTGGGAGCGCATGCGGCCGCGCCTGGCGGTTCTGCGCGAAGTCTTTCTGCTGGCCGAGGCCCACGAGCCGATTCACCATCGGGCAGCCTTCGACGCCACCTACGACTGGGGCCTTCTGGATGTGTTCAAGCGGATCGCCAAGGGGCAGGGCGACGCGAGTGATCTGCACGAGTGGTGGCGCGTGCGCGGCGGGCAGTACGGCGCAGACGACTACCGGATGCTCTACACCGCCAACCACGATTCCAACTCCTGGCAGGGCTCATGCGCCGAACACTTCGGTTCTGTCGAGGCCTTCAAGGCCTTTGCCACGCTGGCCATGCTGCTGCCCGGGCAGCCCCTGATCTACGGCGGGCAGGAGGCCTGGCTGGAGAAGCGGCTGGCCTTCTTTGAGAAGGACACGATCGACTGGAGAGATCGCCCGCTGGAGGGCTTCTATGGCGAGCTCCTGGCGCTCAAGCGGCGGCATCCGGCCCTGGGCAATGGACACACCGGAACACACGTCCAGTGGCTGGACACCGGCAACCCAGCCGTGGTGGGGTTCGAGCGCCGTGCAGGCGGCGCGGTGCTGCGGGTGGCGGTCAACCTCAGTCCTGGCGAGCAGGCCTGCAGGCTCGGCGCTGCTAGGGGTTCTTCGCTTTCGGTTTGCTTGGCGCCTTGGTCGCGTTCGGTCGAGGCTTGACGGGCGGCGCTGTCTTGGCCGGCGGGGTGGGTGCACCGATTTGCCAGCCCCAGGCCGGCAGTTGAAGGCGACCCAAGGCCTTTTGCGGCTTGGCGCTCAGGTTCACGGTGATCTGAAGCCGCGCACCGCGGGAACCGCGCCGCTTGAAGGTGATCACGCTGCGGTTCTGATCAGGGACCCATTCCAATCCATCGAAGGCCATACCGGCTTGCAGCGCCGCATGCTGGACTCGCCATTTCAGCAGTTGGGTGTAGAACGCCGACTCCGACCGGTTGCCCCAGTCCACCGGGTCTTTTTCGAAGAAGGCCAATCGCTTTCGACTGAACGACTCCTGGCCCGAGTACAGCAGGGGCATGCCAGGGAGCGTGGCCGTCAGCACGGCCATGGCCCGAGCGGCCTGCGGCGAGCCGTAGAGTTCGGCGTCCGATCCGTGCCAGCTGTTGACGTCGTGGTTGGTGATGAAGTTCAGCCCGATTGAGCCTACCGGGTAGCGCTTGACCCGGTCGATCCACCAATCCAGCAGTGCCTGCGCGTCGGCCTGGCCTTGGGCGATCTTCTGTAGGGTCTGCTGCAGCTTCCAATCGTAGGTGGCGTCAAATCCCACACGGTGCATGTCCGGCGCATCCGATTCGGCCAACATGAAGAGCGGGCCATCCTGTTCCAAAACCTGACGCGCGAGCTGCCAGAAGCGCGGCGGCAGGAAGCCCGCCACATCACAGCGAAAGCCGTCCAGGCCCACCTGACGGCGCCAGAAACGCATGGCCTCCAGCATGGCCACCCACAACTCGTGAGCGCTGTAGTCAAGTTGCGCCACGTCTTCCCAGTACTCCTGATCGTCGGGGTTGTCAGGGTTGGCCTTCACGGCGAGGATTTCTCCTGCGGCGTTGCGGCGATACCAGTCGACGTGCTCGAGTGTCCAGGGGTGGTCGAAGGCGGTGTGGTTGGCTACCCAATCGAGAATGACCTTGAGGCCGAGTTCATGGGCCCGCGTCACGAGTTGACGCAGGTCTCCAAGCGTGCCGAACTCGGGGTTGACCGCGGTGTAGTCGCGTATGGAGTAGTAGCTGCCCAGGCTGCCTTTGCGTCTGGCCTCTCCGATGGGCTGCAGGGGCATCAGCCAAACCATGCCCACACCCAGGGCGCGGATGCGGGGCAGGTCGGCGGTGACGGCACTCAGCGTGCCTTCTGCACTGTGCTGCCGGATGTTGACCTGGTAGATGGCGCTGGGGTAGGGGTCGGTGGGTGCAGCCGATGGCGAAGGCTTGGAGGCCGCGGTGGTCCCTGGCGCCGGTCGAGCCAGGGCGCTGCCGGCGCACTGGATGCCACCGAACGTGGCGACGGACAAGGGCAAGGCAAGTGAACCGGATTGACGGAGAAATCGTCTTCTTTGCATCGTGGCGCAGTTGTCGGCTGGGTTTCAGCGCACGCGCTTGTAGGTGGTGTAGCCCTCGATGGGCTGCACATCGGGCTGTAGGACCCGCACCTCCCAGGGCTGAAGGCTCGCCTCCAGGAACCCCGCGATGAATGGCTTGTGACCACGGCCGGGTTCCAGCAGGTCGCGTATGGGGGAGTTGTTCATCAGCTTGGAGTTCGCGAACAGCACATCCTCCTCGATGGCCCGGTCGCTGGGGTTGGCCAGTATCAACACGGTGTCAGCCACCCGGTCGGTATGTCGCTCGAAGGCCAGCAGTCGGTTGCATTCGGCGGCGCGCCAATCGCCCACGCGCAGTGCGAGCTGGTTGCGGCGCAGCCTCACCAACTGGCGGGTCCACTGCAAGGTCGGGTTGTCGTCGCGCACCATGTCCCATTGCATGGGTGCACGCATTTCGGGGTCGGCGCCGCCCGTCATGCCCAGTTCGCTGCCGTAGTAAAGGTTGGGTGCGCCGGGCAAGGTGAACTGCAGCAGTTGGGCCATGCGCCGCGCACGTTCATCGGGCAGTGCGTCGGCCAGCCGGATGGTGTCGTGGTTGTCCAGCATGAGCCAGGACTTCAGCAGCGGCTCGATACCGCAATCCTGCACCATTCGGTGAATCATGCGCATGGCGGTGGCGGGGGGCAGCCGGCCGCTCAAGGTGCGCAGGATGATCTCACGCAGGCTGAAGTTCATCACGCCATCGACTGCGGGGAACCATTCCTTGGGCCAGTTCCACAGTTCGCCCACCACCAGCGAGCCCGGCTTCTCATCATGGGCAGCCTGCGTGAGCGCGTGCAGCAGGTCCATGCCGATGTCGTGCGCCACGTCCAGCCGCCAGCCGTCCACGCCATCGCGCAGGTAGCTGCGCACCACGGAGTCTCGGTCGCCCCACAGCCACGCCTGCACCGCGGGGTGTTCCATGTTCAGTTCGGGCAGGTTCTCGGCCTGCATCCATGAGCGTGCGCCGCCGGGCATGCCCTCGCCAAAGATGAACCAGTTCCGCCATGGGCTGGCGGGGTTCCCCTTCGCATCCTGAAAGCGCGGGGCGTTGCGGCCCATGTGGTTGAAGACGCCGTCCAATACCAGCTTCATGCCGTGGCGGTGCAGGTCTTCGGCCAGGGCCTTCACATCCTGGCGCGTGCCGTATTCGGGCGAGACCTCGGCGTAGTCCAGAGCGTCGTACTTGTGGTTGGTGTACGCCTTGCAGATGGGGTTGAGGTAGAGCACATCGGCACCCAGGTCGATGATGTGTTGAAGGCGGGCGCGCAGGCTTTGCAGGTCGCCACCCCAGAAGTCCAGTTCGTGGCTCCACACGCGGGCCTCTTCCAGGTAGTGGCCCTGGCGCGGCAACTCACTCCAATCACGAAGGCGCTTGGGTGCGGGGTAGAGGTGCTGCTTGGCCTCCAGCTGCGCGCTGGGCGCGAAGCGGTCGACCAGCACCTGGTAGGTGACGGCGCCGTTGCGCCAGTCGGATCCGCGCGCCTCGAAGCTGCCGGCGGCCTGGGCGTCGTATCGATTGGCGTGATGGGTCATGTCGAAGGAGATGCGCGCGGCGTGGCGCTTCAAGCGGCCTGTTCCTGGTGCCTGTCGGTCAGCCGCCGGAGCGCGACACCCGATGCGTCGAAGGCATAGGTGAGTGCGGGATCGACCTTCAGCCGCAAGCCTTGCCCGCCGTGCACGCGCACGAGCCCCTCGAGTTGCACGGTGGCTGGCGCGTCCTGGCCGGGCAGGGCGCAATAGGCCACGGTGGAGCCACCCAGCGCTTCCACGAAGGTGACTTCGGCAGGGATGAGGTTGTCACGTGCATCGGCTGTGGCCACGCGCAAGTGTTCAGGGCGCAAGCCCAAGGTGAGGTGCTGCCCGCCTTGGGTGGATGAGCCGTCGATCGCGCAACGGATGAGGGAACCGTCGGCCAGGCGCACGTCGAGGTGGTGTGCGCTGCCATCGACCGTCACGGCCGGCAGGAAATTCATTTGGGGTGAGCCGATGAAACCCGCCACGAACTGGTTGCACGGGTGGAAGTACAGCTCCATGGGCGCACCCACTTGTTCCACCTTGCCAGCCGACAGCACGACGATGCGGTCGGCCAGGGTCATGGCCTCGACCTGGTCGTGGGTCACATAGACCATGGTGGTCTTGAGTTGCTCGTGCAGCTTGGCGAACTCATAGCGCATCTGCACGCGCAGCGCCGTGTCCAGGTTAGAAAGCGGCTCGTCGAACAGGAAGACCGAGGGTTGCCGCACGATGGCGCGGCCGATGGCCACGCGCTGGCGTTGACCGCCGGAGAGGTCCTTAGGCTTGCGGTCCAGCAGGTGTTCGATGTGCAGGATGCGCGCGGCGTGACGCACGGCGGCCTCGATTTCGGCCTTGGGTACCTTGGCCAGCTGCAGGCCGAAGGCCATGTTGTCGAAGAGATTGAGGTGCGGATACAGCGCGTAGCTCTGAAACACCATGGCCACACCCCGCTCCGAGGGCGTGGCGTCGTTCATGCGCTGCCCGCCGATGTAGAGGTCTCCGGCGGTGATTTCCTCCAGGCCGGCGATGCTGCGCAGCAAGGTGCTCTTGCCGCAGCCCGAGGGACCAACGAACACCATGAATTCGCCGTCACGAATCTCAAGATTGATGCCGTGCAGGATGCTCGTGGCGCCGTAGGCTTTCTCGACATTCACGAGCTTTACTTCCGCCATGGTGCGGCCTCTCTGCCTGGGTTGGGTGTCTTTGGGTTTGATTTTCTAGGAAATTTACATGACTACGCATGTGAGATGGCTCGGATGTAACCCGATTGATTCGATGAAACTCGTTTGTAATCAAGGATTTAGGATAAATTCGGCTTAACCCGATGTAGTAACACTACAGAAATAAGTGGCCCGTGGGCACAATTCGGGTGTGCCGCCACAAGTCCCATCCACCATGAACACTGCCCTGACTGCTCAAACCCTTGACTCGACACGGTTGAATGCCGCCGTGGCCAGCGCGCAGGGTCGTGCCCGCGCTGAAGGGGTGGGGCTCTCGCCCGCGGCCGTGCTGCGTACAGTGGCGCAGGCCTGCCGCGGCCCGCTGGAGGAACGCTGGGCGCGTACGCAGGAAGAAGATGTGCAACGGCTGGATTCGTTGATGAAGGCTGGGCGAGGCGCCGACGCCTCACGCCGGGTGCACTACCTGTCGATGGAGTTTCTGATGGGCCGCGCCCTGCACAATGCGCTGTCTGCCCTTGGCCTGCACAACGGCTTGGAGGCCGCGTTGAAGGAATGCGGCGCTACGCTGGCCGATGTCCTGGAAAGCGAAGGGGACGCCGCGCTGGGCAATGGCGGCCTGGGGCGCCTGGCGGCCTGCTTCCTGGATTCCTTTGCCGAGTTGGGTCTGCCTTCGTTCGGTTACGGCATGCGATACCGCTACGGCATGTTCGCCCAGCGGATCGTGGACGGACGTCAAAGCGAAGTGCCAGATGACTGGATGCGCGACGGCAATCCCTGGGAGGTCCTCCGTCCCGAAGTGCGCTACCCAGTGCACTTCGGAGGCCGTGTGGTCCAGGAAGGGGTGAAGCGTCGATGGGTGCCCGGTGAAACCGTGATGGCCCAGGCCTACGACTTCATCGTGCCGGCGCACCACAGCCACCGAACCTCCACGCTGCGTCAGTGGCAGGCGGTGTCGCTGCAGGCCATCGACTTCGAAGCCTTCTGCCGCGGTGAATATGAGGCCGCAGGGCGTGCCCAGCATGAGGCCGATCTGCTGAACTGGGTGCTGTACCCCGACGACAGTACGCAACAGGGGCGTCGTCTGCGCCTGAAGCAGGAAGCCTTCCTGGTGAGTGCCTCGCTGCAGGATGTGATTGCGCGACATCTGCGCGAAGTGGGCAGCCTCACCGGCCTTTCGCTGCGCAATGCGGTGCACCTGAACGATACCCACCCCGCGCTGGCGCCGGCCGAGTTGATGCGACTGTTGTTGGACGAGCAGGGCTTGGCCTGGGCCGAGGCCTGGAAGATCACCGCGCAGGCGATCTCCTACACGAACCATACCCTGATGCCCGAGGCCTTGGAAACCTGGCCGGTGTGGATGTTCGAGGAACTGCTGCCGCGCCATCTGGAAATCATCTACGAGATCAACCACCACTTCCTGGAAGGCGTGCGCGCGCAATTCCCCGGCGACGGCGGACTCGCGCAGGCCTTGAGCATCGTGGCCGAGCACGGCGAGCGGCGCCTGCGCATGGCCAATCTGTCCATCATCGCCTCGCACCGTGTGAATGGCGTGTCGGCCCTGCATTCGGATCTGATGGTGCAGACCATCTTCAAGGACTTCGCACGGCTGAGCCCCGAGAAGTTCCACAACGTCACCAATGGCGTGACGCCCCGCCGATGGCTGCAACAGGCCAACCCGGCCTTGTCGGGTGTGCTGGATGCGGAGTTGGGCCCGGTGTGGCGGCAAGACCTTGTGGCTTTGCACGGCTTGCATTCGCGCTCGGAAGACGCGGCGCTGCAGAAGTCCTTCGCCGCCGCCAAGCTGGTCAACAAGCAGCGCCTTGCCGAGCGTATCCGGCGTGATCTGGGCATCCACGTCGACCCGAAGTCGTTGTTCGATGTACAGGTCAAGCGCATCCACGAATACAAGCGGCAGTTGCTCAACATCCTGCAGGTGGTGGCGCGCTACCAGGCCATCCTGGCCCACCCGCAGGGCGTGGACGGGCGGGCTTGGGTGCCGCGCACGGTGGTGATGGCGGGTAAGGCGGCTTCGGCTTACCGCACCGCCAAGCTCATCATCCAACTGGCGCACGACGTGGGCCGCGTCATCAACAGCGACCCACGGGTGCAGGGCCTGCTGAAGTTCGTGTTCTTGCCGAACTACAGCGTGAGCCTGGCCGAGGTCATCATTCCGGCAGCGGATGTGTCGGAGCAGATTTCCACTGCGGGCACCGAGGCCTCGGGCACGGGAAACATGAAGTTCTCGCTCAACGGCGCCCTGACCATCGGTACCTGGGATGGGGCCAACATCGAGATGGCGCAGGCCATGGGTGTTCAGGAGATGTTCGTGTTCGGCTTGCGCACCGAGCAGGTCAATGAACTCAAGCGCCTGGGCTATGACCCGCGCCTGTATGCCGAGCAGAGTCTGGCCCTGCGAGAGGTGCTGGATGCGATTGCCGCGGGTGACTTCTCACCCGGTGACCGCCAGCGCTATGCGGGCCTGGTGCAGGAACTGCTGACCCACGACCCCTATCTCTTGTTGGCAGACTTCGACGCCTATCTGGCCGCACAAGCCGAAGTGGACGCGCTGTATGCACAGCCCAGTGCCTGGCAGGCGCGCGCCATTCGCAACGTGGCCGGTATGGGCACCTTCTCATCTGACCGAACCATTGCCGAGTATGTGGAGCGGGTTTGGAGCGTGGGCAGCCTGTGACCGAGGCTGCGGAGGTGGGGGTGGCGGTGTCGATTGACGACGCCGACCTCGAATTGCTTTCGAAGGGAAGCCATCCGGCGCCTTGGACGGTACTGGGTGCACATCCACTGGCTGACGGGGCGGGCACGCGCTTTTCCGTTTGGGCGCCCAATGCGCATTCGGTGAGTGTGGTGGGGGCCTTCAATGGCTGGGACGGCCGCGTGAACCCCTTGCGCAACCGCGGCTGGAGCGGCGTGTGGGAGGGCGTGGTGGCCGGCGTGGGTCCCGGTGCGCTCTACAAGTTCGAACTGCATGATGCCAATGGGTACCTGCTGCCGCTGAAGGCCGACCCGATGGCGCGGCAGGCCCAACTGCGGCCGGACAACGCCAGTGTGGTGGCGCATGTGCCCAAGCGCCGTACCTTGCCAGCTGAACGCGCCGTCGCGAATGCGCGGCAGGCCCCGGTGTCCATCTACGAGGTGCACCTGGGCTCCTGGCGCAAGCGGGCCGATGGTGGGTTTCTCTCGTGGGATGAGCTGGCTGCCGTTCTGCCGGGCTACGTGGCCGACATGGGTTTTACGCATCTGGAGCTGATGCCCATCACCGAGCATCCCTTTGACGGCAGTTGGGGCTACCAGACGCTGGGGGTTTATGCGCCTTCTGCGCGCTTTGGGCCCATGGAAGGCTTCCAGCGCTTTGTGCAGGCTTGTCATGACCATGGGGTGGGGGTGCTACTGGACTGGGTGCCGGCCCACTTTCCCACCGACGCCTTTGGCCTGGCGCGTTTTGACGGTACGGCGCTCTACGAGTACGAAGACCCGCGCGAGGGCTATCACCAGGACTGGAACACCTGCATCTACAACTTTGGCCGTTGGGAGGTCCGCAACTTCCTGATTGGAAGCGCTCGGTATTGGATCGAGTGCGGTGGTGTGGATGGCTTGAGGGTGGACGCGGTGGCCTCCATGCTCTACCGTGACTATTCGCGCAAGGAAGGGCAATGGCTGCCCAATGTGCACGGTGGCCGAGAGAACCTGGAGGCCATCGACTTGTTTCGTGCGCTCAACAGCATCCTTGGGGCGCAGTGCCCCGGCGCCATCACGGTGGCCGAGGAGAGCACCGCCTTTCCCGGTGTGAGCGCACCGGTGAGCCACGGCGGCCTGGGCTTTCACTACAAGTGGAACATGGGCTGGATGAACGACACCCTGCGCTACATGCAGGAAGACCCGGTTCACCGCCGTTGGCACCACGACAAGATGCGCTTTGGCCTGGTGTACGCCTTCAGCGAAAACTTCGTGCTGCCGCTTTCGCATGACGAGGTGGTGCACGGCAAGGGCTCGATCCTTGGCCGCATGCCGGGTGACGATTGGCAGCGCTTTGCGAACTTGCGGGCCTACTACGGCTTCATGTGGGGCCACCCCGGCAAGAAGCTGTTGTTCATGGGGCAGGAGTTCGCGCAGCCCTGGGAATGGCAGGACGCGCACGAGTTGCCCTGGGGGCTGCTGGACGATGCGCGGCACCGGGGTGTGCAGCAACTGGTGCGCGACCTCAATGGCCTGTACAAGGCGCAGCCCGCACTGCACCGGTTGGACTGCATGCCTGAGGGCTTTGAATGGTTGGTGGTCGATGATGCGGACAACAGCGTCTACGCCTGGGCGCGCCACGACGGGCGCGGCGGGGCGGTGCTGGTGGTGTCCAACTTCACGCCGGTGGTGCGGAAGGGCTACCGCATCGGCTTGCCCGTGCATCTGCAGGGAGCTTGGCAGGAAGCCCTGAATACCGATGCGACGGTGTACGGTGGGTCGGGCGTGGGCAATGGCGGTGTACGCTTGTTGCCCGAACCCATGGCCGCCCATGGGCATGGTCACAGCCTGTGCCTGACGGTGCCGCCCTTGGCCACGCTGATGCTGGTGCGGCCTTCCAACAGCTGATTCCAATTTAGCGCGCCGATGGTGCTGGCCTTGAACACCCCCGACACGCCCGACCAGGGGCGCGGCTTTCCCATGGGCGCCCATGCGCGCGACGGGGGTGTGAATTTCGCGGTGTTCTCGCAGCACGCGCAGGCGCTTGAGCTCTGCCTGTACGACCAGGCGGGTGCTGTGGAGACGGGGCGTTGGCGGCTGCATGGCCCACACGACGGCGTGTTCCATGGCTTTGTGCCGGGGCTTGACGTGGGGCAGGTGTACGGGCTTCGGGCGCACGGGCCGTATGCCCCCGGCCAGGGCCACCGCTTCAATGCGGCCAAGCTGCTGCTGGACCCTTGTGCGCGGGAAATCGTCGGCTGCTTTGAGCGGCGCGACGAGCACCATGGCCATGTCCCGGGTCACCCCGGCGGGATCCGTGTGGCCGATGCGCGTGACAACGGCGCTTCGGCCCTGAAGGCGCGCGTGGCCCGTGGCTTGGCGCCCGAACAGGCTCAGGCCTTGAGCCAGGGCCGGCCACGCCACGCCAAGGACCGCCTGGTGCTGTACGAGGTGCACGTGAAGGGCTTCAGTCGCCTGCACCCGGGCGTGCCGCAGGACCTGCAGGGCACCTATGCGGGCTTGGCGCACCCGGCCAGCATCGAGCACTTCAAGCGCCTTGGGATCACCACGCTTTCTTTGCTGCCCATTCAGTACGCGATTGATGAACCGCACTTGGTGAAGTTGGGCAAGACCAACTACTGGGGCTACAACACGCTGGGCTTCTTCTGCGTGGACCCGCGCTGGTCCCGCACGCCGCACGACACGGCGGCGGCCACCGATGAGTTCCGCGAGATGGTGCGCGCGCTGCACGCCGCCGGGCTGGAGGTGGTGATCGACGTGGTCTACAACCACACGGCCGAGGGTGGCGAGGATGGCCCCACGCTCTCATTCCGTGGCCTTGATCACGCGAGTTGGTACCGGTTGATGCCTGAGGATGCGAGCCGTTGCGAGAACCTCACCGGCTGTGGCAACACGCTGGCGGTGTGGCAGCCGCGCGTCACGCAGTTCGTGCTGGATTCCTTGCGCCATTGGGTGCTGGAGATGGGCGTGGACGGTTTCCGTTTTGACCTGGCCGCCACGCTGGGCCGCACGCGCGGCCAGGCCTTCCAGCCGGATGCGGCTTTTTTCACGGCCCTGCGCCAAGACCCGGTGCTGGCCGATGTGCACCTGATTGCCGAGCCTTGGGACAGCGGACCCGGGGGCTACCAGGTGGGGCGCTTTCCGGGAGCCTTCCTCGATTGGAACGACCGCTTTCGTGATGCAGTGCGAGGCTACTGGTTGTACGGAGCGGCGGGCTTGAACCACCGTGCTCACTTGGATGCAGTGACACGCGGCGAATTCGCGCGGCGGTTGGCGGCGTCCAGCGATCTTTTCCACCATTCCCAGCGTCTACCTTCGGCCAGCGTGAACTTCATCACCGCGCACGACGGCTTTTCGCTGCGCGACGTGGTGAGCTACCACCGCAAGCACAACCTGGCCAATGGCGAAGACAACCGTGATGGACGGGACAACGAGCTGAGCGCCAACTTCGGCGTGGAAGGGCCGACTGACGATGCGGCGGTCAACGAGGTGCGCGGACGCGTGCAGCGGGCCATGATGGCCACGCTGCTGTTGGCACAGGGCACGCCCATGCTGGCCGCAGGCGATGAGATTGGCAAGAGCCAGCGCGGCAACAACAATGCCTACTGCCAAGACGCGCCGGTGAGCTGGTTGGATTGGGCCCACACCGACACCGCCATGCTGGCCTTGGTGCGTCAGTGCCTGGCCTTGCGCGCCGCGCATGAGTGCCTGCGGCATGACCAGTGGTTTGCCGACCATGGTGACGAAGCCTTGTTTCCCAAAGTGCGATGGATGGGTTTGGATGGCCAGCCCTTGCAGGCGCCTGATTGGCAGGACACGCAGAACCGATCCCTGGTGTGCATGTTCAGTGCGCCGCAATCGCCGACGCTATTGACGGTGTTCCACCCGCATGACGTGGCCGCTGCTCTTGCACTGCAAGGCGCATGGCGCGTGGTGCTGGACTCCACGGTAGCCGACGCCGGTCAGGCGCAGCGTGCCACCGTGGTTCAAGCAGTTTTTGAAGTGCCCTCGCGCGCCGTCGTGGTGTTGCAGTCGGTGGCCTGACCGTTCAGAAGTGAAGCATTGAAGATGGATTTGACCCAGCGCACCAGCGGCATCCTGCTGCACATCACCTCCCTGCCGGGGCCGCATGGCATTGGCGACTTCGGCCCCGATGCCCGAAGGTTTGTGGATTGGCTGGAGTCAGCCGGTCAGACGGTGTGGCAGTGGCTGCCCACCACGCCGATTGGGCCAGGCAATTCCCCCTACCAAAGCGTGTCGGCCTTTGCGGGAAGCCCCCTGATGGTGGCCTTTGAGCCGCTGGTGGCAGCGGGTTGGATCGAGCCGCGTGCCTTGCATGGGGCCCCCGTGCGGGACGGTGGTGCCCGGGTGGACTTTGATGGGGTGGTGCCCTGGCGCCTGGAACGCTTGCGTCTTGCGCACGCGGGATTCGAGCGCAAGGCCAAGCCCGCCGACCGCGCTGCGCTGGCGGCCTGGCGCGCGGATCAGGCCTGGTGGTTGGAAGACTATCTGCTGTTCATGGCGCTGGAAGCGGCGCATGGCGGTCAGTGCTGGTGGGACTGGGAGGCGGGTTGCCGTGACCGCGACCCGAAGGCGCTGCAGGCCGCAGCCAAGACGCATGCACCGGAGATGGACTTCTGGGCCTTCGTTCAATGGTGCTTCGACACGCAACTGGCCGAGTTGCGGGCCTATGCTGCTGAGCACGGTGTCCGCATCATGGGCGACCTGCCCATCTTCATTGCACATCACAGCGCCGACTGCTGGACGCGCCCTGACCTGTATGAGCTGGATGAGCACCATCAGCCCACCGTGGTGGCCGGCTGCCCGCCCGATGACTTCAGTGAGGACGGCCAGCGTTGGGGCAACCCCCTGTACCGCTGGGACCGCATGGCGGCTGAGGACTATGCGTGGTGGACAGCGCGCGTGCGGCGCGCATTGGCGCAGGCCGATGTGTTCCGCATCGACCACTTCAGAGGGTTTGCGGGCTATTGGGAGATTCCGGCCTCATGTCCCACCGCGCGTGAAGGGCAATGGGTGCCGGGACCGCGCAAGGCCCTGTTCGATGCGATCGAGAAGGCCCTGGGGCGACTGCCCATCGTGGCCGAGGACCTGGGCCTGATCACGCCCGATGTGCTGGAACTGCGCGACGGTTGTGGCTTTCCGGGCATGCGCATCCTCTCGCAAGCCTTTGGCGGTGATGGCGCGCACGACTTCCTGCCCCACAACTACGTGGTCAACACCCTGGTCTACACCGGCACCCACGACAACGACACGGTGCGCGGCTGGTGGGCCAAGGCCACGCCGGCCGAGCGCCACTTTGCAGCCAGCTATCTCAATGCCTGGGACCACGACATCCACTGGGGCATGATCCGCGCAGCCTCGCAGTCGGTGGCCTGCATGGCCATCTTTCCCTTGCAGGATGTGCTGGGCCTGGGGCCCGAGCACCGCATGAACCTTCCCGGGTCCATGGGTCCGCACAATTGGACCTGGCGCATGGATTGGTCCATGCTGAGCGATGAGGCCCGTCGTGTGCTGGGTCTGGTGACCGCAGTCAGCGGGCGAGGGCCCTTTAGCTTGCTGGGCTGAGGCGCCACACCTGCACCGACTGGGCGGGCAGCACGTGCCCGCTTGCGCGCAGCAGGGGTATCGGTGCGTTGCGATTCATTCTGCCGGCCATATGGGGTTCTGATGCCCACAGCAGTTCGGCCTTTGCCGACGCGGACAGACCAGGCAACGCGACCTCTCGACCAGACGGCCCGTAGTTGATCAGCACGAGCGTGCGTTCGGACCCGAGCGCACGCTGGAAGCCCATGATCAGCCCGTCGGCGAAGGCATGCTCCCAGCTTCCTCGCGCGATGGACGTGTGCGCATTGCGCAAGGCCAGCATATCCCGGTAGTGGCGCAGGATGGAGCGTGTGCCGGCGCTTTGGGCCAGCACGTTGTGGCTGGCGGCGTTGGGTGCAGCAGCCCGGAACGGCGTCCCCTTGGTGAACCCGGCATGAGGTCGCGTGTCCCAGCTCATGGGGCCGCGGATCGGCAGGTCACCCTTGAGGCCGGGAAGCCCTGCCTGGCCCACCTCTTCACCGTAGTAAATGAAGGGTGTGCCCGGCATCAGCAGGTAGGTGGAGGCGGCGAGCTTGTAACGAGCCTCGTCGCCGCCGAACTGGTCCCAGGCGCGCCGGCCCGCGAAGATGTCATGATTGGAGAGGAAGGTGGCCATGCCAGCCGGCGCGGTCTTCCAGTAGTCGACCATGGCACGCACCGCCGCTGCATCGCCCTTGGGTGCAGCCACGATGTGTGGAATCAGCCCGAAGGCAAACGCAGCGCCGCACACATCGGCACGGCCATAAACCTCGGGGCTGGCCGTGGCCTCGCACACCGTGTAGCGCTTGGGGTAAGACTTCACCAGGTCCTGCAGTTGTTTGGTGAGCGCTCGGCTCTCGGGCTGGTCGTTCCAGTCCTGGGCGTTGTTTTCCACCATGTGCGGCACCGCATCCAGCCGCACGCCGTCCAGGCCCATGTTCATCCAGAAGCGCAGGCTGTCGAAGTGGTAGCGCAGGGCCGGTTCATGCCGAAGGTTGAAGTCGGGCATGTGGGCGCCGAAGGTGCCGAAATAGTGGTCCTTCGCGCCAGGCGGAGGGGCCGGCAGGTCCTTCCATTCGCCCTTGAATTCCCAAGGCTTGGAGGCCGCGTGATACCAGGGGTTCTTGCCCCAGATGTCCCAGCCGCGCGGGGCATCCGTGGACCACATGAACCAGTCGCGGTAGGGGCTGCGCGGGTTGGCCACGGCCTCGCGGAACGCAGGGAATTCGTGCGAGGCGTGGTTGATCACGTAGTCCATGATCACGCCGATGCCACGGCGGTGGGCCTGGCGCAGCAGTTCGCGCATATCTTCGAGCGTGCCGTACTGCGGCTCGACCCGGCGGAAGTCGGTGGTGGCGTAGCCGTGGTCGCGATCGGCACTCAAGGTGACGGGCATCAGCCAGATGCCCCGCACGCCCAGTTGCTGAAGGTGGTCCAGTCGGGAGATGAGGCCGCGCAGGTCGCCGATGCCGTCACCGTCGCTGTCCTGGTAGGCGCGCACGAAGATTTCCATGAAGGCGCCTTGGTGCCAGTGCTCGTCCAGGCCGTTGTCGCGTGGCATGACAACCACCGCCCGCTGGTCGAAGCTGCTGGCACCCTGTGGTGCCGGGCCCGTGCTTTGGCAGGCGCACATCAGTGCTGCGCCAAGGATGGCCAGTAACGCGTTTTTCAGTCGTGGCCCTTCGAGGGTTATGGTGTTCATGTCACTTCACGTCCAGCACCCGCACACTGCGAGGGGCCACTTCGATTTCAGCTTGCCCGGCGTTGGCGCTGGTGACCGCCATGCCTTGCGGCCACAGGGTGGTCAGCACGGCCGCTGACGGAAGGTCGGTGAGGGTGATGCGACCGGGTCGGTCTGCGTAATTGATCAGAACCTGCGTGCGTTCCTGACCCAGCGTACGTGTATAGGCCAGGACCGAGCCTTGCAGGAATGGCTTGTCATAGCTGCCGCGCGCGATGGACAGGCGCGAGTTGCGCAATCCGATCATGGCCTTGTAGAAGTTCAGCAGGGAGTCGGGCTGCGCTTGCTGGGCCTGCACATTCTGCGTACCCACATTGGCCGACAGTGCACGGTATGGCGTGCCGGTGGTGAATCCCGCGCGCAAGGCGTCGCCCGTCCAGCTCATGGGCGTGCGCAGCTTGGGATCGCCGGTGAGGCCGGCGGCCGCAGCCATGCCGATTTCTTCGCCGTAGTAGACGAAGGGCGTGCCCGGCAGAAGCAGGTAGGACGCCGCTGCCAGCTTGTAGGCCGCCACGTCACCGCCGAGCTGATTCCAGATGCGGTTGCCGGCAAACTCGTCGTGATTGGCCAGGAAGGTGGCCGTTCCCGGAGCCGCCTGGGTGAAGTACCGGCGCAGCGCATCCAGATCATTGACGTTGCCGCGGATGGCACCCAGGATGCGTCCGTTGAGGTCGAAGGCGAAAGCGCTGCCGCACACCGAGGCGAAGCCTTGAGAATCGTCGGGCGCTTCGCAGACCATGAATCGGCGGGGATAGGCGCCAAGCACACCCTGGACGCGCTGCATGAAGGCGCGGCTCTCGGGTTGAACGTTGAAGGCGCTCGGTCCGTTCTCAATCAGCAGGCCCACGGCGTCGAAACGGAAGCCGGCGACGCCACGGTTCAGCCAGAAGCGGAGGTTGTCGTGGTGCCAGGACTCCACCGCCGGGTTGCGCAGGTTCCAGTCGGGCATCTGGTCCCAGAAGGGCGCGTAGTACCAGCCGGTGGGGTCGCGCCGCCAGGGGTTGTTGCCGAACACTGTCCAGTTGGTGGGTGCGCTGGCCTGCCAGACATACCAGTTTCGGAAAGCGTTGTCGGCCCCGGCCCGCGCATTGGTGAAGGCCGGGTGTTCACCCGCGCTGTGGTTGATGACGTAGTCGACGATCACGCCGATGCCGCGAGCGGCCGCGGCGCTGATGAGCGCATCCAGGTCGGCCAGTGTGCCGTAGCGGGGATCGACATTTCGGTAGTCCTTGACCGCGTAGCCGTGGTCCCCATCCTGGCTGGGGTGGATGGGCATCAGCCACAGGCCACGGATGCCCAGATCCTTCAGGTAATCCAGACGCGAGATCAGGCCCTTGAGGTCTCCCACGCCGTCGCCGTCGCTGTCCTGGTAGCTGCGGACGAAGACCTGCATGAAGGCGCCGTTTTGCCAGCCTTCGGGCAGCGAGGTGGCGGCGCTATTGACGGTGATGGTGCTGGTATCGAAGGCCGGCAGATTGGTGGTGGGAGGCGTGACGGTTCCGCCGCCCCCGGAGACCGGGGGCGTGATGACCACCGCGCCGCCGCTGCCGCCGCCACCGCCTCCGCAGGCCGAGAGTGCCAACAGGCATGAGAACGCGAAGGTGCTGACGACACCGGCGATTCGGTTGATGGCTGGGTTGGGGTGAGGCCGGCAGTTGCCACCTCTAAAGGTAGTTTTACTACTTAACATCGGGGTGCATCCGTCGATTTCAGCGGCCCTAACTTTCGTCGACCTTGACAGTTTAGAGGTTTAAGGCCGGCCGAAATGTAGTAAAACTACCGCTCCTTTGGATTTCACGCCGGCAATTCAGGCGCATTGATGATGTTCTACCGACCGTTTGTGGCCTGCGCCTTCCCTCGGCCTGCTCAAAGCTCGATGCGCAGCGGCATGGTTGGCGGCATGATCGCCGGTCTGTTGGCCGGTCTGGTTGGTGCGGCGCCCGTACGGGCGGCACCTTCACCACCAGACGCCGGGTCGATGGCGGCCGCCTGTATGGCAACGGCCCCTTCGCGCGCCGTGGGGCCTGCCGTATCGGCCGATTGGCGGGCCACCACCGCTCAGGCGGCCTGGCTGGACGAACACACGATACGCGTGGGGCAAGGCGCTGCGCAAGCTGCTGTGAAATCGGCGGTGGCGCATTGGGTACTGGCACACGGCGATGCACTGGCCACCGACTGGCGAGCCGGACGGGCCTTGCCGCCGGGGACTCGAGCGATCACCTTGGTTGAGGTGGTCGGCAGTGCGCGGGATGCGGCCATGGCCACCGATGCCGCCCGCGCAACGTCGCACCTGGGGTCGGGCCCTGTGCTGCGTCTGCAGCCCACCAACCAAGGTTCGGTGATGGACACGGCCAGCCTGAAGGCCTTGCAGGTGGGGGCGTCGGCGCTCGTTGGGCTGGATGGGCAGGGCCGGGCGGTGGTGTTGGAGCGGCTGCAGGCGGCCCAGGCGCTGGACGCGCTGTACGCCCGCGCAGCCGAACCATTGGACCTCGGTGTGAGGGCACCGGTGAATGCGCAGGGTCCGGCGGATTGGGCGCTGTGGGCGCCGACGGCGCGGCGCGTCTGGGTCTGTATGCACGGCCCGCGAGGCGTGGGTCTGAAGACGGTGCTGAAGGCTGAGCTTGAGGATTCCACAGGGGTGTGGCGCGCTCAACATCCTGGGCCCCTGCGCGGCCACACCTACCGATACCTGGTGGAGGTATGGGCACCGCGAGACGGCTGGGTCATCAACCGGGTGACCGACCCATACTCCGTGAGCCTCACCGTCGATTCGCAGCACAGCTGGATCGGCGACCTGGAAGACCCAGCACTGGCACCACCGGGATGGGCCCGCCATGCGCGACCCGCGGCGCCCGCGCACGCCGTCGACATGGTGATCAGTGAACTGCATGTGCGTGACTTCTCGGCGGGCGACCGCAGTCTGCCGGCCGCGCACCGAGGCAAGTATTTGGCCTTCACCCATGCCCGAAGCGATGGGATGCGGCACTTGAGCGAGCTGGCACGCGCGGGGCTGACCGATGTGCATCTCTTGCCGGTATTCGACCTGGCCACGGTGCCGGAGAAGGGCTGTCAATCGCCCGATGAGAAGCGCCTGCGCGCGGCTGCACCGGATTCCGAGGAACCTCAGGCTCTGGTGATGGCGATGGCCTCCCGTGACTGCTTCAACTGGGGCTATGACCCTTGGCACTTCAATGCGCCTGAGGGCAGTTTCGCGACCGATGCCGCAGATCCGGCGGTGCGCATCCGGGAGCTGCGGCAGATGGTGATGGCCTTGCACAGCCTGGGGCTGCGGGTGGGCATGGATGTCGTCTATAACCACATGTCGGCTGCGGGGCAGGACCCGCGTTCGGTGCTGGATCGGGTGGTACCGGGGTACTACCACCGCCTGAACGCCCTTGGCGAAGTGGAGCGGTCCACCTGCTGCGACAACACGGCCACCGAACACCGCATGATGCGCAAGCTGATGATCGATTCGGCCGTGCTGTGGGTGCGGCACCATGCGATCGACGGCTTCCGTTTCGACCTGATGGGCCATCAGCCCCGCGAGGCCATGGAAGCCCTGCAGCGCGCGGTGAACCGTGCCGCCGGCCGCTTCATTCCGCTGATTGGCGAAGGCTGGAACTTTGGCGAAATCGCCAACGGCGCGCGCTTTGTGCAGGCCTCTCAGCTCTCGCTGGCCGGCAGTGGGATCGCGACCTTCAATGACCGCCTGCGCGATGCAGCCCGTGGGACGCGGCATGGCGATGATGTGGCCACCACGGTCTCTCGCAAAGGTTGGCTCAATGGGGCACAAGGCCCAGATCGGGCGGAGGCGGCCGATCTCATTCGCGCTGGCCTTGTGGGGTCCCTCAGGGACTTCCGCATGGCCCTCAGCGACGGTCGGGTGGTGGCGCTGGAGGACCTGCCCTACAGCGGCCAACCAGCGGGGTATGTGATTGAGCCAGGCGAAGTGGTGAACTATGTGGAGAACCACGACAACCCGACGCTTTTCGATCTCAATGCCTTCAAGCTGCCGCTTTCGGTAACGGCGCTGGAGCGGGCGCAGATCCAGGTTCTGGGATCGGCCCTGGTGGCCCTGTCCCAGGGGGTGGCCTATTGGCACGCAGGCCAGGAAATCCTTCGCTCAAAGTCGATGGATCTCAACAGCTACGACTCGGGCGACTGGTTCAACCGCCTGGATTGGACCCTGCGCGACAACGGTTTTGCCGCCGGCTTGCCTCCCGGACAGGACAGCCGCGCGTTCTGGCCGGTCATGGCGCCGCGCCTGGTGCACCCGGGCATCAAGCCAAGCCCGGATGTGATCGCCTTCAGCAAGGCCGCGCACCTGGACCTTCTGCGCTTGCGTGCCTCCACGCCCTTGCTGCGTCTGCCCAGTGCCCAAGCCATTCGGCAACGCGTCAGTCTGCCTCTGTCCGCGCAGGGTCCGAACCCTTCGGTGATTGCCATGCAGATCGACGGCCAGGGCTGGCCGATTTCCCCCCACCGCGCGGTGCTGGTGGTCTTCAACAGCGATGAGCATCCGCAGCGGGTGGTGCTGGACAGCGTGCGGGGCGCGGGTACCTGGGAGCTTCATCCGGTTCATCGCGCGCCCCAGGCCGCAGACCGCCGGATCGCCGCGCAGGCACAGCTGGATTCGACCACCGGTGTGTTGCAAGTGCCGGCACGCAGCGCGGTGGTGTGGGTGGTACGCTGAGCAAACCTTCATCATCAAATGGAAGAACCCTCTTGAGTTCGACCGTCATCCTCTGGGGTATCACCAACTGCGACTCCGTCAAGCAGATGCGAGCGGCATTGACCGAGGCGGGTTGGACGGTTGACTTTCGGGACTTCAAGAAGCTGGGCGTTCCAGCCGATCGCCTGACAGCCTGGATGGCGGCCACCGGTTGGCCTGCCCTGTTGAACCGGCAGGGGACCACCTGGAGGAAGCTGGATACGGCGCTGCAGGCGCGGGTCTGCGATGCATCCTCGGCAGCTGTATTGATGGGGCAGCAGCCCAGCCTGATCAAGCGCCCGGTCACGGAATGGCCCGATGGCCGCATCACGGTGGGGCGCGTGCCGGTGCCCCGCGCAGGGTCTTAGTCGCCTGAGCGGACGGTGGCCTGCAGTGACGGGCGGCGCAAGCCGCTGCGCGACTGCTATTCTCAGCGCATGTTCACTGGAATCGTTCAAGGCGTGGCCACCGTGGCCGCGGTCACCGACCGCGCGGGGCTGCGCACCCTCACCATTGGCTTCCCACCCGGCTTCTTGAAGGCGGTGGAGTTGGGTGCCAGCATCGCACTGGATGGTGTGTGCCTCACGGTAACCGAATTCGACGAGGTGTCAGGTACCGCCCAGTTCGATGTGATGCAGCAGACGCTGGCGTTGACCACCTTGGGCGGGCTTTCGGTGGGCAGCCGCGTGAACGCGGAGCGGGCCGCACGTGAAGGCGCCGAGGTGGGCGGACATGTCTTGTCAGGACACGTGGATTTCTGCGCTCAGGTCGCGCAGATTCGCTACCCGGAGAACAACTGCGTGCTGCGGTTTTCCGTTCCCTCGCCCTGGATGCGCTATGTCTTCGCCAAGGGCTATATCGCCGTGAATGGCGCAAGCCTTACGGTGGCCGAGGCCGCTTTTGAGGAAGGCGGGCGGGGCTGGTTCGAGGTGTGGCTGATCCCCGAAACCCTGCGCATGACCACCTTTGCCGACAAGCGCGAAGGCGATGCGGTGCACATTGAAATCGAGCGATCCACACAGGTGATGGTGGACACAGTGCGTCGCGCGGTCGACGAGCGGCTGGGCCCCTTGTTGCCGACCCTCGAGGCCTGGGCTCGCAGCCAGGGGCTGAAGCTGCCGTGAGCCACACCTTCTTCTGGCACGACTACGAAACCTTCGGTATCGACACCCGTCGCGACGCACCTGCCCAGTTCGCCGGCATTCGCACCGACGCCGATCTGAACGAGATTGGCGAGCCGGTGATGCTGTATTGCAAGCCGCCGCGCGATTCGCTGCCCGACCCTTCGTCCTGCCTGATCACGGGCATCACACCCCAGCGTTGCGAAGCCTTGGGCGTTTCCGAGGCTGAATTCGCCGCGCGGATTTTGGACGAGCTGGGTACCGAAGGCACGATCGGCGTGGGATACAACACGTTGGCCTTCGACGATGAGGTCACGCGACATCTCTTCTGGCGCAACCTGATCGACCCTTATGGTCGCGAGTGGCAGAACCGCTGCAGCCGATGGGATCTGTTCAACGTGGTGCGCTGTGCCTATGCCTTGCGGCCCGAGGGCATCGAGTGGCCTTTGAAGGAAGATGGGCGGCCGTCCCTGAAGTTGGAACATCTGAGCGCGGCCAATCGGCTGTTGCACGAGGCCGCACATGACGCCCTCAGCGATGTAAGGGCCACGATTGCGTTGGCCCGTTTGCTGCAGCAGCGCCAGCCCAGGCTGTTCGACTACTGCCTGAAGCTGCGCGATAAGCGGGAGGTTCAGTCGGTGATCGGCGCGCTGGACGCCCACCGTCAGCCCTTTCTGCATGTGTCGGGCAAGTTCGACCCCCAACGCGGCTACACAGCGGTGGTGTGGCCCTTGGCGCGGCACCCGACCAACACCAACGAGGTGATCGTTTGGGACCTGGCCAGCGACCCTTGCGAGTTGCTGGGCCTTTCGGCATCGGATATTCGACAGCGCCTGTTCACGCGGCGCGAGGACTTGCCCCAGGGCACCAGCCGATTGCCCATCAAGACGATCCACATCAACCAAAGTCCGGTGGTCATCAAGGGGCTGGCCACCCTGAGTGAAGCGCGTGCAGCCCATTGGGGGATCGACGTGGCGCAGGCCCTGGCGAATGCGCAGCGGGGTCTGGCGCACCTGCCTGCCTTGGACGCGCTGCCCTGGCCCGAGATTTTCCAGCGGGAGGCGGCCCCTGATCCGGGCTTGGATGCCGAGCAGACGCTGTATGGCGGCGCCTTCCTCTCACAGGCTGACCGCCGCACACTGGAGCGGCTGCGCACCTTGGACGGCAGCCGCCTTGCCCTGGAGCGCCCGAACTTTGAGGACGGACGGCTCGATGAGTTGCTGCTGCGTTTCCGCGCGCGCAACTGGGCCGACACCCTGGATCCCACAGAGCAGGCGCAGTGGTTGGATCACTGTCGTGCTCGACTGATCGAAGGCAAGGGCGGACACCGCACCTTGGCGCAGGTGCTGCAAAGGATCGACGAGCTGGCCGAGCAGGCCATCGATGCCGGCGATGAGCGGGCACAGACCTTACTCGAGGCCTTGGTGGACTGGGTGGAGACGATCGCCCCGTGACGGCAGCAGCGCTCGGCATCGACGACCTGCGCCGATATGCCTTGGCGCGCTCGCTGTTTGCGCCGTCTGGCCTGGGCCGCGCCGTGGAGCGCCTGGGCTTCGTGCAGGCCGATCCCATTCGAAGCCCGGCCAGGGCGCAAGACCTCATCCTGCGCCACCGGGTCAAGGGCTACCTCGCGGGCGACCTGGAGCGGCACTACCCTCGCCTGAAGCTCGAGGAGGACTTCTTCATCAACCATGGCTTCATGCCCGCGCGGCTGCATGCCTTGATGCACCCCCGACAGGGTTACCGCGCGTGGCCGAAGTCCCAATGGGATCAGGCCCATCGCCTGCTGGAGTTTGTCCGCTCGCGCGGTGTGGTGCATCCCCGGGATGTCGACGCCGCCTTGGCCATGGGCGGCGCACGCAACTTCTTTGGTGGCAATTCCCGGGCCAGCACGCAGTTGATGGATGGCCTGCTCTACCGGGGCTTGTTGCGGGTGGCTCGCCGCGAATCGGGCGTCCGGCTGTTCGAGGTTCGCACGCCGTGGCCTGATGCGGTTGACGCGGGGGCCGCCTACGACGAACTGGTGGATGTGGTGGTGGCTCAGTATGCGCCGGTGCCGCGGCCAACCCTGTCGATGCTCGTGGGGCGGCTGTTGTACGGTGCGCCCCAGTGGAAACCGCTGCGCTCAGCAGCCTTGGCGCGCGCAAAGAGGCGCCTGTCGCATGCCGTGGTGGACGGCATGGACTGGTATTGGCCGAACGGAGAAGCGCCGCGGTCGAGTCGGCATGCCGATCCGAAGGGTGTGCACCTTCTGGCGCCCTTTGACCCCGTGGTGTGGGACCGCACCCGATTCGAGCGGTTCTGGGGCTGGCCGTACCGGTTCGAAGCCTATGTGCCGGCACCCAAGCGCGAGCGGGGCTACTACGCCATGCCGCTCCTTTGGCAGGGGCAGGTGATTGGTTGGGGCAACCTGTCCGTCAAGCCGGATCTGGCCGGCGTGAACCGACTGGAGGCCGACTTCGGTTACGTGCGCGGCGTACGTCCGCGGGGCCCTGCCTTCCGGCAAGCCTTGGAAGAGGAGCTGCAGCGCCTGCAGGTCTTTCTGAGGGTGGGGTCAGGCTGAAATGAACAAGGGGCCCATGGGGGGCCCCTTGAGGGTGAGGGGTCGGTGAACAACCCCTTGTGGCCATCAGACGGCCACGTCCTTGGCCACCTCCGCATACTCTTCGATCTGATCGAAGTTCATGTAGCGGTAGATGCTGGCGGAGTCCTGACCGATGATGCCCACGGCCTCGTGGTACTCGGCCAGGGTAGGGATGCGGCCCAACTTGGAGCACACGGCAGCCAGCTCGGCCGAACCCAGGAACACATTCGTGTTCTTGCCCAGACGGTTGGGGAAGTTGCGCGTGCTGGTGGACATCACCGTGGCACCTTCACGTACCTGCGCTTGGTTGCCCATGCACAGGCTGCAGCCAGGCATCTCGGTGCGGGCGCCGGCCGATCCGAAGGTGGCGTAGTGGCCTTCCTTGATCAGCTCGCTCTCATCCATCTTGGTAGGCGGGGCCACCCACAGCTTGACCGGGATGTCGCGCGCACCACCCAGCACCTTGGCTGCGGCACGGAAGTGGCCGATGTTGGTCATGCACGATCCGATGAAGGCTTCATCGATCTTGGTGCCGGCCACCTCGCTGAGGAACTTGGCATCGTCGGGGTCGTTGGGGCAGCAGACGATGGGTTCCTTGATGTCGGCCAAATCGATTTCGATTACCGCAGCGTACTCGGCATCCTTGTCCGCTTCGAGCAACTCGGGTTTATCCAACCAGGCCTGCACGGCCTTGATGCGACGCTCCAAAGCGCGCTTGTCGGCGTAACCGTTGGCGATCATGTTCTTCATCAGCACGATGTTGCTGGTGAGGTACTCCTTGATCGGCTCGGGGTTGAGCTTGATGGTGCAGCCGGCGGCACTGCGCTCGGCGCTGGCGTCGCTGAGCTCAAAGGCCTGCTCCACCTTCAGGTCGGGCAGACCCTCGATCTCGAGCACTCGGCCGCTGAAGATGTTCTTCTTGCCGGCCTTGGCCACCGTCAGCAGCCCCGCCTTGATGGCGTAAAGGGGAATGGCATGCACCAGGTCGCGCAGCGTCACGCCCGGCTGCATCTGGCCCTTGAAGCGAACCAGCACGCTTTCGGGCATGTCCAGCGGCATCACACCCGTGGCTGCGCCGAAGGCCACCAGGCCGGATCCGGCGGGGAAGGAGATGCCGATGGGGAAGCGTGTGTGCGAATCGCCGCCGGTGCCCACGGTGTCGGGCAGCAGCAGACGGTTCAGCCATGAGTGAATCACGCCATCGCCCGGCCGAAGGGCCACGCCACCGCGGTTGCTGATGAACTGTGGAAGTTCGCGGTGCGTCTTCACATCCACTGCCTTGGGATAGGCGGCGGTGTGGCAGAAGCTTTGCATCACCATGTCGGCACTGAAGCCCAGGCAGGCCAGGTCCTTGAGCTCATCGCGGGTCATCGGGCCCGTGGTGTCTTGCGAACCCACGGTGGTCATGCGCGGCTCACAATAGGTGCCCGGTCGGATGCCCTGCTGGTTGCCGTTCACCACCGGCAGACCGCAGGCGCGGCCCACCATCTTCTGCGCCAGGGTGAACCCCTTGCCGCTGTCCTTGGGCGCCTGGGGCAGGCGGAAGGCGGTGGAGGCGGGAAGGCCCAGTAGCTCGCGGGCCTTGGCGGTCAGCGAGCGGCCGATGATCAGGTTGATGCGGCCGCCGGCCCGCACCTCGTCAAGGAGCACGTCGCTCTTGAGCTGAAACTCGGTGACCAGCGCTCCGTCCCGGAGAATCTTGCCCTCGTAGGGCAGCACCTCGATGACGTCACCCATCTCGAGCTTGCTCACATCCACTTCGATGGGCAGGGCGCCCGAATCTTCCTGCGTGTTGAAGAAGATGGGGGCGATCTTTCCGCCCAGGGTCACGCCGCCAAAGCGCTTGTTGGGCACGAAGGGAATGTCCTGACCGGTGGCCCAGATCACGCTGTTGGTGGCGCTCTTGCGCGAAGAGCCGGTGCCCACCACGTCGCCCACATAAGCCACCAGGTTGCCCTTCTTCTTCAGGTCCTCGATGAACTGCATCGGACCGCGCTTGCCGTCTTCCTCAGGCTTGAACGCCGCGTCGGGCCGCGTGTTCTTGAGCATGGCCAGGTAATGCAGCGGAATGTCGGGCCGACTCCAGGCATCGGGCGCGGGGGAGAGGTCGTCGGTGTTGGTTTCACCGGGCACCTTGAACACGGTGACGGTGATCCTCTTGGGAACTTCAGGCCGGCCGGTGAACCATTCGGCATCGGCCCAGCTCTGCACAACGGCCTTGGCCCGTGGGTTGCCTGCCTTGGCCTTCTCGGCCACGTCGTTGAAGTAATCGAACATCAGCAGGGTCTTCTTCAGGCCCTCCGCGGCCGTGTTGGCCACGGCGGCATCAGCGTCGTCCAGCAGTTCGATCAGCGGGTGCACGTTGTAGCCACCCACCATGGTGCCCAGCAGTTCGGTGGCCTTAGCGCGGTTGATCAGCGCCACCTTTTCGTCCCCATGGGCCACGGCGGCCAGGAAGGAGGCCTTGACCTTGGCGGCGTCGTCCACGCCCGGCGGTACGCGATGGGTCAGCAGGTTCATCAGGTAAGCCTCCTCGCCGGCCGGCGGTGCCTTGATCAGTTCGATCAGCGCGGCAACCTGCTTGGCGTCCAGGGGCAGGGGGGGGATGCCGAGGGCGGCGCGTTCGGCGACATGGGCTCGGTAGGCTTGCAGCATGTGACAACTCCAGTTCTGGGTTTACTCTGTTATTTTATGTCTTATATAAGACTTGGGCTACTAATTTGTGGGGCCCGGGACGGTGATGCCCAAGCCTTCGGCCGGCGGAGCTTCGGCGGCCGCGCGTCGGGCTTCGTGGTGGGCGTCATGCAGACACTCGTCGGCCACGCGTTGGCCGATCTTGGTGTCCATCAGCATGCTCTTGAAGGCGATCTGCACCATCAGGTATCGACCCTTGACGTCTTCCAGCCGGACGGCACCGGTGCTGGAGAGCACCGGCCGAGCCGTGACCACCTGCTTGTCGAAGTGCAGGTCCACATAGCCTTCCTGTCGCGGGTGTGCCAGCACCCGGATCATTCGCTTGAACTCGCATTGGTACTCACCCAGATGCGCCAGGGTATAAGCGTGGCGCTGCTCGTCGCTGGCCAGCGCCAGGGTGGTGGCGGCCGCCGCGGCGGCGGCGCCGGCGGCTACCGTGGCCTTGCGTGCGGCTGCGCGCGCCTTGTCGCCGGCGGTAGCGGCCTTGCCGGGGTTCGCCGCCGCCGTGGTCGATGCCATGCTGGCACTCGGCTTGGCTGGCGCGGCCAGCGCGGCCTGTGCGGTCTGAGGCGCCAGCACCGCCGGCACCATGGGCGTGGTCATGGCGATGGCCGTGGCGACCACGGCGATCGTTCGGCTGAAGGCAGCTCCGAGCTGGAGCGCCGGCCTCATGTACGGGCTCCGTCAAACCAGCGCGCCCTGACATCGGCGGGGATGGTGTGTGCCCGCTCAGGGTTGGCCTGTGCCCGCTGCAGCACTTGCCAGAAGTAGCGGTAGCTGGCGCGGTCGTGCAGGGTGTCCCGGTGTCGTACCGGTGCCCAGTCCGCCGCTTGCGCAGCCAGCAGAATCTCCAGCGCCTGCTCAACCTCGTCGACCGTCGGGGTGAAGGCCTGCACGATGGGCCGGATCTGATCGGGGTGAATGCTCCACATTCGCGCGTAGCCCAACTCCATCCGGGCACGCTGGACGGCTGCGCCGAGCGCCTCAAGGTTCTTGAACTCCGTGACCACGCAGTGCGAGGGCACCTTGCCATGCGCATGGCAGGCGGCACTGATCTCGAGCTTGGCTCGGTGCACCAGGGGATGTGTGAATTGGCCCTCCACCCCCATGGCCGATTGGGGAATGGCGCCACGATGGGCGCTGACGAAGTCCATCAATCCGAAGGACAGTGATTCGACGCGCGGGTGTGCGGCCAGCTCGAACACCTCGCGCAAGGCGCCATGGGTCTCGACCAGCGCATGCAGCGGGACGTCGACGCCGCCCAGCGCGTCGATGCTGTTCGCAGCCTGTTGGATATCGGCCGCCCCGCGTGGCTTGGGAATCATCAGGTAGGCGGGGCGCCGCGCAGCCGACAACACCACGCGCACCACGTCTTCAAACCGTTCGTGCGTGACATCCAGCAGCCGCACACCGACTCGGCCCCAGCGGTTGTCCGATCCGGCCAGCAGTTCGGCGATGAGGTGCGCGTGTTCGACCTCGGCACCAACGGGCGCGCCGTCCTCGTTGTCCAGGGTGACGTCAAAGATTGGGCCCAGCTCGGCCTGCAGTGTCAGGCTCTTGCGCATGCGGTTCTCGACGCCGCTGTAGTGGTCGCACACCGGCAGGCTGCTGGCAGGCTCGCCTTCCTCGAACAGCAGGGCGGCAGGGTGGGCAGACCGGGAGAACGCAGTGGGCACGTCAACACCTGAAAAAATGAGGGCCGGCGACCCGAGGGACGCCGGCCCTGATGGTTCAGGCCCAACTGTAGTACGGCGCACGCCCGCCTGGTTGGCCGGCGCCGCACGGCCGGGTCACAGCAGGTGCTTGACCCCGTCCTGCTCGCCCTGCAGTTCAGCCAGGGTCTTGTTGATGCACTCTTGGCTGAAGGCGTCGATGGGCAAGCCCTCGACGATCTTGTACTCGCCGCCCTCGCAGGTGACGGGGTAGCCGAACATGACTTCCTTGGGGATGCCGTACTCGCCCTTGGAGGGCACGCCCATGGTGACCCAACGGCCGTTGGTGCCCAAGGCCCAGTCGCGCATGTGGTCGATGGCGGCGTTGGCCGCCGAGGCGGCCGATGACAGGCCGCGCGCAGCGATGATGGCCGCGCCTCGCTTGCCCACGGTCGGCAGGAACACGTTGGCGTTCCAGTCGTGGTCGTTGATGCTGTCCTTGACCGACTTGCCATTGACGGTGGCGAAGCGGTAGTCGGCGTACATCGTGGGTGAGTGGTTCCCCCAGACGGCCAACTTCTCGATGTCGCCCACGGCGATGCCCATCTTGGCGGCAATCTGACTGGCGGCCCGGTTGTGGTCCAGGCGCAGCATGGCGGTGAAGTTCTTTGCCGGCAGGCTGGGCGCGCTCTTCATGGCAATGTAGGCGTTGGTGTTGGCCGGGTTGCCCACCACCAGCACCTTGACGTTGCGGCTGGCCACCTTGTCCAGGGCCTTGCCCTGTGCGGTGAAGATCTGGGCGTTTGCGGCCAACAGGTCGGCGCGCTCCATGCCGGGGCCGCGCGGCCGGGCGCCCACCAGCAGGGCGTAGTCGGTGTCCTTGAACGCGGTCAGCGGGTCGGAGTGGGCCTCGACGCCAGCCAGCAGCGGGAAGGCGCAGTCTTCCAGTTCCATGATCACGCCCTTGAGCGCGTTCTGGGCCTTTTCGTCCGCAATTTCCAACAACTGCAGGATGACGGGCTGGTCCTTGCCCAGCATTTCGCCAGAGGCAATGCGGAACAGCAGGGCGTAACCGATTTGTCCGGCAGCGCCGGTGACGGCCACGCGAACGGGCTTCTTGCTCATGAGGACTCCAGGGATTGATACGCGGGTGGCGTCAGTTTAGGTCAGAAACCCGCTGACGGGGAGGGAAACCCCGTATCTTATGTCTTATATAAGACACAGAGGTGGACGCCAAGTGGCGGTGTGTGATGCAATCCTTGCATGGGTTCCGCCAACACGATGCGCGACGACGCGGGTGATGCCGCTCCGGCGTTCAGCCCCCTTTATCAGCAGATCAAGGCCCTGATCACACGCAGTCTTCAATCGGGCGAATGGCGGCCCGGCGAGGTCATTCCCAGCGAGATGGAGCTGGCGGTGCGCTACAAGGTCAGCCAGGGTACGGTGCGCAAGGCGATCGACGAACTGGCCACCGAGAACCGCCTGGTCCGGCGCCAGGGCAAGGGCACCTTCGTGGCCACCCATTCCGAGCAGCTGACCCAGTACCGTTTCCTGCGTCTGGTGCCCGATTCCCTGGAGGCGGCCGGCGTGGCTGGCCGCATGAGCCGCCGTGTGCTGGACTGCCGCCGCGTGCGTGCACCGGCCGATGTGGCGCGCGCGCTGGACATGAAGGGTGGTGAGTCGGCCGTCCAGATCCGGCGCACCCTGTCGGCACAGGGGCACCCGGTGGTGCTCGACGAAATCTGGCTGCCCGGCGGCCTGTTCAAGGGCTTGAGCGCCGAGCGACTGACGCAGTATCGGGGGCCGATGTACGCCATGTTCGAAACCGAGTTCGGCGTGCACATGATTCGCGCAAGTGAGAAGCTGCGCGCCGTGGTGGCCGATGCGGCCGCGGCCCAGTGGCTGGAGGTGGCCGAGGGTGCTCCGCTTCTCAGCGTGGAGCGCTTGTCCTATTCGTACGACGACAAGCCGGTGGAGCTGCGCCGTGGCCTGTACCGTACCGAGGCCCACCATTACCGCAACGAGCTCAACTGATGGGCTCGCACGAAGCCCCCGAACCGTCAGTCGAGCGTATGCTGCGCCGCAATAGAATGACCCGTTCGATTCGAAACAACCGGCCCTACCGGCGGGCGGTTGCCTGAAGTTGAGGAGTAAACCGATGGCCGAGGCCCTCAAACCGCGTCCCACCTATCGCAACATCCACGTCACGCAAATCCTGAAGTACCGGCTGCCGCCGGCGGGCATTGTGTCTATCCTGCACCGCGTCAGTGGTGCGCTCATGTTCTTGCTGCTGCCCTTCATCGTGTGGCTGCTGGATGTGAGCTTGACGTCTGAGATCAGCTACGAACAGTTCACGGCCGCCTTCGGCGTGGGCATCGGATTCGTCCCAGGGTGGTTTGTGAAGCTGGTGGCCTTGGCCCTGATTTGGGCTTACCTGCACCACTTCATCGCCGGTGTGCGCCACCTGTGGATGGACATGACCCACAGCGTGACCAAGGAGCAGGGTCATTCCTCGGCGATCGTCACGCTGGTCTCCAGCGTGGTGCTGACCGCGGCGCTTGGCGCGAAGTTGTTCGGTCTGTTCTGAGGGGATTGGGCATGCAACAGAACTACGGATCCAAGCGCATCGTCGTGGGCGCGCACTATGGCATGCGCGACTGGCTTAGCCAGCGCGTGACGGCGGGTCTGATGGCCCTGTTCACGATCGTCCTGCTGGTGCAGGTGCTGTTCGGTGGACCGCTGGGCTATGACCGTTGGGCAGCCATCTTTTCCGCGCAGTGGATGAAGGTCCTGACCTTCGTTGTCATCGTGGCCCTGGGCTGGCACGCTTGGGTGGGTGTGCGCGACATCTGGATGGATTACGTCAAGCCGGTGGGCACGCGGCTGTTGCTGCAGGTGTTCACGATCGTGTGGCTCGTGGGCTGCACGGGTTGGGCGGTTCAGGTTCTCTGGAGGCTTTGATCATGGCAGTAGGAAGTTCCTTGCCCAAGCGCAAGTTCGACGTGGTGATCATCGGGGCGGGTGGCTCCGGGATGCGGGCGTCGCTGCAGCTGGCGCGCGCGGGTTTGAATGTGGCGGTGCTGTCCAAGGTGTTTCCGACCCGTTCGCACACAGTGGCCGCACAGGGCGGCATCGGTGCGTCGCTGGGCAACATGAGCGAGGACAACTGGCACTACCACTTCTTCGACACCGTCAAGGGTTCGGATTGGCTGGGTGACCAGGATGCCATCGAGTTCATGTGCCGAGAGGCACCCAAGGTCGTGTACGAACTCGAGCACTTTGGCATGCCGTTCGACCGTAACCCGGACGGCACCATCTACCAGCGACCCTTTGGTGGTCACACGGCCAACTACGGCGAAAAGCCGGTTCAGCGCGCCTGCGCGGCTGCAGACCGCACTGGCCACGCCATGCTGCACACGCTGTACCAGCAGAACGTCAAGGCACGCACGCAGTTCTTCGTCGAGTGGATGGCACTCGACTTGATTCGCGATGCCGACGGTGACGTGGTGGGCGTGACCGCGCTGGAGATGGAAACCGGCGATGTGCACATCCTCGAGGGCAAGACGGTGCTTCTGGCCACCGGTGGTGCGGGCCGGATCTTCGCGGCGTCCACCAACGCCTTCATCAACACCGGAGACGGCCTGGGGATGGCCGCCCGTGCCGGCATTCCCCTGGAAGACATGGAGTTCTGGCAGTTCCACCCCACCGGCGTGGCCGGCGCAGGTGTGCTGCTGACCGAAGGCTGTCGTGGCGAGGGCGCCATCCTGCGCAACAGCAACGGCGAGCGCTTCATGGAGCGCTACGCGCCCACCCTGAAGGATCTGGCGCCGCGTGACTTCGTCTCGCGCTGCATGGACCAGGAAATCAAGGAAGGCCGCGGTTGCGGGCCCAACAAGGACTATGTGGTGCTCGACATGACGCACCTGGGCGCCGAGACCATCATGAAGCGGCTGCCCTCGGTTTATGAGATCGGACACAACTTCGCCAACGTGGACATCACCAAGGAGCCGATTCCCGTGGTGCCCACGATCCACTATCAGATGGGTGGCATTCCCACGAACATCCATGGTCAGGTGGTGGCCCCTGCAGCCGACGGTTCGCAAAAGATCATCAACGGTCTGTATGCGGTGGGTGAGTGCGCCTGCGTAAGCGTGCACGGCGCCAACCGTCTGGGCACGAATTCCCTGTTGGACCTTCTGGTGTTTGGCCGTGCTGCGGGCAACCACATCGTCGAGTTCACGAGCAAGTCGCGCAACCACAAGAACTTGCCGGCCGATGCGGCCGACCGTTCCCTGTCGCGTCTGGCACGCCTGGATACGGCCACCGACGGCGAGTACGCGCAGGATGTGGCCAACGACATCCGCAAGACCATGCAGCAGCATGCTGGCGTGTTCCGCACCCAGGCGAGCATGGACGAGGGCGTGGCCAAGATGGCGGCCATTACCGAGCGGGCCAAGTCGATTGGCCTGAAGGACAAGTCCAAGGTCTTCAACACCGCGCGCATCGAGGCGCTGGAGGTGGAGAACCTCATCGAGTCGGCCAACGCCACGATGGTGTCTGCCGCTGCCCGCAAGGAAAGCCGCGGGGCCCACACGGTGAACGACTACGGCGACTGCCCCGAGTTCCCCAATGGTCGCAACGACCGGGAGTGGATGAAGCACACCCTGTGGTTCAGCGATGGCAACCGACTCGATTACAAGCCGGTGAACCTGAAGCCGCTGACGGCACAGAGCATTCCGCCCAAGGTCAGGACATTCTGATGATATTGCGGGACAGACCGAGCAAAGCGAGCTCTGTCACCAACCGTTTAGATGAGAGTGAGAGGTACCCATGACCAAGCGCAGCTTCCAGATTTACCGCTACGACCCCGATACCGACGCCAAGCCTTACATGCAGACGCTCGAGGTGGAACTCGACGGTTCCGAGCGCATGCTGTTGGACGCTCTGATGAAGCTCAAGGCGGTGGACCCCACGCTGAGTTTTCGCCGTTCATGCCGCGAGGGTGTGTGCGGATCGGACGCCATGAACATCAATGGCAAGAACGGCTTGGCTTGTCTGACCAATATGCGCAGCCTGCCGGGTACCGTGGTGCTCAAGCCGCTGCCGGGGCTGCCCGTCATCCGCGACCTGATCGTGGACATGACGCAGTTCTTCAAGCAGTACCACTCGATCAAGCCTTATCTGGTCAACGACACGATCCCTCCGGAGAAGGAGCGTCTGCAGTCGCCGGAGGAGCGGGAGGAGCTCAATGGCCTGTACGAGTGCATCCTGTGCGCCTCGTGTTCCACCAGTTGCCCGAGCTTCTGGTGGAACCCAGACAAGTTCGTGGGCCCGGCTGGTCTCTTGCAGGCTTATCGCTTCATCGCTGACAGCCGCGACCAGGCTACCGGCGAGCGCTTGGACAACCTGGAAGACCCCTATCGCCTCTTCCGCTGCCACACGATCATGAACTGCGTGGACGTATGTCCCAAGGGTTTGAATCCGACCAAGGCCATCGGCAAGATCAAGGAACTGATGGTGCGCCGGGCGGTCTGACCACGGTACCGATCGTCACATCTTTGCCCTGATGGCCCCCGATATTCAGCCCTGAGCAAGCATGGTCGCCGAGACTGCTCCCACGACGCCCGGAACAAGGGCCCACGAGCGGCTGGGAGCGGCGGCGGTGAACCAGATCAAATGGCGCTGCCGGCGCGGCCTGCTGGAGAACGACCTCTTCATCGAGCGGTTCTTCAGGCGGCACGAGGAGTCCCTCACGCATGGGCAGGCCGATGCGCTGATGAAGTTGATGGACCTGGCCGACAACGATTTGCTGGATCTGCTGCTGCGCCGCAGAGAACCAGAAGGCGAATGGGCGACCGAGGAAGTGGCGGAGGTGCTGGCGCTGATGCGCACGCCCGCATGAGGACACAAGCGAAAGGAAGATGAGATGACTCCCTCTGATGTGAAAGCGACCCTGTCGTTCTCCGACGGCAGCCCCAGCATGGATCTGCCGATCTACAAGGGCTCGGTTGGCCCCGATGTGATCGACATCCGAAAGCTCTACGGCCAGACGGGCAAGTTCACCTATGACCCCGGATTCCTGAGCACGGCCTCGTGCAATTCGACGATCACCTACATCGATGGTGACAAGGGTGAGCTGTTGTACCGCGGCTATCCGATTGAACAGCTGGCGCAGAACTGCGACTTCATGGAGGTGTGCTACCTGCTGCTCAAGGGTGAGCTGCCCAATCCGACGCAGAAGAAGGATTTCGACAAGCTTGTGACCATGCACACGATGGTCAACGAGCAGATGCAGTTCTTCCTGCGGGGTTTCCGTCGCGATGCGCACCCAATGGCGGTGATGACCGGCCTGGTGGGGGCCCTGTCAGCCTTCTATCACGACAGCACCGATGTGCATAACCCGGAGCACCGCGCCATTGCGGCCATCCGCCTGATCGCCAAGATGCCCACGCTGGTGGCCATGTCGTACAAGTACGGCATCGGTCAGCCCTACATCTATCCGAAGAACTCGCTGAGCTACACCGCGAACTTCATGCGGATGATGTTCGCCACGCCTTGCGAGGATTACGAGCCCAACGACGTGCTGGTGCGCGCAATGGACCGCATCTTCATCCTGCACGCCGACCATGAGCAGAACGCCTCGACCTCCACGGTGCGGCTGTGCGGCTCTTCGGGCACCAATCCGTTTGCGGCGATTGCGGCGGGCGTGGCCTGCCTGTGGGGCCCGGCGCATGGTGGCGCCAATGAGGCCTGCCTGAACATGCTGGGCGATATCCAGCGCCAGGGTGGCGTGGAGAAGATTGGCGAGTTCATCAAGCAGGTCAAGGACAAGAACTCCAGCGTCAAGCTGATGGGTTTCGGCCACCGCGTGTACAAGAACTACGACCCGCGCGCCAAACTGATGCGCGAGACCTGCCACGAGGTGCTGGGCGCTCTGGGCCTAGAGAATGACCCACTGTTCAAGCTGGCCATGGCGCTGGAGAAGATCGCGCTCGAAGACGAGTACTTCGTGGCCCGCAAGCTGTATCCGAACGTCGACTTCTACTCGGGCATCGTGCAGCGCGCCATCGGCATTCCCGTGCCACTGTTCACCGCCATCTTCGCCCTGGCCCGCACGGTGGGCTGGATTGCGCAGTTGGACGAGATGATCGGCGACCCCGAGTACAAGATCGGCCGTCCGCGCCAGTTGTTCGTGGGCTCCAAGCCCCGCAACGTGGTGCCACTGGCCCAGCGCAGTTGATGGCGGGTGGCCGGCGGGCCTGGAGCGGTCGCCGGTCACCCATCGATTCACCGGTGCTTGAGCACCTCCAGCGGGGTGACCTCGGCCGGGGTGGCGTTCCATGTGTGGCGCATGTAGGTGGCCACCGCGGCGACCTCTTCGGACTGGAGCACATGCGCAAAGGGCGGCATACCGAAGGGCCTCGGGTGACCCTCGGTGGCGGGGCCGAAGCCGCCTTCCAAGATGATGCGGATGAGGTTGGTGGCGGGGCTTCGGGCCACTCGCGGGTTGCCGGCCATCGGGGGATACAGGCCTAGGATGCCTTCGCCCTGTGCGCCGTGGCAGGTGGCGCAGTGATCGGTGTAGACCTGTTCACCGAGCTTGAGGACCGGGGTCGGCGCGGGGCGTTTGATCGACGCCGTGCTCGGCACTGTGTTGGGCGCCATGGTTGCCGCGCCCGGCGAAGCGCCGATGATCCCTATCCGCTGGGATTCTTGGCTAGGGCGGGACAGGATGTAGCCGGCAATCGACTTCAGCTGATCCTCGGGAACCCACTGCGTGCTGCCGGCTACCACCTCGGCCATTGAGCCCAGCGCTGCTCCTTGGCGTGAGTGACCGGTCTTCAGGTAGGCCACCAGGTCATCGACGGTCCACGGGCCCATACCGGCGCGACCCGCGGCGGGCAGAGGCGGCGCGTAGGCGCGTCCATTGGGCATGATCTGGCCCGAGAAGTCATGGGTGGCGTGTTGCGCGCCCAGCGCATTGCGTGTGGCGTGGCAGGCAGAACAGTGCGCCAGACCACGCGTGAGGTACTCGCCGGTGGGCAAGGGCTGCTCGGCCGGATCCACGGGCTTGAAGTAGAGCGCGCGCCATACCGCCAAGGCCCACTGTGTGTTCGCGGGAAAGCGCAGGCCTGATGGCGGTGATTCCTGGTGAATCGGCGCGAGGCTTTGCAGAAATGCGAACAGCGCATCGCTGTCTTCGCGCGTGATGTGGCTGAAGTTTTCGTAGGGGAAAGCGGGATTCAGCAGCCGACCGTTCTTGGAGCGGCCGTTGTGCAATGCGCGCCAGAAATCGTCCTGAGTCCAGCGACCCAGCCCCGTCTGCTTGTCGGGCGTGAGGTTGCCGCCGTATACGGTACCGAAGGGCGTGAGCAGGGCCTGTCCACCGGCATACGGTGGGCCACCCGGCGCGGTGTGGCAGCCGCTGCAGTGGCCAATGTGGGCGAGGGTGCGACCGCGTTCAATGAGACCCGCAGGGGAAATGCTTGGCGATGGAACGTTGACCGCAGAGGCTGGCACGCCATGTCGATCGCCGTAGACATTCAGCCACCAGATGAACGCCAGGAGGCCAGCCGCGAACAGGGTTGCCAGGAAGATCAGAACGGCCCCACGGCTTGGGTGGTACGGGACTCTCTGGGTGCGGCTCATCACGGCCTAGGCGCAGCGCAGCGCGGCTGCACTGGGGTTTGCACACCAGCGGCCGCCCGCGTCTGGTGTGGCAGTGCCTGGCTGGCCAGGTAGGCCGTGACGGCATGGATGTCCGCGTCCTTAAGTTGCTGGCTGATGTGCTTCATGCAATCGGGTTCACGCGCCTTGCGCAGGCCGTTGCGCCAGGCGCCCAGCTGCGCACTGAGGTAATCCTTGGACAAGCCGAGCAGGCCGGGGGTGGCCGGCAGCGCACCGGTCAGGCGGGGGCCGTGGCAGGCGGCGCATGCCGGTATCTGCCTTGTCGGGTCGCCGTCCAGGGCCAGTTGTCGACCGCGCTGGATAACCTCGGGTGGGGAATCGAGCCGTTCGGGCCTGGCATAGGGCAGTTCGAGGGCGGCGAAGTGGGCTGCCATCTCCTGCAGGTAGTCCTCCGAAAGGGGTTGAACCAGGTGGCGCATGGCCGCGTGGCCACGGCGCCCCTCTTTGAAGTTCAGAAGCTGTTCGAACAAGTACCCCTGGGGCTTACCGGCGATGCGCGGGAAGTAACCATGGGGGGTAGCCACACCATCCTTGCCGTGGCAGGGCGTGCAGGCTTGCAGGCGCTGGGCCAGGGTGTCTTGCACGCGCACGCTTGCCTCTGTGCGAGACGCTGCCGATTCGGCTGGTGTTGCTGGTGCGCAAAGTGCCGCAGCGGGAAGAAGCGATGCCCACAGAACGGTTGCGCCCAAGCGGGCAGACCCGGCGCTACGGGAGATTTGCTCGCGTTCGGCCATCTGCATCTGGGTGAGGGGCGCTACTGGCTTGCCTAGTGGGTGCTGAGGCTTGGGCGCTCAGGGGATGGCTTCGCCCGAGGTGGCCTTAAGGCTGTTCTCGAAGTGCTGCCGCATGGCCTGCGTCGCCGCCTGGGGATCACCGGCCTTGATGGCATCCATCAGGCCTCGATGCTCAGCCAGTGATGCCGACAGGCGTCCTTTCTTGAAAAGGGAATGGTGGCGGTTGAGCTTCATCACCTTGCGCAGATCGCCCACGATCTGGGTGCGCCATCGGTTGCCGGCCAGTTCAAGCAATTTGTAGTGGAAGGCCTCATTCGTGGCGAAGAAGGCTTCGCGCTGGCGGACCTGACGTTCCAGTTGATCATGCAGGGCCTGCAGCTCGGCGAGGTCGCCCGGTGCGGCACGGGCGGCCACTACCCCGGCCGCGTCGCTCTCCAACAGGGCCAGCAGGTGATAGACGTGTTGGACATCGTCGATCGACGGTTCAGTGACATAGGCCCCGCGGCGCACCTTCATCGTGACCAGGCCTTCGGTGGCCAGTACCTTCAATGCCTCGCGCAGTGGCGTGCGGCTGATGCCCCAGGTGGCGGCGAGCTTGAGTTCGTCGATCCAGCTGCCCGGCTCGAGTTCGCGGCTGAAGATCTGCTGGCGCAGGCGTTCGGCGACCTCTTCATAGAGAGCTCGGGGGGCTAGGGCCTGGGCGGGAAACATGGGAGTGGGGTGTTTTGCATTTATAATTATGCATCACAAGACTGCGCAACGTGTGCAATCGGTCAGCTTGCGTCTGCAGGCTTACCGGGGCACCATGCGCAGCCGACGAGGAGTTTTCATGTCTGCAGACGCGTTCAAGCCCGTTTCCCTGGACCAGTGGGCGCAAGCCGCCGCCAAGTCCGCGCCGGGTGGTGAAGTCGACAAGCTCAATTGGGTAACCCCCGAAGGCATCACCGTCAAGCCGCTGTACACGGCCGCTGATGTGCAGACACTGCCATACGCCAACACCTTGCCCGGTTTCGAACCCTTCATCCGTGGGCCGCAGGCCACGATGTATGCGGTGCGCCCTTGGACGATTCGCCAATACGCCGGGTTTTCCACGGCCGAAGACAGCAACCGCTTCTATCGCAAGGCATTGGCAGCAGGCGGGCAGGGCGTCAGTGTGGCTTTTGATCTGGCTACGCACCGAGGCTATGACAGCGATCACCCGCGCGTGGTGGGCGATGTGGGCAAGGCGGGCGTGGCCATCGATTCGGTGGAGGACATGAAGATCCTGTTCGACGGGATTCCCCTGGATAAGGTGTCCGTATCCATGACCATGAACGGCGCCGTGTTGCCGGTGTTGGCTGGCTATGTGGTGGCGGCCGAGGAGCAGGGCGTTTCACAGGAGAAATTGAGCGGCACCATCCAGAACGACATCCTCAAGGAGTTCATGGTCCGCAACACCTATATCTACCCGCCGCAGCCGAGCATGAGGATCATCGGCGACATCATCGAGTACACGGCCAAGAACATGCCGAAGTTCAACTCGATTTCGATCAGTGGCTACCACATGCAGGAAGCCGGTGCGAACCAGGCGCTGGAGCTGGCCTTCACCTTGGCCGATGGCAAGGAGTATGTGAAGACGGCTATGGCCAAGGGCTTGGATGTGGATGAGTTCGCAGGCCGCCTGAGCTTCTTTTGGGCGATCGGGATGAACTTCTATCTCGAGATCGCCAAGATGCGGGCCGCTCGCCTCTTGTGGACGCGCATCATGAAGGGCTTTGGTGCGCAGAATCCCAAGAGTCTGATGCTGCGCACGCACTGCCAGACATCGGGCTGGTCACTGACCGAGCAGGATCCCTACAACAACGTGGTGCGCACGACGATCGAGGCCATGGCCGCGGTGTTCGGTGGCACCCAGTCTCTGCATACGAACTCATTTGACGAAGCCATCGCGCTGCCCACGGAGTTCAGTGCGAGGATTGCCAGAAACACCCAGCTCATCATCCAGGAGGAGACTCACATCACCAATGTGATCGACCCCTGGGCCGGTTCTTACATGATGGAAAAGCTCACGCAGGACATGGCCGATGCGGCGTGGAAGATCATCGAGGAAGTGGACGCCATGGGCGGGATGACCCGCGCCGTGGACAGTGGCTGGGCCAAGTTGAAGATCGAAGCCAGCGCGGCGGAGAAACAGGCGCGCATCGATTCGGGCAAGGACGTGATCGTGGGCGTCAACAAGTACAAGTTGGCGCAGCAGGACAAGGTGGACATCCTTGAAGTGGACAACGTCAAGGTGCGCGAGGGGCAGATTGCACGCCTGGCGCAGATCAAGTCCACACGCGACAGGCCCAAGGTCCAGGCAGCTCTCGAGGCCTTGACCGCAGCCGCTGGATCGGGCCAGGGGAACCTACTCGACCTGTCGATACAAGCCATTCGCCTGCGCGCTACCGTGGGTGAAGTCAGTGACGCGCTGGAGGCGGTCTTCGGCCGCCACCGCGCCGACATTCAAAAGGTGACCGGTGTGTATGCAGCCGCCTATGACTCGGCCGAGGGCTGGGACAAGCTCAAGGGTGAGATTGCGGAATTCGCCGATGCGCATGGGCGCCGCCCGCGGGTGATGATTGCCAAGCTGGGTCAGGACGGGCATGACCGCGGGGCCAAGGTGGTGGCAACGGCCTTTGCCGACTTGGGCTACGACGTGGACATGGGGCCCTTGTTCCAGACGCCGGAGGAGTGCGCGCGGCAAGCCATCGAGAACGATGTGCATGCGGTGGGGGTTTCGACCTTGGCCGCGGGTCACAAGACCTTGGTGCCGGCGATCATCGCGGAGCTGAAGAAGCAGGGTGCGGATGACATCATCGTCTTTGTGGGGGGGGTGATCCCGCAGCAGGACTATGAGTTCTTGTTCGATTCCGGCGTGAAGGGCATCTACGGCCCGGGAACGCCGATTCCGGCTTCGGCCAAGGATGTGTTGGAGCAGATTCGTAAGGCGCAGGGGGCGGTCTGACGCGGGCGGCTAGCATGTCTGCTTTGACTGCCGATCAGCCGGGGGCGGCATGCCGTGCCGCCGTTGGCGTTGCCGATCAGCCGGGGGCGGCATGCCGTGCCGCTCATTTCCCCCGCCGTCCGCCTTCGGCGGTCGTCTCCTCCTTTAAATCGCGGCACGGTATGCCGCCCCCGGCTGATCTGAACCGCCCGGTGCTGACGCTGGGCTGCGCACCAACGTTGCATCAGACCCAGGTGGGTGGGTGGCTGTCGCCGCGATTTGAAGGAGGAGCGTCGGGCGCAGCCCGGCGCGGGGGAAATGAGCGGCGACAGCCGCCCACTCACCTGGGTGCGCGCTATCGACTGCCTCCCACACATCTGGGCACGCACCAACCGCTGCAAACCACGAACTGACCGCCAGCGCCATGCAGCTCGCCAACTCCACACTGCTGGACCACATCACCGGTCAAGCCGCCGCCAGCCAGCGCCGCGCCATGGCCAAGGCGATCACGCTGCTGGAATCGACGCGCCCAGATCACCGCGCGCAAGCTGACGATCTGCTCAACGCGCTTCTTCCCCACACCGGGAAATCCTTCCGCCTTGGCATCAGCGGTGTCCCGGGTGTCGGCAAGAGCACCTTCATCGAAGCGCTTGGCCTGATGCTGATCGAGCGTGGTCATCGCGTGGCGGTTCTGGCGGTTGATCCGTCCTCCAGCGTGAGCGGGGGCTCCATCCTTGGCGACAAGACGCGGATGGAGCGTTTGAGCATGGATGAGCGTGCGTTCATCCGGCCCAGCCCCAGCAGCGGCAACCTGGGTGGCGTGGCGGAGAAGACCCGCGAGGCCATGCTCGTCTGCGAGGCTGCGGGGCATGATGTGGTGATAGTGGAAACGGTAGGCGTTGGCCAAAGCGAGACCGCAGTGGCCAACATGACCGACATGTTCGTGCTGCTGCAGTTGCCCAATGCAGGTGATGAACTGCAGGCGATCAAGAAGGGTGTAATGGAGTTGGCTGATCTGGTGGTGATCAACAAGGCCGACATCGATCCCGATGCCACTACGCGGGCGCAGGCCCAGGTCCAGTCTTCACTGCGACTGTTCGGTTTGCATGGCAACCCCGACCATGCCCACCACAACGAACAGCTGTGGCATCCCAAGGCCATTCAGATCAGTGCCCTCAAGGGCCTGGGATTGGATGCCTTTTGGCAGGAGGTGCAGCGTTTTCGGGAAGTGCAGAAGGCAAATGGGCGATTGCAGGGCCGACGCGTGGCGCAGTCGCAGGCCTGGATGTGGGAGCGGATCGAGGCGGGGCTACGGCAACGCTTTCGTGGGCATCCTGGTGTCCGAAAGGCGCTCGAGCCGCTGCGAACCGAGGTGATTGAGGGACGCCTGGCAGCCTCTGTGGCCGCAAGGCGCCTGCTGGAACTTTATGAGCGGGGTGGATGACCGGTTCAGCCGGAAAACCCTTGCGCAGAACGATCAGGATTGGACAGGAGAACCCAGATGCATGACATCCAACAGATGCTCGAGGACAAGCGTGCCAAGGCTCGCTTGGGCGGTGGCCAGAAGCGAATCGATGCGCAGCATGCCAAGGGCAAGCTGACCGCACGTGAGCGCCTCGAGTTGCTGTTCGACGAAGGCACATTCGAAGAGTGGGACATGTTTGTCGAGCACCGTTGTGTGGACTTCGGCATGGCCGACAACAAGATCCCAGGCGATGGCGTGGTCATCGGCTACGGCATGATCAACGGGCGTTTGGCCTTCGCCTACAGCCAGGACTTCACGGTTTTTGGCGGCGCTCTGTCGGAAACGCACGCCGAGAAGATCTGCAAGATCATGGAGCAGGCCATGAAGGTCGGGGCGCCCGTCATCGGCCTGAACGACTCGGGCGGTGCACGTATCCAGGAGGGAGTGGCCTCACTGGGCGGTTATGCCGATGTATTCCAAAAGAACGTGCTGGCCAGTGGTGTCATTCCGCAAATCAGCATGATCATGGGGCCTTGCGCGGGCGGCGCTGTCTACAGCCCTTCGATGACCGACTTCATCTTCATGGTCAAGGATTCTTCCTATATGTTCGTGACCGGCCCTGAGGTGGTCAAGACGGTGACTCACGAAGAAGTGACGGCCGAGGAACTCGGAGGTGCGCTAACGCACACGACCAAGAGCGGAGTGGCGGATCTGGCCTTCGAAAACGATGTCGAGGCCCTGCTGATGCTGCGGCGCTTCTTCAACTATCTGCCGCTCAACAACCGCGAAAAGCCGCCGGTGCGACCCAGTGGCGATCCCGGTAATCGTCTGGATCATTCGCTGGACACCCTGGTACCCGACAACCCGAACAAGCCCTATGACATCAAGGAACTGATCGTCAAGGTGGTGGACGACGGTGACTTCTTTGAGCTGCAGCCCGACTATGCGGCCAATATCGTGATCGGCTTTGCACGAATGGAGGGGCAAACGGTGGGCGTGGTCGCCAACAACCCCCTGGTGCTGGCAGGCTGCCTGGACATCAAGAGCTCGATCAAGGCCGCTCGCTTTGTGCGCTTCTGCGATGCCTTCAATATCCCGGTGGTCACCTTCGTGGATGTGCCGGGCTTCATGCCCGGCACCTCACAGGAATATGGCGGAATCATCAAGCACGGTGCCAAGCTGCTGTATGCCTATGCCGAATGCACGGTGCCCAAGATCACCGTGATCACGCGCAAGGCCTATGGGGGGGCCTATGACGTGATGGCCTCTAAGCACCTTCGTGGCGATGTCAACTTTGCTTGGCCCAATGCTGAGATCGCCGTGATGGGTGCCAAGGGTGCGGTGGAGATCATCTTCCGCGAAGACAAGGGAGACCCGGCCAAACTGGCTGCGCGCGAGGCGGAGTACAAGGCCCGATTCGCCAACCCCTTTGTGGCGGGCGCCAGGGGCTTCATCGACGACGTGATTCAGCCGCATGAGACGCGTAAGCGCGTATGCCGGTCGCTGAAGATGCTCAAGGACAAAAAGCTGGAAAACCCGTGGCGTAAGCACGGGAACATTCCGCTGTGATGGCGGGGGAGACACGAGCATGTTCAAGAAGATTCTGATTGCCAACCGCGGCGAGATCGCTTGCCGAGTGATCAAGACTGCACGCAAGATGGGCATCGCCACGGTGGCGGTGTATTCCGAGGCCGACAAGGACGCGCGCCATGTGGAACTCGCCGACGAGGCGGTGCTGCTTGGCCCAGCGCCTTCGCGCGAGTCCTATCTGTTAGCCGACAAGATCATCGCGGCCTGCAAGCAAACCGGCGCAGAGGCGGTGCATCCGGGTTACGGCTTCTTGTCCGAAAACGAAGCCTTCGCCAAGCGCTGCGAGGAAGAAGGCATCGTCTTCATCGGCCCGAAGCACTATTCCATTGCCGCCATGGGAGACAAGATCGCTTCGAAGAAGCTGGCCGGCGAGGCCAAGGTCAGCACCATCCCCGGCTACAACGATGCCATCGACACGCCCGAGCAGGCGGTTGAGATTGCACGCGGCATCGGCTACCCCGTCATGATCAAGGCCAGTGCCGGCGGCGGTGGCAAGGGCCTTCGCGTGGCCTTCAATGACAAGGAGGCCCATGAGGGGTTTGCCTCCTGCCGCAATGAAGCGCGCAACAGCTTTGGCGATGACCGGGTGTTCATCGAAAAGTATGTGCTCGAGCCGCGCCACATCGAAATTCAGGTGCTGGGTGATGCGCACGGCAACGTGGTGTATTTGTGGGAACGTGAGTGCTCGATCCAGCGGCGCCATCAAAAGGTGATCGAGGAAGCACCTTCGCCCTTCATCAGCGAGGCCACCCGCAAGGCCATGGGCGAGCAGGCGGTGGCCCTGGCCAAGGCAGTGAAATACCAGAGTGCAGGCACCGTGGAGTTTGTGGTCGGCAAAGACCAGGACTTCTATTTCCTGGAGATGAACACGCGACTCCAGGTGGAGCACCCGGTGACCGAGTGCATCACCGGCTTGGATCTGGTGGAGCAGATGATCCGCGTGGCCGCCGGCGAGAAGCTGTCCTTCACCCAGGATCAGATTGCCCGCGACGGTTGGGCCATCGAGTGCCGCATCAATGCGGAAGACCCCTTCCGCAACTTCCTGCCTTCCACAGGCCGTCTGGTGCGCTACCAGCCGCCGGCGCAGAACCTCGAGCAGGGTCGCAATACCCTGCAAGGCGCTGCCTACGACAGCGGCAACTATGGCGGCGTACGGGTGGACACGGGCGTGTACGAGGGCGGCGAGATCCCGATGTACTACGACTCGATGATCGCCAAGCTGATCGTCCACGGGCGCGACCGCAACGAGGCCATTTCCAAGATGCGAGAGGCGCTCAATGCCTTCGTGATCCGTGGCATCAGCAGCAACATCCCCTTCCAGGCCGCCTTGCTGGCCCACCCGAAGTTCGTAAGTGGGCAGTTCAATACCGGCTTCATTGCCGAGCACTACGGCAAGGGTTTCCGCGCCGAGGATGTGCCGCACGACGACCCGGCGTTTCTGATTGCGATCGCAGGCTTCGTGCGTTGCAAGGCGCGGCACCGGGCTGCAGGCATCAGCGGTCAGGTTCTGGGCCACGAGGTGGGGCATGTCAGTGACTTCGTGGTGGTGGTGCTGGGTGAACAGGGCCATCACGCCTACCACCAGGTGCGCGTCGGTGAGTTCGATCCTGTGTCGGGCAAGGCGGATGTGAAGGTGGACGGCCGGACTTTTGCGGTTCAGAGCCGCACCAAGCTGGGCGACATCCTGATGGTGGGGACGGTCAACGGGCAGCCCTTCAATGCACAGGTGGAGCATGGTTCGGCCAAGCAGCCCTTGGCCCTGCGCATCGCCCACAACGGTACGGCTGTTCAGGTGATGGTGTTGTCGCCGCGTGCGGCCGAGCTCTTCAAGCTGATGCCCTTCAAAGCTCCGCCGGATTTATCCAGGCTGCTGCTGTCACCGATGCCTGGTCTCTTGGTCAACGTGGCCGTTCAGCCAGGGCAGAAGGTGCTGGCCGGCGAGCGGCTGGCGGTCATCGAGGCGATGAAGATGGAAAACATCCTGACCGCCACCCAGGACGGGGTGGTGATGGCGGTAAAGGCCGGCGTGGGCGAAAGCCTGGCGGTCGATCAGGTGATCATTGAGTTCGAGTGAGGCTTGATATGACGCTGAACGAAACGGTGAGCCAAGCACGAGGGTTCCGTATCCTGGGTATTCAACAGGTGGCCATTGGCGGGCCCAGCAAAGACAAGCTGCGCAGCCTGTGGGTGGACATGCTGGGGCTCCAGGTCAAAAGCACCTTCGTCAGCGAGCGTGAAAACGTCGACGAGGACATCTGTGCGCTGGGCACGGGCCCAACGCAGGTCGAGGTGGACCTGATGCAGCCGCTGGACCCGGAGAAGAAGCCGGCGGTTCACACCACGCCGCTGAACCACATCGGCCTTTGGGTGGACGACCTGCCCAAGGCCGTGGAGTGGATGACGGCTAACGGTGTTCGATTTACGCCGGGCGGCATACGCAAGGGTGCCGCCGGCCATGACATCACCTTCATCCACCCCAAGGCCAACGAGGAGTTTCCGGTGGGCGGTGAGGGTGTCTTGATCGAACTGGTGCAGGCCCCGCCTGAGGTGATCGCGGCCTTGGGCTGAGGACCTCAGGGGTTGCAGACGTCGCAGCGCTGGGGATCGGCGACCATGGACTGGGCGCGCGGCTTGAGCGCCTGATGGCCGCAAGACGCACAACTCCAAACTTCAGCTCGCGGAACCCGGGTGGGGGTGCCGCAATTGGCGCAGGGCGCACCGGTTTCGGCCCGCAGCAAGCCAAAACCTGGCGCATTGCATTGGGGGCAGCGGCACTGAAAACGCCGAACCAGGTCGGCGCCGGCTTGGCGGATCACGGTCTGTCGGGTCGGATTGGCGTATGCCCGCAGGTCGTTTTCGATGTGCAGCTTGAGACCGGGGTGCGCAACCGTCGCACGGGTGACGACCTTGCGCAGTCCGTCCAGGCAGGCGATTCCCTTGGCGATGACGGCGCCGTCAATGCCGTCGCGTCGCACGATCAAGTGGTGGTGTGGAAAGCCGGCGTGTTCTGCCGCGGCCACCACCTCTTCCCAGGACGTGACATCCCTGTTGACCGACATCGCCTTGGCATGCGCCAGCGCCGTGATGCGTTGGCCCGAACGGCGCTCAATGAGCACAAGGACTTCTGTGTTCCAGGGCAAGAGGCTGAGGTAGGGGTCAAGGTGGAAGGCACCTTCGCTGCCCAATCCCCATGTCGCATCGGATAGCTCCAACGCCAGTTCGGCCTTGCGCGTGGCCGCCTCGACCTGGGTACCTTGTCGAGTGATCTCGCGGGTGAAGGTGCCCAGGGTATCGGTGTCGAAACCCTCAACTCGAAAGACCTCCGCGTCGAGTCCGTCGGCCAGTATGGGCCGCAGAAGGTCTTCCTTTCCGTGCTGGGTAAGGAAACCAATGCGCATGTTCAGGGTCTCATGGTCAGCAGTGAGGACATCTCGAGTCGCTCCTTTGGGCCTGGCGAGAGGGGGCATTTACTTGTGCTTCGGCCAAGACACGCATGCCATGAGCACCTGCTCTCGGCAGATGCTACCGACTCAAAAACATGAAGAGAAATCAATTTATAGTGATGAACACATAAGACTTTTTCTATGAAAGCGACGTTTCGACAACTCAAGCTGTTTCTCGCGCTGGCGGAGACCGGTAGCGTGACCGCTGCCGCGCGTGCGACCCACGTCACCCAGCCCACGGCGTCGATGCAGCTGCGTGAGCTGACCGAAGCGGTGGGGCTGCCCTTGTATGAGGTGGTCTCGCGCAAGGTGCAGCTGACTGATATCGGGGTTGAGCTGGCCAAGACCGCAAGGGCCATGGCCAGCCAATGGAGTGCTTTCGAGCAGGTGGTCGATGGGGCGAGGGGCTTGACACGCGGGCGCCTGCGGGTAGCCGTGGTCAGCACCGCGAAGTACTTCATGCCTCGCCTGATCGGCGCGTTCTGCAAGCGCCATCCCGCGATTGACGTGTCCATCGAGATTCTCAACCGTGATGGTGTGGTCGCCAGATTGCGCGAGGACATGGACGACCTGTACATCATGTCCACCCCGCCGCATGACCTGCAGTTGGATGATGAGGTGTTCATGAGCAACCCGCTGGTGGTGGTCGCCCCCTCGGGTGACGCACTGTTGCGCAAGGGCGAATTGGAACTGTCGAGCTTGACCTCCCAGAGATTCATCCTTCGTGAAGGGGGATCCGGCACTCGGATGGCGGTGGACCAGCACTTCAAGCGGGTGCGCTTTCATCCCAAGGTTAGATTGGAACTGGGCAGCAACGAAGCCATCAAGGAGGCTGTGGCGGGTGGATTGGGCCTGGGCGTCATTTCCAGCCACGCGCTTCATGGCCGTGCCCGCGAACATGGCGTGGCGGTACTGCCGGTGGCCGGATTCCCCCTGCCTTCGCAATGGCATATCGTTCATCCGGCGGCACGACGACTGTCGCCGATCGCCGCTGCATTCAAGGCGCAACTCCTGCGACAGCTCAAGGGCTCGGCGGAGGTGGCGACGACGCGCCAGTGGGCGAGAGAGTGACGATACGGAGTCAGGCTCAGCATCCTTGCCGCTATGGCCGTCGGTGACCGGTTGCCCCTCGAGGGCCTGCATCAGCACCAGAGCACCGGCAAGGCCACGTGGCGGACCATCAGGAAATCGCTCACCACGGCAGGTAGCCGAAGCGTGAGGGCCAACATGCCCGGAATGCGTGTCGAGCCTAGGGCTGCGGCCATCGCGATGATCCGAGCCATGGCGTGCATGGTCTTGTTCCGTCGCGGGGGATACGCCGATGTTTGCAGCAAACACCGCCACCTGAAAAAAATTTAGGCTATTCAGTCGTCTATTCGGTTTATAGGAACCTTGATCACCATGTCCAGCTTGAACTATCGCCACCTGCACTACTTCTGGGTGGTAGCCAAAGAGGGAGGCATCGCGCGCGCGGCTGAACGGCTGGGCATGGCGGTGCAGACTGTCAGCGCACAGGTGCGTGAACTGGAGCGCTCCCTGGGGCATCAGCTCCTCAAGCCCCAGGGGCGTGGCGTGGCGCTCACCGACGCCGGACGTGTGGCGTTCGAGCGTGCAGAGGAGATCTTCCAGATCGGGCAGGCGATCACGCGTGAGGTACGTCAGGCTGCCTCAAGCGAGACGGTCAGGCTGACGGTGGGAATGTCCGACGGCTTGTCCAAGTTGGCCGCCCACGCCCTGCTCGACCCAGTTCTGGCCACCCCAGGCTTGAAGTTGGTGTGCCACGAAGGCGAGTTCGATGAGCTGATGGCCGAATTGGCCCTGCATCAGCTCGACATCGTGCTGGCCGGTGAGCCGGCCCCTCACAATCCGAACCTCAAGGTGAGCAGCCGCTTGCTGGTGTCTTCACCAGTGGCGTGGTGCGGGCCATCTTCCCTGGTGACCAAGGCGAACATGGCGGACTTCCCTGCATGCCTGAATCATTTACCGGTGTTGCTGCCCACTGGGCAGTCACCGCTGCGCAATGCATTGGATGCTTGGTTTGAAAACCAAGACTTGACGCCGCGGGTGGTGGGCGAATTCGAGGACAGCGCCCTGCTGTCGGTCTTCGCAGCCAGGGGAATGGGTGTGTTTCCGGTGAGTACGCTGGGGATGGAGGACCTACAGGTTGTTCGAGGTCTGCGGATCTTGGCGCAAACCGAAGTCGCCGAGGACGTGCATGCCATCGTCACGCGCAGGTCGCAGCACCATCCCCTGGTGAAGCAGATCCTTTCAAGTTCGTAAAAAAGGGAATATTTGTCCTGACATAGCGTGTATTTAGGTTATTCGAACGGATCTAGAGTGTCGGGGTTGATTCGGATGCGTGCTTGCGCATCCGTTCGTTTTTCCAACCCTGATGCTCATGATCTTTTTGAATCCGAGGGGAGCTGGCCTCCTTCTGTTCCTGCTGTTGGGACACCAAACCCAGGCGCTGGCGCAGGGCAGTCAGCCTGAGAACAGTCATGCCTTAGATGCTCCAGCCGCCCTGAGTGAGCCGGCGGCTGTCGCAGGCCAAGCGCTGGAGGTGTTGTCCATCG
>Ga0082207_1000079_pt1 | contig 59324 bp, 51 predicted proteins | sample LakMenEpi10Aug09_FD_71540 | JGI IMG/M metagenome (GOLD analysis project Ga0082207, IMG submission 71540) | reverse complement strand
GGTGACGAATAATCGTAAATCCATGCCCGTGCATTTGACAGATCATTTAGCTGAGGGTCATCATATACCAGGCATTTTTCTCCTCAATGCCCAATTAAGTATTGGACAAAATATTAGGCAATTGATTTTTATTGCTGAGGCATCTTTTGATGATGAATATCAGGATCAAATAGTTCATTTGCGAGAGATTGTTTGAATAAATTTGTCAAGAGAGATCGGACTTTATATCGAGTTCACTAGCTTTTAAACGATAGGTAGTTACCATTTTGAGTGATTATTTTAGATCCAGAAATTTATTCCGTCCAATCTTCAATAACTAGACCCGGAATTAGGGAGAAATCCCGCTTGTTACGAGTCACCATTACCGCATTCACCGAAAGGGCAATTGCGGCAATTCGTAAGTCTTTCTGGAGCCTTTTTTTATTAAGTTGCTTATTTTCTGTCAACAGACGCTCATAACAATTGTAAGCCTCAGCATCAAAATTTAGTACCCTAACCTGCTTAAAATATTCCAAATTTGTCCATAATTTGGTGTAAAGTCTCACTAATTCTGTAGATTCAGAAGCACTGTTAATTTTAACAATCCATCCGTTAAAAATTTCCTGAACTGTAACAACGGTAATCGCTAAGTTTGGCAAGACTCGATTTACCCTAGAAGTGACAATCTTGTTTCCTTGGAGTAGGTGGGAAACATGATCTGTATCAAGTATCCAAATTGTCATTATTTCTGCGATTAATAGTTATCTAACTAAACTTCTGCAATTTCATCATCCTTAGCTAAACGCTCTTTTCTAAGACTTTCTGCAATCTCAGCAAAGTCAGGATCGTCCTGAAAAACTCCGGCAAATTTTACCCAAGGATTCTCCAGTTGTTTAGCGGGTTGCCATTCAATTTCTACTGGAATAATCTCTAGTTTCTCCAAACGAATCTGTAAGATTTCGTTCAATTTTTCTATAGCTTCTTCTTGTGTTGAAGCTTCTACTTGGCAGTTAGGGAGTTCCAGAAAAGATGCGCTTATTTTTGTTTCATTAGAGCGATCGAGCAAAATATGAAACTTCAGGGGAACTGACTGATATATCTTTTCTGTTGATACTTTGCTAACCATAAATTATTCATTAGCTAAAATTTCATCCAATTATAACAGATCGTGGAGAATATGAGTTCTCGCCCAAAAGTCAGAAACCGGGTTTCTCAGATATCTCTGGTTTTTACCAACAGTCTCTAAGCAGAAACCGGGTTTCTTTGGCCCTGCATAAGTTATAATTTATTTAGACTTGGGATGATCTTGACACACTTTTAACTTTTGTTTTTCCTCTGGACGAGTAACGAAATAATCCTTTAACCAGTCGCACCCTGTCGCTAATTTAGAGATAATTGCCGCTTAGAAACAACACAATCTTGCAAATAAAGATTAATTAGTTCCTGGGAAGATATACCTTTTTCCTGAGCCATTGTTTCAAAATATTCAATCACATCAATTCCGAGAGAAATAGTGACCTGTTTTTTTAACTGTTTGGCAAAAGGATTAGGTCTTTTTTTCATTTTTGACAGATCGTATTCCGGTTCCATTGTTTTATCTCCTAAGTGATTAAACCATATCTAGTTTTCACCAACAGTTTCTAAGTAGAAACCCGGTTTCTTAGGCCCTGCGTAAGTCCTAAATATGTTAGTGAAGACTAGAGACTAATCGCTTGAGAGAAATATCTAATAATTCCGGGCGATAATCTAAATGGTAGCCTAATTCCTGAATGGTTCTTTCTAACAAATAACAATCTAATAAGACATTAAGTTCCTGTTTTCCTTGGGGTAAAAAACGATCTTGGGATGCTGTTTCTAAATAACTATTGAGGAAAGCAGCACTCACCCAACTTGACCATAATTGACCCCACTGTTCCATCAGGGCTAAATTCTCTGGGCGAATCATACCATTTTTTACTTCTTCCCGCAGGGCGAAACGAGTAGCAAAATCAAAAGACTGTAACATTCCCGCGACGTCTCGCAGGGGGGAACGTTTCATCCGTCTTTCACTGAGTGACCGATAGGATTCTCCCTCAAAATCAATGATAATAAAATCCTTTCCTGTATACAAGACATCGTACAAAGAATAGTTACCATGACATCGGGTTCTCAGGGCGGTAATTTTCAAATTTAATAGGCTTTGAAACCGACCCAAAATATAGTTTTGATTATTCAAAATATGTTGGGCTAGGGGTTGAAGTTCCGGGGTTAAAGTTTCCAGTTGTTTCCTGAATTTTAGCAAAACTTGTCCGGTTAAATTACGAGAATATTGATAAATTGAACGTTGATAAAAGGTAGAAAATGGTTCCGGGGCAAAGTCAGAATTACGGGGATTACTCGCTAGAACAATATGAAATTCTGCGGTGCGTTTTCCCAGAAGTTCTGCACTGGTTAAATAGGAACCAATCAAGAGTAAAACTTCTTCGGGAATCGGTTGTTGATAGAGGTCAAAGAAAGAACGGGGTGAAGACAAAATTTCTAAATCTTGACTCGGTTGTAAGACTACCCGATCAAAGTAATCTCGTAAACTATCTAAGGTATAATTCCAAGCATGAATCGCATCGGGAATATACCCCTGAAGAAACCCTAATGTGAGGGATTCTCCTCGGTGACGACGATATTCTAATCCACCCAGTAATGGCGTTGTATATCCTAACTGTTGTTTTTGTTCTAAAAATTTACGAACTTCTAACTCGGGATGGATGCCTTCTTCTACTCGACGGAATAGTTTAAACAGGAAGCGATCGCCATAAACTACAAAGGAATTATCATACTCCTCTTTTAATAAATGGGGGTCTAATTTTTGCTCTAAATTCTGTTGTTTTATGGCATCGGTTGTGGTGGCAATTAAATTACCAAATCGACCCGCATAACGATCAGAATTAATAATCATTTTTAAGGGTAAACTTAAAAAGTCAAGATTCTGCCCCACTTCTAATAAAATTCCGGTTTCTGTATTCTGTTGTACCGTTGCTAAAATCAATTGTGGTGTTTCTATTTTCAGGGTTTCTGCTAATTTCTCCTCCGCATAAGCTAAAGGAATTAGATAGGTTTCTGGGAATCCTTCTGTATATTCCACTTGCAATAAAATAATCACCGCTTGACTATCTTGATAGGGAATAGGAATGAATTCTGTAATCTTTACAGATTGGAGAATACGAGATTTAGAAAGAAACCAACGACAGCGATAGATATAGGCGGGTAAAATAGATTCTAAACGGGTTTTTAAGTTGGGTTGGGTAAGGATTTCTTGCCAATTATTTTGAACAATAAAATTGGTTAATTGGGCTTGAGGTCGAGGCAATAAAGCCACTTTCGGATCAAACTGGAGCATAAACCAGTAAAACCCATGGGGAGATAAACTAATAAAATAGGAAGAATCACTAATTTTAGGAAATTCTGTCCGGCCAAAAATTTCCACGGGAACCATGCCTTTAAAGGCAGATAAATCTAAATTCACCGATTGTACAAATCGAGATAAATTAGCTACAATTAACAGATGTTCTCCCTGATAGGTGCGGGTGAAAACCAGAACTTTACGGTTTTCTGAATGTAAGATTTCAAAGGTTCCCCGTCCAAAGGCTTGAAACCGTTTTCGCATGGCAATAATCCGTTTCATCCAAGATAAAAAGGAATTAGGATTACTACTTTGGGATTCTACGTTAACGGCTTTATAATCATATTCAGAATCAAAAATTAAGGGTAAATAGAGTTTTTGCGGATTCGCTCGACTAAACCCAGCATTGCGATCTGGAGTCCATTGCATCGGGGTTCTGACGCCGTTGCGATCGCCAATATAAATATTATCTCCCATGCCAATTTCATCCCCATAATAGAGTACGGGAGTTCCGGGTAAGGAGAGTAATAAACTATTCATTAATTCAATCTGACGGCGATCATTTCCCAATAGAGGCGCAAGGCGACGACGAATGCCTAAATTAATTCTAGCTTGGGGATCTTGAGCATAAACTTTATACATATAATCCCGATCTTCATCTGTTACCATTTCTAAGGTTAATTCATCATGATTCCTTAAAAATAATGCCCATTGACAATTATCAGGAATTGCGGGAGTTTGGTTTAAAATATCAATAATTGGAAAGCTATCTTCCATCCGTAAAGCCATAAATAATCGAGGCATTAAGGGGAAGTGAAAATTCAAGTGACATTCATTCCCATCGCCATAATAAGCCGCCGCATCCTCCGGCCATTGGTTGGCTTCGGCAAGGAAAATTCGGTTAGCATAGTTAGTATCTAAATAACTGCGTAATTGTTTTAATAGTTTATGGGTTTCGGGTAAGTTTTCACAGCTGGTTCCCTCCCGTTCAAAAATATAGGGAATGGCATCCAGTCGCATTCCATCGACTCCCATTTCCATCCAGAAATCTAAGACTTCTAAAATTGCAGTAATGACTTCTGGGTTCTCATAATTCAAGTCCGGTTGATGGGAATAAAACCGATGCCAATAATAGGATTTTGCCACACTATCCCAAGCCCAATTTGAGGTTTCAAAATCTTGGAAAATAATTCTGACTTCTGGATATTTTTCTGGGGTTTCACTCCAGACATAGAAATCCCGTTCTTTACTACCTTTGGGGGCTAATCTTGCCCGTTGAAACCAAGGATGTTGATCGGAAGTATGATTAATTACTAATTCGACAATCACCCGAATTCCGCGGTCGTGGGCGGCATTTAAAAAGGCTTTAAAATCCTCTAAATTCCCGTAAATTCCATTAACATTAATATAGTCAGCAATATCATAACCATCATCTCGCAAGGGGGAGGGAAAAAAGGGAAGAATCCAGAGAGCCGTTACTCCTAAATCCTGTAAATAATCTAATTTTTCCGTTAACCCAATAAAGTCTCCAATGCCATCCCCATTACTATCAGCAAAGGCGCGAACTGGAACTTCATAAATAATGGCATCTTTAAACCACAGGGGATCGTTGGGGAGTTTATTGTGTTGCATTTTATTAAATTACCTAAGATTTTCGGTGTTTTGTTTGAATAGAGTAAATACACACTTACTTATTATAAAACAAACTATCAGGAAAATCACCATTCTTTAGACATAACTTAATAATCAGTCATCAATGATCAGTTATCAGTTAAGAAATGAATAGTAGATAGTCATTCTATTAACAGCTAACTCTTGCACTGATGACTGACTACTGATAACTTCTTAAACTGATGACTGATAACTGTTTACTGATCACTGATAAAAACTTGTCTCTAAAGACAGAGGGCAAATATCTCTGATCTCGTTAACGTAGTGATTATGGAAGTTGAAATTCATAATTAAATGCCTGTAAACCTCAGACCGTTTTGAGGAGATAGGGTCACTTAAAAAAAATTGTAGTGTTGATCCTTACGACAGAATTTGTCGTCTTGTTTTTAGCACTAAAACTTAATAATTTGAGTCGATCTTGTTGAAGCTACAAACACAAACAAATAAGATATTTTCAAGGAACAATATTATGGTCATCAGTCAGTCTAATTCTGTGGCGACTAAAAATCGGCGTGCCGTAGGTGTATTTCCGAACCGGAGTACGGCCGAAGAAGCTCTTTATGCCTTGAGAGACTCTGGTTTTCCGATGAATCAGATTTCTGTGATGACAAAAGATGCAATTCATGAGGACAACATTGCTGGAGCCGATATCAGTGATTCCGTTTCCGAGAATCACGTTGCCAACCGAGTTGATAATAAAGCCGAAGAAGGGGCTGCTTTAGGTGTGACCACTGGGGGGGTTTTAGGTGGACTAACCGGGTTATTAGTCGGTTTAGGCAGTGTCGCCATCCCTGGAATTGGCCCGATTATGTTAGCGGGAGCCGCTGCTACAGCGATCGCAACTACCTTAGCCGGGACAGCGATTGGGGTTGCCACCGGAGGTTTATTAGGGGGATTAATTGGCCTGGGAATTCCTGAAGCAGATGCCAAAATCTATAACGACTGCATCGGTCGCGGTGAATATTTGGTGATTGTCGATGGCAACGAGGCGGATCTTGCCCGCGCCCACCAAATTTTACAAACCCATAATATTCGCGAATACAGGGTTTATGATGCCCCCGGTCTTGCCTCCATGTCCCCGGAACACCTCAACCGAGATATTACTTTCCCTAATTCAGACCATTCCCTACATACCAACGGCAATAAACGGGCGATGGGTGTGTTCTCCAATCCACAGGATACCGAACAGGCGATTACGGATTTAAGAAGTACAGGTTTCCCCTTAACTCAGATTCGTTTAGTCTCTCATCAGCCGAAACGACAAGAGTTTGCGGATATTGAAATGATCGATCGCTTTGATGGTATGGGAGACGGTATTCCCACCGAACAGACCAAAATCTATAATGATCGCCTAAATCGGGGTGACTCCGTTGTGGTGATCAGTGGTACAAAAGATGAAGTTCAACGGGCGGCGCCGATTTTCCGCAATCATAAAATTGAACAATGGCACATTTATGATCAAGCCGAAGTTCCGCTAATAGAAACTCGCCCAACAAAACCCTTAACTTCCCTTGGTCGCGATCGCACTAATTTTCCTGTTTAAAAGCCATTAATTCCCGAATTAGAAACAGCATAAGTTGTTTCTAATTCGGTGTTCCCTACTTTATATTAAAGATAGCTAATCAAACCTAGGGGTGCTATGCCTAAACTATCTGTTTAAGGATTCGTCAGCTTCCCCTCAATCCCCCATCTCAAGGGGGACTTTGAGGATAGCCCCAGAAACAAGAAATTAAGTCGAAATAAAATGTACCCAAAAATTCCCATCGGGCATACAAACTCGACGGATTAAATTGTAGGAATAGGGTAAATAAGCACCACTCAAATCCGTGCGATATCCCGAAGGAAACCATTCTCCATAGGGGTCATGTACCAGTAAGCCTTTTTCGTCATAACCCACCACGGGCATAACATGACCAAAGGCAGTAAAATAACCATGAAGTACCGCCGGTTTACCATCAGCTAACCAGTCTTGTAATTCCTCTATAGTTGTTCGTTCGGAAAAGTAATCTTTAGCCCCATAATCTCGGGCAATTTTGGCTAAGTCGTAGGGACTCCAGCGGCTATAGCCTTTTTTGATGGCATATTCATAGAGCTCGTCTTCAAATTGACCGCTACTGCTACGCCGAGGAATACCTAAATATTGCAAACACATGGCGATGGAAGTCACATTACAAGACCCGGTGGGATTATAAAGGTTATCCAGTTGAGATTTATAGGGAAAATTAGCGAGTTTGATACTTTTAGGACGGGGTTTCGGATAAACTAAATCTTTCCCTTGATAAATTTCAGCGTGTTGATCAAATATATACCAAATTGATTGTTCCCCAAATTCATTTCCCCGAAAAGCGACTCTAATATGACCGCGTAGGGGTTCATAGGCTAGAAGTTTGAATTCTTGACCTGCTTTTATGCCTTTTTTCTCAGCTTCACTTAATTGGGAAGATGTCACGGGTCTGAGTTTTAAAATTGTTTCTTGGGTAATTTTAAGAACCGGAACATCGGTAGGAAGTTGTTCCCGTTTGGTTTCTATTAATTTTTTGGCAGTTCTCGCCCCTAAAAATCCGGGTTCCTCACATTCCATTAAGGTTTGAAACCGATGCAGAGCTGCGGTGGATTTCTGTCCAAAGCTGCCATCTGATGGGGGGTCAAGCAAGGTTAAATTAATTAAAATTACCTGAATTTGACGGGCTAAGTCCTGATCCGATGTGATCACCTTCACATCATAACGTTGTTCGGTTCCTAAAATGTCTTGTAATTTCATATTCAGTAATAGATGTTATAACTTTAGGGTCTGACAAAAATAAACGATAATCGCAATAACTGGATTCTGATGTTTGTAGTTTAACCTCTTAATGGGTGTGAAAATTTCAGACGTTATTGATTATCGCGTAAATCAGCATTATTGGATAGTCCCAAATTAAAATTAACAATTCTAAACTATTCCCAAAAAGGGGGAATTACTGATGCTGGGGATGATATAGCACTACGCATTACAGTTAGGACATTTCTAAATCCTGAAACCCTTTCACTTCTTACTGTTCCCTGTTCCCTGTTCCCTGTTCCCTGTTCCCTGTTCCCTGTTCCCTTGCGCGTAGCGCTATACCCTAACCCTGGTTATCAACACCGATAATAATTGCTATGGAAGATTAAATTAATTACTGACTTTTAAACTTTGGATTTTGGGTTCAGGCACACCCCAACTTTTGAGAATATTATAGGCAATAATTTGATGTCCGGCAATATTCGGGTGAATCCCATCCCGAGTTAATAGATTTTGTCCCTGTCCCCCATAGCGTTGATAGGTGATAATTACATGACGAAAGGGAATATTTAAGTCAATAAATTGACAGCGATATTGCATAGCAACGTCCCGCATTACCGCGATATATTCCGCAATCCGTTGATTTTCTCGACTACTGAGATCTTCATGAATAATAGTAGGTGATAATAATAAAACTGGAATGGCTTTTGAGGTTGCCGCCTGTACCATAGCGGTTAAATTTTGCTGATATTCTTGGGTTGTGGGAATATTTGGTCTTGCGGTCGTCGGAGTTTGAAAACTTTGTAAAACATCATTCACCCCAATATTAATTGTAATTAAATCGGGTTTTTTGTCTAAAACATCTTGTTTAAATCTTTCATTCAGTTGGGTTGAAGTATTTCCAGAAACACCTGAACTGATGATTTCAACGGGTTTATCAGGATATAGTAAATTCAAATAGCGTTGTAATAGCCAGACATAACCGCCATATTGTCCTCCACTTTGGGTAATACTATCTCCAACTACCACAATTCGATGTTTATTGCGTAGGGCTTCCGGTTGGGGGTCGATGGTGGGTTGAGGTTGAGGTTGAGGAGGTTGAGGTTGAGGGATGGAGGAGGGGGAAGTCGCTTTTTGGGGAGTTGCGGCTTGTATGCGTACCGATGCGGCCAGAGCATACCATCCTAAACCAGCGATTGTAAGGGTGAGAAGAAATTGGACTACAATTGAAGGAACCTGTTTCATCTTTGAGCAGTGTTATGGGAAGCTACAGCAAGGGTGATTTTGCTGTATTAAAATCCCACATATTTTAACTAGAAATGGAACCTTTTATTAGGAAAAAATCATGACCACTACTCCGAAAATCCTATCTAAGTTATATGAAATAGACTTTTTAGCCTGGACAGAACGGACTGTACAACTTATTCGTGGGAGACAATTTGGAGAAGTGGATTGGGAGGCTGTCATTGAGGAAATTGAAAGTTTGGGAAAATCAGATCGCCGGGAATTGAAAAGTCGTTTGGAGGTATTATTACACCATTTACTCAAATGGCAATATCAAGCTAATTTGCGTAGCGGTTCTTGGCAAAATACGATTGATGAACAACGAAATCGGATTGCTGATTTACTCGAAGAAAGTCCTAGTTTGAAGTCGCTTCCAAATGAAGTTTTAGCGGAGTGTTATCGGCGGGGGAAGAAAGCTGCTAGTAATGAAACAGGATTGCCATTGGATAGATTTCCAGTAGATTGTCCTTATCCTATTATCCAAGTTATTGACCCTGAGTTTTTACCAGAAGTTATTGATTTTTAAGCCAAATATTTCCCAGGAAAACTTCAAATAATTTAGCCCGCTTACGTTGAAGGAACCTGTTTCATCATATTAGTCATTTATCAGTAATCAGTTATCAGTGTAAAACAGGAATTACGCATAAGATTAAATATGTTTAATCAACAACAAATCCTCCAAGACCGCTATCAACTCCAGCATCAATATGGACGTACCGCCGCCGGACGCCAAACTTGGTTAGCAATGGATCAAGAAACTCAAGAAGAAGTTATTATAAAGTTATTAGCGTTTAGCCCCCAAATGGCTTGGGAAGAATTAAAACTTTTTGAACGAGAAGCCCAGGTTTTACAAGCCTTAAATCACCCGCGTATTCCCCGTTATCGAAATTATTTTTCTATAGATCAAAATCTAGGTGGGGGCTTACCTTGGTTTGGATTAGTGCAAGATTATATTCCCGGTTCATCCCTCCAAGACCTATTAGAAAAAGGGCACCGTTTTACTGAAGCCAAAGTTAAAAAAATAGCCAAAGATATCTTAAAAATATTGATTTATTTGCACGAACTTAGTCCTCCGGTTTTGCATCGAGATATTAAACCGAGTAATTTAATTTTAGACAGTTCCGAACAGATTTATTTAGTAGATTTTGGAGCCGTACAAGCGCAAGCATCGGTGACAGGAGTGACTTTTACCGTTGTCGGAACCAGTGGTTATGCACCCTTAGAACAATTTTGGGGACGGGCGGTCGCTGCCTCGGATTTATATGCGTTAGGAGCCACATTAATTCATTTATTAACTAATACTTCTCCGGCGGATTTACCTCAACAGAATTCTCGAATTCAATTTGCAGATCTGGTTAGTTTAAATCGGAATTTTGTTTTATGGATTGAACAAATAACAGAAATTTCCTTAGAAAACCGATTGCCAACTGCCCGGGAAGCTTTAGAATTGTTAAAAGCCGGAAAAATTCGTCCTCGAATCAATCCTGATACTACCCCCCAAAGCGCTTTAATTCAAAAACTGAAGCAACCATTTTACAGTAGAATTTCCCTAGATAAAACTTCACAGCGTTTAAATATTTATCTCCCGCCCAAAGGGTTAGGAAAACTATTTAAAATGGAAATGGGGTGTTTGCATTTTTTGATGATTTATTTTGGTTTAGGTTTCTTATTATCGGTTTTTATACCAATATTTTTTAACAATCCCATGTTATTTTGGTTTTTGTTTTCACTCCTATTTGCTTCTGGCTTCCTTTGGATATTATTTTTAATTGATGAAAAAACCTGGGTTGAATTTGATCACCATGAATTTAGAATTATCCGAAAATCTAGGGGAATTCAATATCCTTTACAGTCGGGTTTTATAGGTAATATTATCGGTGTTTTTATGGAAAAAAAAGAATCTAAATATGAGGTGGTAATTCGCACTACTTCCCAAACCTATAGAATTGGCGAAGTATTTGTGGCCGAGGAATGCGCCTGGTTAACCCAAGAAATCCAAGATTGGCTTTATCCTCGGTAAAGAAACCGGGTTTCTCAATACTAAACAACGGAGAGGGAGGGATTCGAACCCTCGGTACGGAGTTACCTGCCGTACAACAGATTAGCAATCTGTCGCTTTCGACCGCTCAGCCACCTCTCCAAGCGTGACAATTAAATATACTAACAGATCATTTAGAGTCTGTCTAGGGGTAAATGAAAAATTTTAGGGTGATGACAATTTTGGGTCAGGATGGGAAGCCAATCCCCCTGATCACGGCCAGAAAAACAAGATAGACTGTTGATGAACCCTTTTCAGCCTTGTTCCAAGCTGTCCCATGAACAGACAAGAATTTTTAGATCGGTATCAAGCGGGAGAGCGCAATTTTACCTATATTGATTTAAGTGAGGTGAACCTAAGCGGTGTCAATTTGCAGGAGATTAACCTCACAGGCGCGAACCTCACAGGCGTTAACCTCAGTTGGGCGGTATTAAGCAAAACTCAATTAGTGGGAGTGTGTTTTCGTCGGGCTGATTTACACAGTACGGTATTAACCCAAAGTAATCTAAATCAAAGCAATTTAAGTGGTGCAAATCTGACAAAGGCGGACTTACGATTTGCTACTTTACAACAGGCGGATTTGAATTGGGCAGTTTTAATTGAAGCGGATTTAAGTAATGCGGATTTAACGGGCGCGAAATTGGATCAGATTAATTTAGAACAGGCAAAATTAAATAATGCTGTATTAATCGGTGCAGAATTAATGGAGGCAAATTTAACTCGGGCAAGTTTGGTGGCAGCGAATTTAACTCGGACAAATTTACGAGAATCTCAGTTAGCGGGGGCTAATTTAAAAGATGCCATTCTGATTGAAGCCAACTTAACGGAAGCAGACTTAAATGGTGCCACCTTAAGGTCTACGAATTTAACGGGGGCGGATATGCACCGAGTAGTATTAACGGGAGCAGATTTAACCGATGCGGTTCTTGATGGGGCGGATTTGAGTCGAGGAAATTTAACCGGAGCTTATTTATTAAAAACCAGTTTTAAAAAGGCTTATTTATTACGGGCAAATTTAGAGGAAGTTTATCTACTTTGGTCAAATTTAACCGAAGCGAATTTAAGGGGGGCAAACCTTCGCAGGGCGGATTTAAGCGGTGCTTATCTGGGAGATACAATTTTAAGCGAGGCGGATTTACGAGATACTTTATTAATCGAAAGTCGTTTAATTAGAACAAATTTAGAGGGATCTAAATTAACGGGATGTTGTATTTATAATTGGCAAAAATCAGAAGTTGAAATGAATAAAGTAGAGTGTGAATATGTTTATACTGATTTTGATTATACGAATAAAAAACCCAAAAATCGTTATCCCAGTGACCGAAATTTTTTACCTGGAGAATTGGCTCAAGATTCCCCAGAAGATAGCCAGTTAATTCCGGTGGAATTTACGGAATATCCGAATTGGGAAGCCTTGGTTTATACTTTAGTTAAAGTAGAACAGGAGAGTCATGAACTTGAGTTGAGCATTCAAGGATTTGAAACTCAACCGGATAGTTTTTTACTTTATGTTAGGGCAAATTATTTAGTCAATGCTAAACTTCTGAGTCAACAGATTTTAAAGTCCTATCCGGCCATGAAGCAGAAACTTGTAAAGAAGCGATCGGACATTTTAGGGTTATTAAATTTGGAGGTTCCTATTTTTAACGCGGCCGTAGATTTGGATGGAATTCCTGAAGCGGTGATCTCTCCTGCTATAATTGAAGGGAATAATCATCAAACTTTATATCAAGAAATTTCTCGTCAAATTCAAGGGATTTTGCGATCGCAGGAACCGGAAAAATTTGTGGTTAGTGTCCAAAGATTATTAGATTTCCTGGCTAAAAATGGTGTGGAACTTGAGGATTTACAACATCAAGTGATTATTCAAGGTATTGTGCAACGCGCCCAACAAGAACCCCTATTTAAAGAGAGTTTATTCCGTTGGGAACAGGTCACCAGTCCAACGGAAAGAATTTCGTTGATGGGGGAATTAGTTAGATTTGCGATCGCTCTTTTATGGGAAGAATAAACTAGATTTTTTGATTTTAGCACAAAGACTAATCCGGTAAACTACTACTATAGCGGGCGACCCCTTACCGCATTAAATTGGATTTGATTTTTTATAAGCAGCCCAACCCCCGAAAGCAGAAATATCTGGCCATTGATAGTGTTCGATTAATTCCCTCGGATACAGTATCGCAGTTAAGACTTCCCCATCTTCTAACTTGATGTCCCCTGGATACATATTCGGAGGTTCGTTAACCAGTAAATGCTCATACTGGGTGTGCGAGATTTCATACACTTCTCCGGGGATAGAAATTCCGTCTTCTCCAATTTCATAAATCGCCGGATGCCAACCATTGCCCGCCGCGTGTAAGCGATATATGGGTAGGGTTTTAGCCGATTTAATCAATTTTGCTTCCCCTAAGTTTTTATGATCCGGTTGACCCTGGAGGGCCGAACCACAAATAAAGATCCGTTTAGTATTGGTCATAGAAGGGAATGGGTAATGGGTTTTGGGTAATGGGTAATGGGTTTTGGGTAATGGGTAATGGGTTTTGGGTAATGGGTAATGGGTAATGAGGATTTATTAGTCAATTAATTAACTATTACACTGATAACTGATTATGGCGCGATCGCTATAGGAATTTATAGTGGTTTTTGAGCTTGTAAAGTACATTTTATACAGTATTCTAGTACGGAAATCAAGAGAATGGTGGAAAGAATAAAAAATAGATGTTAAAAAAAGATTAAATTTTGATTTATTGGTTTTCAGGAGAATCAAATTATGGATAAGATTACCCAAATTAGTATTAATAGCGATCGCCTACATCACCGAATCAACACTTTAGCCCAAATCGGTCAACAACCTTCGGGTAGTATTTGTCGCCTCGCCTTTTCCCCGGAGGATTTGGAGGGGCGTGCTACCGTCAAACAGTGGATGCTAGAGGCGGGAATGACCGTTAGCACCGATGTAGCCGGAAATCTCATCGGTCGCTATCAGGGCAAAAGTCCCACGGCTCCAGCTTTAGGGACAGGTTCCCATATCGACACCGTACCCACGGGCGGATGCTATGATGGAGCTTTGGGGGTATTAGCTGGCATAGAAGTAGTACACACATTAAAAAACCATAATCTACAACTCCATCATCCCCTAGAAGTGATAGTATTTGCCGACGAAGAAAGTACCATGATTGGTGCTCAGGCGATCGCAGGAACGGTGTTACTTGATGCTCCAGATCGTTATCAATCAAAGGCAGGAGAGTCGATTCAAGGATGTTTAGCACGGGTGGGAGGCAACTGGGATAACCTAGCAACAGCGCGACGGTCACGGGCAGATCTGGTGGCGTTTGTGGAACTGCACGTGGAACAGGGGGCCATATTAGAACAAAAGGGGGTTTCTATTGGAATTGTGCAGGGTGTGGTAGGAATGGAGCGCCTAAAAATTACGATTATTGGAAAAGCCAACCACGCCGGAACAACACCCATGGAAATGCGACAGGATGCGTTAATAGCGGCGGCAGAATTAATTTTAGCAGTGCGAGAAATAGCGTTAAAAATGCCTTCCCAACCCGTAGCAACCGTAGGATATCTTAATGTTTTACCCAATGCAGTTAATATTATCCCCGGACAGGTAGAACTTTCTGTAGATATGCGAGATTTATCTGATAATTGTTTACAGGAAATGTTGGCACAATTGCACAATAAGATAATATTGATCGCCCATTCAACTAATACCACAATTTCAACAACTCCCTTACTCAGTGTTAAACCAACCTTAGCGACTCCTGAAATTCAATATAGTATTGAATCTGTTTGTAAACAGTTAAACTTAAATTATGATTATCTTCCCAGTCGCGCCGGACATGATGCCTTAGAAATCGGCAGAATTACCAATATGGGAATGATTTTTGTCCCCTCTCAAGGAGGCTTTAGTCATTCCGAAGCCGAATATACATCCCCCGAACATTGTACCCAAGGAGCCAATGTATTATTACAAACTTTGTTATTATTAGATCAAAGCCATTAAACATCATCTGGGATGTGCATATTACTAACGGAAAAATCCGATTATCCCTTCGTGTCTTAGTGCCTTTGTGGTTCCTTACTATTTTTTTAAAATAATGATTTAATTGTCTTATAATATGAGCAGTTATTATCGTTATTAATCGTGATTATGAACAATCATCAACTCCTATCTTTACCTAAAATGGGATGCGGAACCTGGGCCTGGGGAAATCGCCTATTATGGGGTTATGATCCCAGTATGGATACACAGTTACAACAAGTATTTAATTTGTGTGTCAGTCAGGGTGTCACCTTATTTGATACGGGAGATTCCTACGGTACAGGGAAATTAAATGGACGCAGTGAATCGCTTTTAGGACAGTTTTCTCAAGAATATCAAGGAATAAATCAAGAGCAAATTTGTATCGCCACAAAATTAGCTCCTTATCCCTGGAGATTAACCCGCAAATCAATGATTAATGCCTCTGAAAATTCAGCTAAACGGTTAGGAAAAAATGTCGATTTAGTTCAAATGCACTGGTCTACAGCTAATTACGCTCCTTGGCAAGAAGGGAATTTATTAGCGGGTTTAGGAGATTTATATGAACAGGGATTAGTTAAAGGAATTGGCTTATCGAATTATGGGCCGAAACGGTTAAAAAAAGTTTATCAAAAATTTGCAGATCGGGGGATTCCGATTTCAACTTTACAGGTACAATATTCTTTATTATCAACCTATCCGGTCACGGAATTAGGGTTAAAAAAAGTTTGTGATGAATTAGGCATTCAATTAATTGCCTATAGTCCGTTAGGGTTAGGATTATTAACCGGAAAATTCTCAGAAAATACCCCTTTACCAAAAGGAATTCGTGGGGGATTATTTAAAAAATTGTTACCCGGAATTCAACCGATTTTAGCCAGTCTGAAAGAAATTGCTGAATTTCGGTCTAAAACTTTAACCCAAGTTGCTTTAAATTGGTGTATTTGTAAAGGTACAATTCCGATTCCTGGGGCAAAAAACCTAGAGCAAGCTAAGGATAATTTAGGGGCGTTAGGGTGGTATTTGGACTCAGGAGAAGTTGCAGCGTTAGATAATGCTGTGATGCGTTCTAATCAACAAATGGTACAAAATATTTTCCAGACTTCTTAGTTTTTCTAAAGTTTTTATTAATTAAATGACAATAATATTCTGTAAAAAAGAATGGAAACACATAGCATTATCGATCAAACCATCTCGTAGGGGGGTTCTGTAAGAATATTAAAATCCCACCCTTAACCTACCTAAACCCGCCCCTGACCCATTAAACTCAAAAAATTTGCTGCATTCACAATTTCAATTCCTTGATAATTTTGTAAAGGAAGTAAATGTTTTTTATCTCCAGTTACGATATAATTTGCATGACCAACAACCGCACATTCTAACACCATATTATCATCAGGATCAGTGATGATAACATTAAGAGTATTAGAAATTTTGACGACCTGTAAGAAACTCAATAAATCGGATAAAGTATCTGTAATTTGAGAATCTGTAAAATTGAGTTTTTGCTCTAACTTTTCCAGCAACTCATCCAATAATTCTTGACAAGTGATCGCCTTAATTTGACCCGTTCTAGCTAATTCCAAACATCGATAAGGACTACCTCGCCAACCCAGACCAGATAGCAATACATTCGTATCAAATACGACTATTGGATACATGGTCTATCCTCATGAATTAAATCATTAATAAAATCCTCGCGTTCTTCGTCAGATAAAGTATTCCAATTGATTCCTCTTTCATTACACAATCTCCGCAATTGACTTTCACCATAGTCTAAGCGTTCTTGACGTTTGGTTTCTGTTTCTTTCACAAGTTCTAGCAATATGATCCGTTTTTCTTTTAATGGCAATTGTTGGATTAGATCAATAATTTGTTCTGTTGTTATAGTTAAGGTTGGCATTATAATCATCCTCACAGATTAGAGAAAGATGGCGAATATCGTTAAAGTATAGCATTTTTATTATAACTTTATTTTTTTTATGTATAAAATACTCCTGACATAATTTTTATAGGCAAATATCAAACCCAGTTTTCAATTGTTGGACGATGTAACCAATCTATAACTTTTTGAGGATTATCGACATATTTTTTTAACTCTGGATCGGGCCATATATGAAGTTTATCTTTACAACCCACTATTTCGGCTGCCGTTTCAATATCTTCCCATTGCCTTAAAAAATCTTCTGACCAGGAACGTTTAGTCATGATAGAATTTGCCCAGTCTAAGCCTGCTGCAATCATTCGTTTTCCATTAGTTCCTCGCGCATTAATTGGTTCCCAAAAAATTACTTCTGGTTCTAAAGTCATGATTTTATCTAAATAATTTTTAAAGTTATCTAAAGTTAAAGTGGGCGGAGTGGGTGCCATCGCAATATAAAGGCGACATCCGGCTTTTTTGCCTTTTAATAAAGCTTCATAGCGTTTAGATGGAGGAGGGGCTTGGGGTTCAATTTGACGACTGAGTTCATCATCTAAATAGGGTAAACTCATACCAACTGTTACATTAGGATAATTGAAAAGATCTAGATCATTTACCCATAGAGGACTGCGAGTTAAAATTCTAATTCTCTTGTTCTTTTCCTGTAAAGTCTTAACTGTATCACGAGTAATTTTTGCTACCTGTTGATTTTGATAAGGGTCAGTCCCTGAACAAAGTAAAACAACACCCTTTCCTGATGGAGTTTCATTCCATTTTTTTTTGCCTTTTAAAACTTTTTTTAATTTCTCAGGAATCTCCTCACGAATAAATAGATATTTTCCCCAGTCCATTTGAGGATTATCCACACCTTTTTCTTGAAGTTGTGATTGTCGGGTACGAATAGCAGGTGTTGAGGGAACATAGCAAAACGTGCATCCATGCAAACAGCCAGATGCAATATTAATCACATAATCGCATAATCCCTTCTTGTTTAAATTGCTTTTTTGTAGGGGATTGACTATTTTCTCGTTTCCCTGGATAATAGACATAACAGTTTTCAACCAAAACAAAGATAATCAAAGTTAGTTTCTGATATCTATTAAAATATCCACTCTGTTACCTTATCATATTTTGATTTTATTTTCAACATTTTAATAAATTGCAAGCTAAAGGATAAAGATTATGAAAAAGCAACGTTTTGGAGGAGATTGGACAGAAGAAAAACTGAGTAGAGTCAAAAAGTATCTTGTTGCTTACTCAACAATTATGAATAAATACCCTCTCCAATATGCTTACATAGATGCTTTTGCTGGAACTGGATATAGAACACTTAATACTCCTGATGAACAAGGTCAGCTAATGTTGCCTGAATTGATTGATCCAGAATCTCAACAATTTATAGAAGGTTCTGCCAAAATTGCTCTTCAAGTTAAACCAGAATTTAATAAATATATTTTTGTAGAAAAAGATGAGGAAAAAATAAAAGAATTAAATAATCTCAAAATTGAATTTAACCATTTATCCGACAAAATTGAAATCGTTCATTCGGATGCTAATACATTTCTAAAAAGAAAATGTAATCAAAATACTAATTGGGAACGACATCGTGCGGTTCTTTTCCTTGATCCTTTTGGAATGCAAGTTCCTTGGAAGACTATTGAAGCAATAGCCCAAACTCAAGCAATTGATTTATGGTATTTGTTTCCCGTAGGAATAGCGATTAATCGATTACTCAAGCGAGATGGTAATATAAGTGAATCCGTTAGAAACAAACTGAATGAAACATTTGGAACAACAAGTTGGTGGGATACATTTTATACAATTTCTGAAAAAACTAACTTATTTGGAACTTATACAGAAACGGAAAAAATTGCTGACTATAAATTAATAGGGAGATTTTTTATTGAAAGATTAAAAATTATATTTGCAGGTGTAGCTGAAAATCCTCTACTTTTGCTTAATTCCCAAAATACACCTCTATATCTCCTGTGTTTTGCATCAGCTAATCCCAAGGGCGCACCAACAGCTATAAAAATAGCACAACATATTCTAAAATCATGAACAGTAGTATTTTAATTCCTGTAATAATTTTGGAAAAGTTGTAATCGCTTTCTAACTAAACAACTAATAACCTCTGAACAGAAACCGCCATATCAGGAAAAGCCAGAGGATAAATGTCTCCTTGAGTTAAAATCTCTTGAGATTGATAATCACCCTGTTGAGGATTTCTAAATACAATTAACGTTTGATTTTGCAAATTCACAACCCAATATTCTCGAATATTTTCTGTTGCGTAGACTTTGCTTTTTTGCTCTAAATCTTTTGTTAAACTAGAATTAGAAAACTCAATTAACCAAAAAATATTATTGGGATAGGGATGATGTTCTAAATAAACACTTCCCAAGGGTTCAACAATAGCAAGATCGGGTTCGGGTTCAGAACTCGATTGAAATAACGTAATCGGTTTTCCTTCCCGAACTTTTGCCCGATTTCCTAATAAATTTCTTAAATAATCTGCTGTAGCATCACTAAAATAAGCGTGGAAAATTCCTTCGGGAGACATTTTAATAATCTGACCATTCAATAATTCAACAGATCGATTATCCAGAATTCCAGCATCAATCATGCGATGATAGTCTTCGATTGTCCATTCTAAAAGGGCGATTTTCATTGATGTTGCCTTTCGGTGAATTAATGGATATATTTATTCTATCAATAAAAACGAATTGTGTTAAGGTAGAATCAGAATAATGATAGGAAATTAACAATAAATGGAAAATACTGGGGTATTAGATGCGGTCATGGGGGTAATAGCGATCGCAATTTTAATTGGAGGATTAGTAATGCTATTTAAAGGCATTTCATCCATGCCTAAAAATTAATGGTAAAATTGATTAACGTAAAAACAATTAGATCAAATTACATCCCGTGAATTTTCAATCAATTATTGCTACCCTGAATCAATTTTGGAGCGATCGCAGCTGTTTGATTGCCCAATCCTATGATACCGAAAAAGGGGCGGGAACCATGAACCCCCATACCTTTTTACGCGCCATTGGCCCGGAACCCTGGTCGGTCGCCTATGTCGAACCCTGTCGTCGTCCCACCGATGGCCGTTATGGAGAAAACCCCAATCGTTTTCAACATTATTATCAATATCAAGTGTTAATTAAACCCTCTCCTAATAATATTCAAGAGGTTTATTTAGACTCCTTGAAACTATTAGGAATTAACCCCGAAGATCATGATATTCGCTTTGTAGAAGATAACTGGGAATCTCCCACTTTAGGGGCTTGGGGTGTGGGTTGGGAAGTCTGGTTAGATGGGATGGAAATTACTCAATTTACCTATTTTCAACAATGCGGAAGTATTGATTGTCGTCCCGTTTCTATTGAAATTACCTATGGTTTAGAACGTCTAGCCATGTATCTACAAAATGTGGATGCGATGACTAAAATTTCTTGGACAGATAAAATTAATTATGGGGATGTTCACCTCCAGGGAGAAATAGAACAATGTACCTATAATTTTGAAGCATCTAACCCAGAATTTTTGTTTACTTTGTTTGGATTATATGAACAGGAAGCGGAACAATTAATCGAAAAAGGATTAGTTTTACCGAGTTTAGATTATGTTCTTAAATGTTCCCATAGTTTCAATTTATTGGATGCTAGAGGAGTGATTGCGGTGACAGAAAGAACTCGTTATATTGGTCGAATTAGAAATTTAGCTAGACGAGTCGCCCAACGCTATTTAGAACAGCGAGAACAGTTAGGTTTCCCCTTAGAAAAAACCTCCCTAGTTGCTCAATAAATGAGTTGGTTTTTCTTGTAGTGCGAGCGTCCTCGCTCGCTGGAATAATTAGAAGAAATCCCTAAATGTTTGCTACAGAAAGAGAAAGAGGGCGGGTTTATTAAAGTTATCTGTAAGTATCATAATTTATTACAGAACCCGCCCCTACGGGTAAAAACCGAGTACCTGTTCCCTGCTAGATCAAAAATCATCATCATTTTCTTCATCCAGATCATCAATTTCTATAAAGTTTTCATTTTCATTAATTTCAATAGCATCAGCTTTTTTGTCTAATAAAGTAGCGGTTTTAGATGTGGGTTTTTCTTCTAATTCAATCATTTTTCCTTGAAAAAAATCAACTAATTTTTGAGATGCGATCGCTACTGCTTGAGTATCTGCTTGTTCCGGTGTTAATTCAACTGTTTCTACTTTTTCAATTGGTTTAAATGAATGATTGTTAATCGTTTCAATTTGATTCTGTTTGTTAATATCCTGATTGGGAGATTCAGAAATTTGTTGTTGTTCTTGAGTATTAATTACAGGAGGTTGTACAACTTCTGGGGAATAAACCCTAGAATTATTAACAGGAGTATAGGATGGAGATGGGGGAGTAACTTCTTGAACTTGATTAACAGAATTTCCGCCTCTACTATCAAAATTAATTTTAATAGGATGACCGAAAACCTGTTGAAATGCTTTTTCTAAATTCGATATTCTCTCTTTAGCCATTTTTAGTACAGGTTCAGAATTCATTTTAATATATGCAATATCAGAATTACACTGGATTAAATGTCCTTGTTGCCGAAAGAAAGCTTTTGTTCCATTGGGTTGAATATAATCTAATACCTGTTGCCAAATTTGATCTAAATTAGCATTAGTAACAATAGGCGGTTCTGCGGGTGGTGCGGGAATTTCTGCTTTAACTTGCGGTTGAGGTTCGGGGGTGTATGTAGGTTGAAAAACGGGAGAATTAACTGGGTTTTGTGACGGGTTTGAAGGTTCTGAACGTTGTACAAATGGAACGGTTTCCGATTGGTTTTGGACGGTTTTTTGAGGAGTTTGGGTAACAGTAACCGTTTGAGTTATAACAGATTTTTGTAACGCCGATGGAAGTAAACCTAATAAGATAATTTCTAACCATAAACGCGGTTGAGTTGAATTTTTGATTTGAACTTCACTTTCGCGTAAATGTTTCTGACCTGCTAATATAATTGTACTATCCCAACGGTGGGAAAATTGACAAAGTTGTTCCCAAGTCGGTTGAGTCAGTGCGACTAAATCAGAACGGGTTGATGCGGTTTTAGCAATTAATAAATCTCGATAAAATCCGGCTAAATTTTGCAGGACAATTAAAGGTTCCCGTCCTCGGTTTAATAAGTTACGAATACAGTCTAAAATAATAGCCGTATCCCCAGAATCAATCGCTTCTAATAAACTGATTAAGTCCCGTTCAGGAACCGCCCCGACTAAATCCCAGACTTTTTCAACCGTAATTTCACCGGATAATAAACTAAGTTGATCCAATAAACTTTCAGCATCCCTTAACCCCCCCTGAGCAATTTGAGCCACCATAAAAACCGCATCATCAGCAATATTAATAGCTTCTTGTTGGGCAATATATTTTAAATGTTTGATCATGGAATCTAGGGGGATTCGTCGAAAATCAAACCGTTGACACCGGGAAATAATAGTAGGTAAAACCCGTTGTGGGTCAGTTGTTGCTAATACAAATACAACTCGATCTGGAGGTTCTTCTAAGGTTTTTAATAGGGCGTTAAATGCTGCCGTACTTAACATATGACATTCATCTATAACATATACTTTATAACGACATTGAACCGGAGCAAATTGCGATCGCTCAATTAATTCCCTAATATTATCAACCCCGGTATTACTAGCCGCATCAATTTCAATTACATCTAAAGTTGATCCATTAGTAATCCCTTTGCAAACCTCACAAACCCCGCAAGGTGCGGCCGTTGGAGTAGAATTGGCCAAACAATTCAGCGATTTGGCCAAAATTCTCGCACTGGAGGTTTTTCCCGTTCCCCTCGGCCCAGTAAATAGGTAAGCTGGGGCGATGCGTTGAGATTCGATCGCATTCGTGAGGGTAGTTGCGATCGCCTCTTGTCCGACCAAATGGGCAAAGGTTTGGGGACGGTATTTGTGGTGTAGGGGTTCGTAACTCACAACGCAACAGTAAAATTAAGGGAACAGGAAACACTCTTGGCTAGAATAGCAGTAGAGTATTAAAGATCAACCAGGGTGGGGCGGTAGAGGGGAAACTGTCGATTTTCCTATTTAGGACAGAATCAGTGTAATCATAGTAATTGAACTGACCTGAACTGTTTGCTGATTTTTTTTCTAAATCCTAGACAATGTAACAGAATTTTTGATAACTTAGAGTTAAATAGATTTATCATGGCAAGACCAGAGGTGTATTTTTGTTTTTCTTAATAGCCTGAAATTTGATCAAACAGTACAGGTATGGAATTTATGAATTACCTGAAATTAAGGGATCAAAAACAAGCCATTAAAATAAATTTAATCTGATCGTTGGACAACTAAAGATTTACTATCCATGCCATTTTCATTTTAACCTATTCTGGATCGGTTGCAACGGTTTTATCGCAAATTCTAAAAATTAAGTGATTATAACTTATGTCTAATCAAATTATCCTAGTTCAGCCTTTGCTGGCAGCAAAGCCCCCAAAACCTCCTGCTAAAAGTCCCCAAATGAGTACGGATCTAATCTGGATGGGGGCGACGGGTATTTTGTTTATTTTACTATTAGGAAGTATAGTTTTTTTCAAAATAAAAACTAAGGTTTTAACTAAACAGGTAAACACAGAAATATTTAGAAATAAAGAGCTACAGAAAAAATATAAATTGGCAGTCGATACGGTTGCCAAAATGGAGAAAAACCCGGATTTAATTCACTCACGGGAATTTAACTTAGATTATTTGAGAATGCGGATGGCGGAGGATGTTTTCCACTATGCCATTATTGTTCAAATTAAGATGAAAGTTAAACAACAAATTTCCATCGCCCTCCGCCCAACTCAAACGGCTGTTGGAGAACAAAGCACCGCAGGAACAGCCCGTCAAGTCGATTCTATCTTTGATGTAGAATATGAAACGGGTATTGCTGGAGACTCTAAAAAACGGGTGTTATTTCGGATTCAAGTACGACTGATGAAATTACCCACTCAATCAACATCAACTACAATTAATGAAATTATTGATTGTTTAGAAACCTATTTAAGCGCCAGTGATGAACATGATAATTGGCAACCCACTATTCAAGGACGAATTGTTCATATTGAATGGGATCAAAAAGCCAAACCAACGCCTTTATTGGTATTAGAACAATCGAATGAAGGAGTCAATGTTACCTTCCGTACAACTCGACCTGCGGGGATGAAATCACCACCCCATGAAACTCATCATGAAGAAACAACCCAAGCCAAAACTCAAGGGAAAACTCAACGCAAAAAAAGCAGTAAATCAGAATCTACTAAATTAACTTAAGTTAGCTGGGAGCCAGATCAAATAAAACCGTTGTCATATAGTTATTAGCCCATTCTTCACCAAAGGCTTTTTCTAAGACACGGCGGGTTTTATCATTTTGTTGTTGTTGAGTACAATACCGTTGTTGACCTGCAATAATTTCCGATTTTTGTTCCTCAGAAATCGGGTTTTGAGCGATCGCATATTCACAATGAACTTTCAAATATTGCGTCACAATTTGCAAAAATTTAGTTTCTTCTTCCGGTGTTGTCGGTCGAATAAATAAACAAAATTCCGAAAAAATATCCCCCCAAGTGGGAATTTCACGGGGTTGGGAAAACTGTTGTTGCGGTTGGGGTTGTAATTGCTGTTGATAGGGTAACGGTAAACTACGGTCTAAATGGGTAGGGGATAAATCCACAATAGCCGCACTAATTTGGCCCCGTCCCCCGACTAAATCAGCCCCAAACATGGGGATATCATATTCCACCCTCGGAAACATCACGCAATGGAGAATATCCAGGTTTTGGCCAACTTTAGCCAATTCCAAATGGAGTTTCCGAAAGTGTTGGGTTTGATAACACTTATTTTCAATGATCAGTTTTTCCCCTTCTAAGCGTCCCTCCACATATCCTAAATCTTCTGGTAAATGGTAGGGTTCCAAATCGAGATACTGGCTCCAACTAACCTGAATTTGGTTGGCGAGTTGGCGGATGAGAGAGTGCTGTTGTTCTCGAATCGAGGGGAAGGAGGTGTTAACCATTGTAGGATTTTAAACGTTTCAGACTCATATCATAGAATATAGCAATCCTAAATAGGTTGTAACATTTCAATACTGATATGAAACGGCCAGAAGTATTACCCCAGATCCCTCCCCCCCTAGCCCCTCGTGCACGGGGGGTTTGGGGGGGCTGTTCCGGTGTTCCCTTTTGATCAGGGATTTTAAACACAACTCAAATAGGATTGCTATATCAGTTTAGTATGAAGGTTGACTTATCCCTTTATAAAGGCAGCTAAAGATTATGTTTGGTTTAGGTTGGCCAGAAATTGCAATTATTTTAGTGGTGGCGCTGTTAATTTTTGGCCCTAAAAAAATTCCTGAAATTGGGAAAAGTTTGGGCCAAAGTCTTAAGGGGTTTAAAGATGGATTCTCTACCCCCCCAGATATTTCTGATTCAGTCTCCTCTGAGACGGAACAGAATTCCCACAAGTCCTAATTTCTTCAAACCCCGTAGGGGCGGGTTCCGTACTAATATCTGTTTCCAACAACTAATCATTATAAACCCGCCCAACCCCAGAATAATATTGAATTAATCGTTAATTTGGGGTGATGTCTGGGCGGGTTTTGGGAGGTTGTTTGTGGGTAGCAAAGGTTAACTCGAACCCGCCCCTACAGTGTGATCGAAGATTGGATCACCGTTGAGGAATTAAGACTCGGAGAATGGGAATTGTCAATAGACTCCTGAATGGGGTTACGAACCTCAATTAATTTAATCGCGCGATTCACACTTTCGGGTAGAATCACTACTAACGATCCCGCCCCAGCCCGATCCAAAGCCGTATTCACCGCTTGGGTTTCATTAAGAATTGTTTCATAACGTACCTGACGGCCAGGAATAGTGCCTAAAACTTGCTGAATCCCCTGGCTGATTAACTGAGCTGCCGAACCCAGTTCTCGGCCCCGGGTATCATCATCCTCCTTGACAATAATCTCATCAAAGATATCCGCAGCCAATTGACCCAAGGTGACAAAATCTTCATCCCGGCGATCGCCAGGGCCACCAATTACCCCAATCCGATGCCCAGGCCAATTTTTCACAAACGCCCCTAACGCTATGTAACTTGCCGGGTTATGGGCATAATCAATCAGGGCGTGATAATTCCCCATATTAAATAAATTCATCCGTCCGGGGGTTTGGGAAGTCGAGGCGATAAAGGTTGACAAACCCGCCCGAATATGCTCTATTTTTACCCCTTGGGCAAAGGCGGCCAAACAAGCGGCCAAAGCATTAGCAATCATAAACGGAGCGCGACCATTCATCGTGATCGGAACATTCACCGCCTGTTCAATCCGTAGCGTCCAATCTCCTTTTAAAATAGACAGATAGCCATTTTCATAGACGGCTGCCAATCCCCCGGATTCCGTGTGTTTCAACACAATTTCATTATCAGGATTCATGGTGAAATAGGCGATTTGAGCCTTTACCCGTTCGGCCATTTGTACCACCAACGGATCATCAGCGTTCAACACCGCATAGCCTTTCGGCATCACTACTTCAGCCACAACACTTTTCACCTTCGCCATTTGTTCCGGGGTATCAATATCCCCCAAGCCCAAATGATCCGCCGACACATTCAAGACCACACCGACATCACAGGTATCGAACCCTAGCCCCGCCCGCAGAATGCCACCCCGGGCACATTCAAGGACAGCAACTTCTACCATCGGATCACGCAGAATCAGTTGGGCGCTTTGGGGCCCGGTATTGTCCCCAGGTTCGGCTAAATGTTCCCCAATATAAATCCCGTCGGTAGTGGTATAACCCACCGCCAACCCGGTTTGTTTGATGATGTGAGCTAACAAACGGGTAGTAGTGGTTTTACCATTGGTTCCGGTGACGGCTAAAATTGGGACGCGACTGGGTTGACAGGGGGGAAACAACATATCCATCACCGCCCCTGCAACATTTCTGGGTAAACCTTCACTGGGGGCGACGTGCATTCGGAAACCCGGGGCGGCATTCACTTCCACCACCACCCCATCGACTTCCCGCAGAGGTTTAGAAATATCGGGCGTCACCACATCAATTCCGGCAATATCCAAACCGATAATTTTAGCAATTCGAGCAAATAGCCAGACATTATCCGGGTGAACTTCATCGGTGCGGTCAATGGCACTGCCTCCCGTACTTAAGTTAGCCGTAGCCCGCAGAAAACAGATTTCTCCGGGGGGCATAACGCTTTCTAGGGTATGACCTTTCTCCGCAATCATGGACAGCACGGTTTTATCCACCACAATTCGGGTGAGGACATTATCATGGCCATCGCCCCGACGGGGATCACGATTGGTTTTTTCGATTAATTGTTCAATGGTTAATTTGCCATCCCCGACTACATGGGCCGGAACCCGTTCCGCCACGGCTACCATTTTGCCATTCACCACTAACACCCGATGATCCCGACCTGTATAGAAGCGTTCCAAAATCACACTGCGGGTTTTAGAGGCATTACTGGCTTCCTCGTAGGCCATGACCGCCGTTTCCCATTTGGTAATATCCAGGGTAATCCCCCGTCCATGGTTGCCATCGAGGGGTTTAATGGCAATGGGATAGCCTCCGACTTCATGAATGGCATCTTGGAGTTCATCCAAATAGCGAATCACCGTTCCTCTGGGAACCGGAACCCCCGCATCTCGGAGAATTTGTTTTGTCCCTTCTTTATCACAGGCCAACTCTACGGCTAAAACTCCGGTTTGGTTACTGAGGGTGGCTTGAATCCGTTTTTGATAACATCCATAACCAAACTGAATCATAAACCGAGCATTCAGTTGTTGCCAGGGAATATCCCGGGCTTCGGCTTCTTTAATAATGGTTTCTGTGCTAGGGCCAAGGGAGGCTTGAGCTTTTAATTCTTTGAGATCTTCAATATCTTGGGCAAGTTCTTCGCTGGGATAGGTTCCCGTATCCGCAATACTTTGGCACAGTCGGACAGCGGCTCGGCCCGCATAACGCCCAGCGTGTTCGTTATCATATTCAAACGCCACCTGAAAAATCCCCGGACTGGAGGTTTCACGGGTGCGACCAAATCCTACGGTCATTCCGGCCAACTGTTGGAGTTCCAGGGCGATGTGTTCGATAATATGTCCCATTAAAGTTCCCCGTTCTACCCGACTGAGGAACCCCCCTCGGACACCCGGTGAGCAGTGATGTTCAATTAAACTCGGGAGAGCGGAAGTTAAGCCGTTATAGAAGCCTGGAATATCGCTGCTATAGCGTTCCGTTAATTCTTCTAAATCCAAACGCATCACAATCAGTTGATGGCGTCGGATACTCCAGTAGTTAGGGCCTCTTAAGGTTTGTATTTTAAGAATTTTCATATTGGTGTGAGTATAATGCTCCGAATGGGCCGGGATGATAGTCCGCTTTATTAAATTTCTAGCTAAGGTGACTTGTAAACTGTTTGCAGTGAACAGTTTTTCAGAACTATTGAACTTTGCTAGATCAGAGCAGTTGGGGATTTCCGATTTTCTTTTCGAGACTTGCCGATTCCCAATCACCCCTAATCAGGGTTTCCCATCTTCAAATTAGAGGGGAAAACCTTGAATTTGGCCAAGTTCACCGATCATGTATGTCAATTTACACACTGGGAGCAGAACTTGGACGACGGGAGTGAAAGTTATACTGATCACCATAGGATAGAATATGTACCCGCAAATTGAATACACTTAGGGGATCGGTGGCTCCAGCATTCACTAAATTGGTATAGGACATTTCGTGGGTATCCACAATGGTTACACATCCCTTTCCTACGACCCGCAGTAAACCTTGGGCTTCAAATAGGGCACAGGTATCCTCATCAATGCCAATGCCAATTTTGTCGGGGTGGGCTGCGACAGCACTCACTAACCGTGCCATGCGATTCCGGTTATGGAAGTGTTGATCTACAACTAATTCTGGCACAATATCTAAGCCCGTTGCCATATCTACCAGGGAGCGATTGGGAGATTCCCCACTTCCGCCTCCGGCAATCATTTGGTGGCCCATTACGGCGGCTCCAGCACTGGTTCCAGCCAAGGCCATGCGCCCTTGTCTGGCTCCGGTTCTAATTTTTTCCATCAGCAGGGTATCGGCCAATAAGCTATAAAGCCGCAATTGATCCCCCCCCGTCATAAATACCCCGGTACAGGTTTCTAAGAAGGCGTGCCACTTGGGATCTTCACAATGATGGCGTTCCCGAATATCAAAGACTTCAATGGATGTGGCCCCCATTTCCTCAAAGATTTTTTTATATCTCTCTCCCTGAACCACTGGTTCGCGGGAGGCAGAGGGAATGATGGCAAGGTGGGCGTTGGAAGCACCAGCCCGGTGAACAAAGGTTTGCAGAATCTCACGTCCATGAACTTTGTCTTCGGCTCCACCAATAATCATGATAGAGGTTTTGGTTTGTTGGGGAATCATTTGTTCAAGGGCTTGAGATGTCAACTGCTGCATAGTGTGTCTCCTCGAATCAATCTATACTGGGTTCAGCCACGGGAGTGATTAGGTTAGCCATCCTTTTTTATGGGGCTGATTTTGATTTCCCTGTGGAAACAAAGACCTGATCTCCGACTCTCCCCGATCGGAATCCACCGGGTGGATTCCTCTGATTGGAGAAGAACGGTAACGGGTTTTTTAGGGATAGTCACCTCAAGGATCAGCCTTGGACTCCTAATTGTTTCAAGGGCGAAATTCATACCGAACCCAATTCGGGTAGCAAAGCCCGATTCAAAAAAGCTGACCCATTTTAGTATATTTTGATACAAATTAACAAATATTTTAGTTTATGGACTATCATATACTATGAAATGTTTGTTACAAGTTTGAGCTTAAAAAAATTTTAAGCCTAATTGATCAATTAATAATACTGTGCGTTTTGACATTATTACTCTATTCCCTGATTTTTTTACGTCTCCCCTTAGCTCAGGTCTTCTGAGTAAAGCCCTGGGGAAAGAAATTGCTCATGTCCATTTAGTGAATCCCCGGGACTTCACCCAGGACAAACATCACCGAGTCGATGATGAACCCTTTGGGGGCGGTGTGGGGATGGTCTTAAAACCGGAACCGATTTATGCGGCGGTTGAGTCCTTACCTATATTACCCCGTCGAGAAGTGATTTTTTTGACCCCCCAAGGGGAACAAATGCACCAAGAGCTATTCCGAGATTTAGCGTTAAACTGTGATCAGATTGTCTTAATTTGTGGACATTATGAAGGCATTGATGAACGAATTATCTCCTTAGTAACCCGGGAAGTTTCTTTGGGGGATTTTGTTCTGACCGGGGGAGAAATTCCAGCCATGGCACTCTTAAATGGAGTTGTGCGATTATTACCTGGAACGGTGGGAAAGGAGGAATCTCTCAAAGCTGAAAGTTTTGAACAGGGATTACTAGATTATCCTCACTATACTCGTCCGGCGGTGTTTAGAGGAATACCCGTTCCTGATGTTTTATTGTCAGGGCATCATGGCAAAATTGAGCAGTGGCGAAAGCAACAACAACTTCAACGTACCCGTGAACGCCGCCCTGATTTGTGGCAAGATTGGATACGCGAACACCCGGACGAACGGGTTTAATCCGCTCTTATGTTGCCTTATTTTGCCTTTCTATCCTATTAAACTGAAGCAGTCAACGTTTAGTTTTGATTAGAGTCTCTGGTCACTAATCGTTAATGGCTGAAGTTTATTCGTTTTTAATCCCCATGAATGCTGATACCCCAGAAGAATTAATTCAAGCGATTGATTTGGCGTTATGTCAAGGGAATTTTCATCAAGCTAAAACCCTTTCTAATCAAGCCAGTCAAGATTATCCGAATCATGATAAGATTCAACGCTATGCTCGAATTTTATCCTCCCCCGATGTGCCTTTTTATCAACTATCTCGCAAGCCTGATACTCCTTTAAATCTCAATTGGGTAATTCGGCATCGTGAACATTATCGAGGCAGATGGGTGGCTTTAGAAAAAGGTAATTTAATTGCGGATGCCAGTTCTCTTGATGAATTATTTGCTCAGGTGGGAAAGGAAAAAATGAAAGATTTATTTTATACCATTGTTTATTAAGAGTAAGCACAATTCTCCAGTCTGAGTATGGAGCAGATATTAATTAAATAAATAGAACATTTCCCCATGAGTTAGATTAGAAATGCTACTATTAATATTATGGTTTCGGTTTATTGGTGAAAAAGGTTAAGTCTATCTTCTGGTAGAAGGTTAATCCTAATCACACAGATACAGTAGTGTTTAGCCAATTAATAAAAAATAAGGAGAAAATCATGGCTACGGAAAAACGTGGATTTGCTTCAATGGATCAAGAAAAGCAACGGGAAATTGCTAGTAAAGGCGGTAAAGCAGCCCATGAATCGGGACGCGCTCATGAATTTACTTCCGAAGAAGCCAGAGAAGCTGGACGCAAAGGCGGTAAAGCGGTCAGCCAAAATCGTGAACACATGGCGGCCATTGGACGCAAAGGTGGCAAGAATAGCCATAAGAAAGATAAAGAAAATGAAAATAATACTGACGAAAATCCCTAATCTCAGGGAAGACGTTTTAGTAAACTGTAATAAAATGTCAGTGTTTTAACAAAAAACTGTTTTTGTTAGCGATCGATCTTACAAAGTGGGGTTTTTCCTGGGATCAACCCTATTTTTGTAAGCAATATCTCCTTCGTCATTTTTTTGTGGAAATAACCACAAAGACACGAAGACACTAAGGAAGATATTAAGGGGGGTATAGTTGAACTTTTTGGCGAGGGTATTATGCAAGTTAAACTCTTATAGCAGGTTTTTAGACTCCAGCCGAGTGTGTTATCCTCATGTTGGAGTTTGAAATTATCAGCTTTAACCTAAAATAGCAAAAAAAATACTTGACATTTTCGGATGGCTTGATTATAGTGGAGTTACCTAGTAATAGGTTTGAGTGAAAAATTGACTTCTGTCTCATCTATCGGAATCAAAAATATAGCAGTTGACGATGCGGTTAGGACATTAATGATGGCTGTAATCCTTAATTATTAATTGTTTTACTCCTGTACTTTGTCTTCTGTCTGTTGCCTCTAGCTAATTCCGATACCTGAGACTTTAGCCAAACACAATCAAAACTAAGGGTTTTAATTCAATAGTTTGGATATTGCGCTGAAAGTGCTAGTTTTCAATTTCTATTTTGGACTTGGAAATGGGGAGTATGCTTTAATTCACGCCAAGGGTCTGAAGGGTTAGAATTACAAACTTGCTAGGCGTCTAATTCATCAAAAAAAATTAGGAGCTAGTTATGAAAGCCAAGATAGCAGTTTATTGGGATGTTCAAAACGGTAAAACTTCTTCTAGCAAAATTGAACATTTCTATCAAGGGTTAATTCAAACAAGCGATTTATTGATTAGCAATGCTTACGCTTATTGGAAAGACGAAAAAAAGTCATTTGAACAAACTCTTTCTGAGATGGGAATTGACATGATTAATGTTTTGCCAGGAAATAATGCAGTTGATTACCGTATTATTCAAGACTGTAAGAAGCATATTTTATCAGATCCAAGCATTAAAACTGTAGTTTTAATAACAGGAGATGGAGATTTTTTATCCTTAGTTCAGTATCTAAAGGAATCAAGAGTATTAGTAATATTAATTTCGATGAATAATGTTGCTGAAGAACTAAAAAATGCTGTTGATTATGCTTATCATATTAATGAATTAATCCCATCCATTAAGCTCGATAAAGCAACTCCAAAAACACTAGATTCTCCCGCTATAATTCCTTATGAAGAAGCTAAAAAATGTCTAATTGAATTGATCAAAACGGTTAAAGAAAAAGGAAAAAAAGCTACTCTTGATGTGCTGGGTCGTTTAATCAAAAAACATCCTCAACTTTCTGGCTACAAAAAAGTCTCATACTACAAATCTGATGGAAAGTATTATTCTAAATTCAGCAAATTTGTAGATGCGGTAATTCAGGAGGGAATTATTCAAGATTGTAATGGAGAATTGATTTTAGTCTAAGTTGAGAAAAATTGCGATCGCATGAATAGGATATGATTAAGCTGTTAAGCATTTAAACCGTATGCTGTAGCAAGAGAAGTTTGCAATATACAGGCTTTACGATTTAACAATAACTAATTTAGATACTTAACAGCTTATGACCAAATTACCAGAGATCAAAAACGAACAATTGCGATTACAAGCATTAACCCATCGCTCCTATTTGAATGAACATCCTAATGCTGGAGAAGACAATGAAAGATTAGAATTTTTAGGGGATGCCGTCCTAGGATTTTTAGTGGGAGAATTGCTATTTAAAAAGCGCTATCCCGAAGATATGACTAAAATGAGTGAGGCAAATATGACCCGTTTACGGTCTGTGTTGGTTGATGAAAAACAACTGGCTAAATTTGCAGTACAATTTAATTTAGGGGAGTTATTACGGTTAGGAAAAGGGGCAATTCGAGACGGTGGACGCACCAACCCTTCCTTACTTAGTGATGCCTTTGAAGCCTATATTGGAGCCTATTATTTAGATACCCATATTGACGCTGTGCGAGAGTTCATACATCCGTTATTTTCTGCTGTGGCGAATGAAATGGTTTTTCCCCAGTCGGAAACCACCCCTCAAACCTTAATTGATTGTAAAAACCGCTTTCAACAATGGGCCTTAGAAAAATCTGGTGAAAACCCGAAATATTATGTGATCGGAGAATCTGGGCCAGATCATGCTAAGGAATTTTGTATTGAAGTCCGGGTTAGGGATAAGGTATATGGCTATGGAAAAGGGAAGCGGAAACAGGATGGGGAAAAAAAAGCCGCCGAAGTGGCGCTGCAAAAATTGGGTCTATTGTAGTGAGTCCTTTAGGACTCTGAGCCCTTTAGGACTCTAAGACCTAAAGGGCTTACTACATAACTTTATTCTTCTTCTGAACTGGCATCAATATCCTCATCATCATGGCTATCTACCTGGATGACAGAATTAGCTGAAACCACAGCCCCACTATCTAAAGCCCCTCTAACTTTCTGTTCAATTTCTTTAGCTAAGGTGGCATTTTCTTCTAAATAAATCAGGGTTTTATCCCGTCCCTGACCAATATTATCGCCGTTGTAACTATACCAAGCTCCTTTGCGTTTTAATACCCCGGTTTCTTCGGCTAAATCAATTAAACAACCTAAAGTAGAAATGCCTTTTCCAAAAATAATATCAAATTCTGCAATACGGAAAGGAGGGGCAATTTTATTTTTAGCTACCTTAACTTTAGCCCTAATTCCGTATTCATCCGTTCCCCGTTTTAAGGTTTGAATTCGACGAATATCTAAACGTACAGAGGCATAGAATTTTAAGGCATTCCCCCCGGTTGTAGTTTCGGGGTTTCCATAGACAACACCAATTTTTTGACGTAATTGGTTGAGGAAAATAACAGTACAATTCGACTTACCAATATTTCCCGTAATTTTGCGTAACGCCTGACTCATTAACCGAGCTTGTAAACCCATGTGGGAGTCCCCCATGTCCCCCTCAATTTCAGCCCGGGGAACTAGGGCAGCCACGGAGTCAATTACAATAATATCAACGGCCACAGACCGTACCAGTTGATCCACCACCTCTAAGCCCATTTCTCCGGTGTCCGGTTGAGAAACCAGTAAATTTTCCGTATCCACCCCTAGGACAGCCGCATAGCTGGGATCTAGGGCGTGTTCGGCATCGACAAAGGCGGCTACTCCTCCGGCTTTTTGGACTTCGGCGATTGCGTGGAGGGCTAAGGTGGTTTTACCCGAACTTTCTGGCCCATAGATTTCAATTACCCGTCCCTTGGGTAAACCGCCCCCCAAGGCTAGGTCTAGGGTTAATGCACCACTGGGAATGGTTTCCACTTTCATGCGGGTGGAATCCCCTAACCGAACAATGGCCCCTTTGCCAAAGCTTTTCTCAATTTGGTTTAAAACAAGGGTTAGAGCTTTTTTCTTTTCAGAACTAGAATTATCTTTAGTATCTTTAGCCATTCGCTGTAATTTTAAGTAACGGTTAATTTTGACATCCTAGCCATACTAGCCGCTAGTGTGCATAACTGGTATGGTAGCAGTTATGCTGGGGTTCTGACTATTATGGATATCCCCGGATATCGACGAGCTTAACAATTTTTTGCAGTTTGTCTGCCCAAGCTCTCAGGGAATTTATCCCCATTATAAGAGAAATTGATGTTTTCGTCAATATAATAATAACAATTATGTCATTTTTATATGTCTTATCGCTATATTTTATTTTATAAACCCTATGATGTTTTGAGTCAGTTTACGGATTATGATCCCACCAATACTACTCGTAAAACCCTGAAGGATTTTATTTCTATTCCTTTAGTTTATTCTGTGGGAAGGTTAGATCGAGATAGTGAAGGATTGTTACTTTTAACTGATGATAATTTTGTGAAACATCGCTTAATTGATCCTAAATTTGCCCATCAACGAACCTATTGGGTACAGGTGGAAAAAATACCAGATGAAACGGTGTTACAACAGTTAACTCAGGGGGTACAATTATCAGATTATCGGACAAAACCCGCCCAGGTTAAACTACTTTCTACTGAACCCAGTTTATCTCCTCGTGAGCCTCCGATTCGGTTTCGGAAAACCGTCCCTACGGCTTGGTTGGAATTAACCTTAACTGAAGGTCGTAACCGTCAAGTCAGGAAGATGACGGCGGCGGTGGGGTTTCCAACATTACGGTTAGTTAGAGTTGCGATCGCCCATTTAAGTTTAACAGGACTCGCACCCGGTGAATGGCGAGATTTAACCGAGGTTGAATTGAAACAATTAAGGCAAATATTAGGAAATTATTAAGTAGTTGCACAAAATAAATTACCTAGTTGATAGAAGGGGGAGGGAACAGGGAACAGCCCCCCAAACCCCGCACGGGGTAGACCCCCCAAACCCCGCACGGGGTAGCCCCCCCAAACCCCCCGTGCACGGGGGGCTAGGGGGGGAGGGAACAGGGTAAAGGATGTGTAATTAATTTTGTTTAGGTACTTAATAAAAATTCCATAATAATTAATTAGGTTTTCCCCCTCCAATTAAATATAATAGTGCCATTCTAACTGCAATTCCACTGGTTACTTGTTGGGAAATTAAACTCAATTCGGGATCATCCATTAATTCAGAACTTAATTCTACCCCTCGATTTACTGGCCCAGGATGCAATATTTTCACATTTGGTTTACAGGCTTTTAAGCGTTCGTGGGTCAGACCAAATAATTGATGATATTCGCGTAAACTGGGTAATAAATGGGCGGTCATCCGTTCTTTTTGTAAGCGCAAAGTCATGACAAAATCGGCATTTTCCAAAGCTTCATCTAAATTCCAATGTAAAAATAGTTTTCCGGGGCGATTTTTGCCAAATTCAGCAAATAATTCTGGGAGTAAAGTCGGGGGAGCGGCTAAGTGTAATTCCGCTTGGGTAGCGGTTAAACTCCAAATATTAGAACGGGCGACCCGAGAATGTAAAATGTCTCCGACAATGGCTATTTTTTTGCCATTTAATTGTTCAATTTGAGGGTTGTCTGGGTCAAGAATTCGGCAAATTGTGAATAAATCTAATAGTGCTTGGGATGGGTGTTCGTGTTGACCATCGCCCGCATTTAAAACCGCTACTTTTGCATTTAAACGGTCTAATTCTGCGGCGATCGCAAAGGGAACTCCAGCCTGTTTATGACGAATTACCATCATATCCGTCCCCATGGCTAAATAGGTTTTAGCGGTGTCGAGAATGGTTTCTCCTTTGGTTAGGGAGGAAGTCCCCGGAGCAAAATTTAAGGTATCTGCTGATAGTCTTTTGGCGGCGAGTTCAAAGCTATTCCGAGTCCGGGTTGAGGGCTCAAAAAATAAATTGGCGACCACTTGACCTTGGAGGGCGGGGACTTTTTTGGTGCGACGTCCTAAGACTTCTCGAAAGCTAGTGGCGGTTTGTAAAATGTTATTATATTCCGTCGCCGTAAAGTCAGCTAGGGATAAAATATGGCGGCGAGTCCAGGGAGCAGTAGCCATTGTCAAATAATTAGCAATTATAGGATTTTGGAATCAAAATTTGAGGTTTAAAATCATCGGAATTTTGATCCAATATTTAATTATACTGGGTGATCGTTCAAAGCGGAAATAAACCTCAAGGCTTGAACAATAAACTAATAGTTATTTTTAGAATACCTTTTGAACTATGAACAGTATCCAATCCTTTTTGACCGCTTGTATCCTTGGTGTTACTATTCTTAGCTTAAGTAGTTGTAGTACCCCGGAGGTAGAAACTGAAACCTCACCGACGCCTACAGCCACCGTTTCCCCTCAACCGACCTCTGAACCTCAAAAACAAGCTATTTCCAATGCTGACACGGTTCCCGTGACCATTTATCAGGTGGATACTCAATGTTCTGAGTTAGTTCCTCGACAAATTACGGTTCCCAAAAAACAGGCTTTAGAAAGGGCGATCACAGAGGTTTTAGCACAACAAAGTAGTTCGGATTTTACTTTTAATTATCGGGTAAATGTAGATCCAGAAAAACAGGTTGTGACGATTGATTTTCGCGTTCCTACCAATGCGGATCGAACGTTTAGTTCCTTGTCTAGTTGTGAACAGTTAGCCTTGTTTGGGAGTTTGAGAAAAACAATTATTGGTAATTCTAATTGGCAAATTAATGAGGTAATTTTTACCGAACAAGGAGAAGAAATTACGTTATAAAAGCCATCTAAATTTGGGTAAGTACCTAAAAAAATTAATTACAAATCCTCTACCCTGTTCCCTCCCCCCTAGCCCCCCGTGCACGGGGGGTTTGGGGGGGCTCCTCCGTGCACGGGGGGTTTGGGGGGGCTCCTCCGTGCACGGGGGGTTTGGGGGGGCTATTCCCTATTCCCTATTCCCTATTCCCTATTCCCTATTCCCTATTCCCTGCTTTTACGAATAATCATGTCTAATCTTTCCGAATGGACTCTATTACATACCCAACTCCATCGTACCCTACGCGATCGCAATATTTTACCTCGATCTAAACGTTTATTAGTGGCGGTATCGGGGGGACAGGATTCCTTATGTTTAATTAGATTATTATTAGATTTACAACCCAAATGGCATTGGCAAATTGCTATGGTTAATTGTGATCATCGTTGGCGTTCTGATTCTCAAGCCAATACCGATTATATTGAACAATTAGCTGATAGTTGGCAAATTCCCTTTTATCGAGAAACCGCCGATATTATTCCCGCTACAGAAGCCGCAGCTAGGGAATGGCGTTATCAGGTTTTAACTGAAATTGCTCAAAGCAATAATTATGCTTATATTGTTACAGGTCATACCAAAAGCGATCGGGCTGAAACTCTACTTTATAACTTAATTCGAGGTAGTGGCGCCGATGGTTTACAAGCCTTAACTTGGCAACGTCCTCTGGATTCTATATCAACAAATTCGATAATTTTAGTTCGTCCTTTATTAGATATTACTAGGGAACAAACAGGGCATTTTTGTCAAGAAAAAGCCCTAAAGATTTGGCTAGATATTACCAATAATGATTTACATTATGCTCGTAACCGAATTCGCCAAGAACTTTTACCCTATTTACAAACCCATTTTAACCCCCAAGTCGAATCTCATCTAGCCCAAACCGCAGAATTATTGCGATCGGAAGTAGACTATTTAGAAGAACTGACAGAAACCCTATTTCAACAGGTGGTATTTTGGGAAAATGGCAGTCAAGATCGATTAAAAATAAATCGTTTAGCCCTGAGCCAAACCCATGAAGCTCTAAAACGTCGAGTGAGTCGGAAAGTCTTACAAAAAGTTATGCAAAAATCTGCTAATTTTGAACAAATTGAAAAATTAACTGCCTTAATTAGTGCTCCAAATCGTACCCAAACTGACCCTTTTCCTGGGGGGGCGATTGCAATTGTTGATGGGGAGTGGATCATCTTTAGTCTGACATCAAATTAGACTTAAATTCCGCCCTCTTGACAAAACCATTCATCAAGGTAAATATAGTTCTATAGCAATTCCATTGTTTGGTGAGGAACCTGTAATGATTAGTCAGTTTGGTAAAAATAAATGTCTTTCTACTCTGTTACTAGCGACAGCAATATTGGTACCAGGAATCAGCTTAACAAATTCAAAAGCGATCGCACAATCGGAGGCTGTAACTTTTAAATTGATCAATGGGACTGATAAAGTGATGACAGAATTTTATGCTTCCCCTCCCAGTACCTCAGATTGGGAAGATGATATTCTTGGCGTTGATGTTCTTAACCCTGGCGACAGTATAACTATTAAGATAGATGATGGTCGAGAAGATTGTGACTATGACTTTCGGGCTGTCTTTGAAGATGGTACTGAATCAGTGGACACCGGAGAAAAGATTTGTAGCGGTGAAGAATACACATATCAATAACGTTTGGCTTGGGTCATTCCTAATACAATTGTTAAGAAACCCTATCCTTTGAGAAACTCGACCCTACAATGCAAAATAGCACTATAGAGTTGACAAAGGAGCCTTCCTATGGCCTATGTATGCGAGCTAGGGACAGGTCAAAGCGTTTATTTAGAAAATCAGGGCGCACAAACTGTTGTCACCCTCATTAGCAGTGGCCCTGGACAACAGCAACAAGCGAGTAGCAGTTTTACAACCGGAGTTTGGAGTTCACCCCCCCAGGTGTTCCAGACTCCTTATGGTCTGGTACTCAAAGTCATATCCGAACAGGGGGAAAGAAGCCTACAAATTCAAGGGACTAGCGTTAGTATTCTGGGTGAAATGCCCTCTGTGACTGATTCTCAACAACTCACGGTTCAGGAAGTCACGAGGGTATCTGTTTCTCCATTAAAACCGATGGAACCGATGAAAATGGAACCCATGAAACCCATGAACCTAAAAATGGGGGATATGCAGATGAATATGAACCCGATGTCTATGCGAATGGGGTCGGGTTCATCGGAGGAGAATCCTAAGTCTTTTTGTAGTCAATGTGGGACATCGGTAAAACCGGAAGACCGATTTTGTTCTAATTGTGGTCATCAATTGTAAGTAATCAGTCATCAGTTAAGAGTCATCAGTTAACAGTTTTTATTCGTTAGCTAATATTGTATATCTAATATATCTAAAAAATGTCTATTAAAGTTAGTCTTAACCATCAGATTTCCTATCAATTTGAACGTCCGGTAATTCTTGGCCCTCAGACCATTGGCTTGCGTCCTGCTTCCCATTGTCGGACACCGATATTGAGTTATGCTCTGAATATTTCCCCCTCTGACTATCAACTAACCTGGTTACAGGATCATTATGGCAATTTTTTGGCTAAGGTTAACTTTCCCCAAACCACAGATTATCTTAAAATTGAAGTTGATTTAATTGCCCAAATTCAACCAATTAATCCCTTTAATTTTTTAATTGAAAGCTACGCTACTCACTATCATTTTGAATATGAACCCCGTCTAGCAAAAGAACTTAGTCCATTTTTAGAGATTGCGGAATCGGGAGAATTACTAAAAAATTGGGTAGAAATTCATCGTCAACAGGATATTTATACTTCTAATTTTTTACTGGATTTAATTCAAAAACTAGCTCAAGATATCCAATATCAAATCAGATTAGAACCTGGTATCCAAACCTGTGAAGAAACCCTGGAGAAAAAAATCGGTTCCTGTCGAGATACGGGATGGTTATTAGTTCAAATTTTACGCCATTATGGATTAGCGGCTCGATTTGTTTCGGGATATTTAATTCAACTTACTAATGATATTCCCCCCTTGGATGGGTTGCCAGGGCCAGTTTATGATAATGCTGATTTACACGCCTGGGCTGAGGTTTATATTCCGGGTGCAGGTTGGATAGGACTTGACCCCACATCAGGTTTAATTACTGCTGAAGGTCATATTCCTTTAGTTTGTGTGGCTGACCCCCAAGATGCCAGTCCAGTCCAGGGAACTTTTGAACCTTGCGAGTCGAAACTAGACTTTTCAGTAACAGTTTCTCGCTATCACGAAATCCCTAGAGTTACTAAACCTTATAATCAAGAACAATGGCAACAAATTAATTATTTAGGCGAAATAGTTGAAGATAATTTACAACGTTTAAATGTCGGTTTAACTATGGGTGGGGAACCAACATTTGTTTCAATTGATGATTTTGAATCTTCCCAATGGCGCGTTACAGCATTAGGAGAAGAAAAACGCAAAATTGCTTGGCAACTGCTGAATAGATTAGAAGCTAAATTTGCTCATAAAGGTGGATTACTTCATTATGGATTAGGAAAATCTTATCCAGGTGAAGCCTTGCCCCGTTGGACTTTAGGGTGTTATTGGAGAACAGATGGAATCCCTTTATGGCATAATCGAGAACTCTATGCTCAGGAGGATAAAAACAATAATTATACCTCAAAAAATGCCCAAATTTTTATTGAATCTTTAGCTAAAAATTTAGGAGTTAAATCCGATTTTATTATTTCAGCTTACGAACTAAATTCTAATATTATATCTGGATATACACTACCTATTTTATCAGTTAAAAAAGCAGAAAATATTCATTGGAGTAGTTGCCAATGGCGACTTTCTACTCCCAACAAAATAGAACTTTTAACTGGAAATTTACCGATAGGATTTCGCTTACCTTTAAGTTCTTTAGATTGGCAAAATGATCAACTTGAACCAGAAGCAATTATTCCCTTAACTCATTCGCCAATTATTCCGAATTTTGAACCCTTAGAATCTCCAATTAATTCAATTAGGGTGGCTTTAAGTGTGGAAGTTAGACAGGGAAAAATTCACGTTTTCTTACCTCCAATTTCCTCTCCTCGGAGTTTTGTAGATTTAATTACAGCCATTGAAAATACCACTGCCCAACTTCAATATTCAGTGCTAATAGAAGGATATACACCCCCAGTAAATACAGGAATTATCGGCTTTCAAATTACCCCAGACCCGGGAGTAATTGAGGTTAATATTCATCCCGCCTCTAACTGGCAAGAATTAGTCGAAATTACAAATATTTTATATGAAGAAGCCAGATTATCCCGTTTAGGAACGGAAAAATATCTATTAGATGGACGACGAATTCCTACCGGGGGAGGTGCCCATGTTACCATAGGCGGAAAAACTGTTTATGATAGCCCGTTATTACGTCGTCCCGATTTATTAAGAAGTTTAATTACCTATTGGCAAAATCACCCCTGTTTATCGTTTTTATTCTGTGATTTATTTGTCGGGCCAACCAGTCAAGCTCCCCGGGTGGATGAAGCTAGACATGAAAGTTTATATGAGTTAGAAATTGCCTTTCAACAGTTGGAATATCAAGCCAATATTGCTCCTAAATTAGTAGATCGTTTATTAAGAAACCTATTAGTTGATATTACTGGAAATACCCATCGTTCAGCTTTTTGTGTTGATAAATTATACCCAATTGAAAACCCTAAAAATCAATTAGGATTATTAGAATTTCGCGCTTTTGCCATGCCTCCCCATCCCCAGATGAACCTATTACAAATGTTATTAATTCGGGCATTAGTAGCCTGGTTCTGGGAAAAACCCTATACCCATTCATTAATTCGTTGGGGAACAACTCTACATGATCGGTTTATGTTACCCCATTATTTAGGAGAGGATTTAAAAACAATTATTGAGGACTTAAAAACCGTTGGTTATGAATTTGAATTTGATTGGTTTGCTCCTTTTATTGAATTTCGGTTTCCTCGTTATGGAGAAATCACAAAAGAGGGGGTAGAATTAGAACTGCGTCATGGAATTGAACCTTGGCACGTTTTAGGAGAAGAAAGCTCGTCAGGAAGTACGGCCCGTTATGTAGATTCCTCCATGGAAAGGGTACAAATTATATTAAGAAATGCTTTAGGAAATTCTGCTAATATTGATAGTTATTCGGCTCGATATATTGTTACTTGTCAGGGTCGTCCCATTCCGTTAAAATCCACTGGAAATCCAGGGGAATATGTCGGTGCGGTAAGGTTTCGGGCGCGACGCTATACTTCTTTATTGCATCCTGCTATTGATCCCCATGATCCCTTAATTTTTGATATTGTTGATACTGAGTCAAACCGTTCCATTGGGGGTTGTACTTATTTTGTGAGTCCTCCCAATGGTAAAATATATCAACAATTTCCGATTAATCATCGAGAAGCAGAAAGTCGAATGTTAGAACGATTTGTAGCCATGGGTCACACATCTGGATTGATTAAAGTTGCCCATTTAAAATTAAATCCTGAATATCCATTAACCTTAGATTTACGCCAAATTCCTTGATGATGCAAGAAAAACAGGTAAAACAAAGGTAAAATATCTTAAAACCCGTGCAGAACCCTTTAATAATTTTATTAGGATAAAATTAATGTCTGAACAAAAATCAGTCCTAGTTTTTGATGGTATCAGTGACCACATAGAGTTATCTAAAAGTTTTCCCGACCTGGACAAAGCCATCACTATCGAATTTTGGGCTAAGGGCGGAAACAGTTTGACCGAACAAACCAGTATTCTTGAGGCTTATAATAATCAAAATACTCGGGTCTTACAAATTAGTTTGCCTTGGTGGGATGAAACAGATACTCGGATTTTTTGGGACGCCGGAAATCAGGATGGGTTTGATCGCATTGATAAAACCGTGAGACTCAGAGAATATAATGGGTGGACTCATTGGGCTTTTGTGAAAAATTCCACCACCGGGCGAATGTACATTTATCGGAATGGAGGAGTCTGGCATCGAGGGAACGGGCATAATAGACCATTAACGGGGATCAAAAAACTGGTCATTGGTTCTTCTGTCAATAGTTCTCATCATTGGAAGGGTTCCCTGGCTGAATTTTATATTTGGAATCAAGCTCGCACCCAAGAAGAAATTAAACAGGACATGAATCGGCGTTTAGTCGGTGATGAACTAGGATTATTAGCCTATTTACCTCTAAATGGGGATGTTAATGACAAAACCAGCTATACTAACGATGGCATAATTTATGGAACAAGTTGGAAATTAGAGAAATTACCTGCCAAAAAAATTGAACAAACTCCCAGGATTAAAAATAAAATTAAAACCAGAACTAAAACTAAAAAATCTAGTCAACCTATGACCACTAATGAACCTGTATCAGAATCGGAAATCTTAGAACCAATATTAGAAACCTCGGAACCGATTATTACCGATGAGCTAATATCAGAATCGGAAATCTTAGAACCAATATTAGAAACCTCGGAACCGATTATTACCGATGAGCTAACATCAGAATCGGAAATCTTAGAACCGATTTCAGAATCAACTCAACCCATAATTATTGAACAAATCTCTAATGATGAAACACTAGAATCCAATCAACTTTATTCTGGCATTCAGAAAAAACGATTAGTGATTTGCTGTGATGGAACTTGGAATCAACCCGCCAGTTTCTATCCAAATAATGTGATCAAATTTGCCCGATCAGTTAAATATGCAGCCGACGATCAAACACCGCAAATTGTCTTTTATTTACCAGGATATGGCACAGAAGAAGAAGATAATTTAGATAATTTAATCAAACGTTTAGGCGAAGGTGCTTTTGGATGGGGAATTGACAGAATTATTCAAGAAACCTATCGCTTTTTATGTATGAACTATAACGTAGATGCCCAGGACGAAATCTACCTCATGGGTTTTAGTCGTGGAGCCTACATCGTTCGCTCTTTAGTGGGTATGATCCATAAGTGTGGTTTGTTAAAACGTTCCAAGATTCGGGAAATTCCTAAAGCCTATCAGCTTTATCGAGATGTAAAAATTAGTCCCAATCATCCAAAAGCTCAAAAATTCCGTGAAGAAAATTCCAAAAAAATTGATACCGAAAAAGACTATCTACAGTATCGTGTACCAATTAAAATGTTAGGCTGTTGGGATACAGTAGGAAAATTAGGTATTCCTGATTTAACCCCTTGGCTACCAATTGCCAAACCATGGAATCAGAGATATGAATTTTTTGATAATAGATTAAGTCCCATTGTAGAAAATGCTTTTCATGCAGTTGCCATTGATGAGAAATCCAAAAATTTTCCTTTAGCTGTCATGGAGAGAAATGAAAAAAATCCTGACCAAATAGTTAAAGAAGTCTGGTTTTCTGGTGAACATAACTGTATCGGTGGGGGAATTAAAGAATATCAGGGACTATCGGATTATCCTTTAGAATGGATGATAAACCAAGCTAAAAAGTTAGGATTAGAGTTTTGTTTCCCTGAAAATGAAAGTGAAGAATTCCAGATTAAGCCAGATATAACGGCTAAATTTGATAATAGTCTTACTGGCGTTTATTCTCTGGGTGGTGAGGAATGGCGATCGCCAAAATCTTCTGAAATTATTATTCATCATAGTGTTATCAAACGACTTAACGCCGATCCCGATTATCGACCCAAAAATCTTAATCCGATGCTCAAGGATTTGATTGAAACCGAATCATCAAATAGAATTGACAACGAATTTTGATACCCTTAATTAATTTTTCAAACTACAGTGTTTGGTCAGGGTTTACAATCGTGGGTAGTCCTTGGTAAAGACAGAGTGTAGGATTTTGCCATGGACTGTCCTAAAGCGACGGATTTTTCTGGGATTTTTCCTATAAGATGGATACAGCATTGCATTACAACATGGCGAGTTTAAGCTATTCGTTGTGTGGCACCATCGAAACTGGTGAAACTACCCCAAGATTAAGATTAATTTGATGGCAACTCTCAATCACTCAACCGTCCGTAGGCTCAAAAATTTACCCCAAATTCCCAGTGTGTGGGAAGGAGATCGGCGTCCAATGGCAACCGATGCCAGTCCTACTACCGACACAGACTCCGAAGCTACGGGCGAATGTATTATTTGGGTAGATGGATCTCAGGGGATGGTGCGAGCAATGGATATGGTGGCATCAGATATGGGGCCAGAAGCAATTGTAAGGACACTACTCAGGGCCATCGAACATCCCCAAAGTTCCGCGCCCGTGGCCCGTCCCCAAAAAATAGTGGTCAAAGATCGGGAAATTCAATTTTTTCTGCGGGGGGTTCTCCAAGATTTAGATATTGTCATTGAATATGTCCCGGATTTACCTCTGATTGATGAAATTTTTCGAGGGTTACAGGAAGTGGCCCAGAGCCGCCCGCCCCAACTCCCAGCTCAATATGCAAAAGTGGTGACGGAAAAAGCCTATCAAATTTGGCAAGATGCTCCTTGGGAACATTTAGGAGATCATCAGATTATTTCAGTTGAATTAAACCTATTTGGTGTTAATACCTTATATATTTCCACTTTGGGTAAACTGGGAATGGATTATGGGGTATTGTTGTATCGTTCTTTGGACTCGTTAAGACGGTTTCGAGAAAGAATTATTCGCAATAAATCCTATGAAAATTTAGAGGAAGCTTTTTTAACTCAGGACTGTTTATTTGTTACTTTTGATCGCACCGATGGTTTTGATGAAGATGAGGACGAGGATGATGATGATTTTGTCAGTATCACTAATTTATCCCCATCGGAAATCGAGCCCAATTTTGGTAATCTTCATCCCTTAGAAGGATTGCGTTCAATTTTGTATGATGAAGAAGCGGCGACTGTTTTAATTGCTTTAGAAGCCTTACATCGCTTTTTACGGGATCATCGTCAAAAATTAGCCCGATATGAGTTTCCTAGTCTAAACCGTCGGTATCGGATTCCGGTAGATTTGCCCGATGGGGAGAAAAAACAGGTCTCGGTAAAGGTGGAAACTTTACCCGATATTGCTTCGGAGTTGGCGTCAATGGTGGCGGATGATGACGAAGATGATGATGAGGACATGGACGTCGATGTTCCTCGGTTACGCGATGATTTAGTCCCGCCCAAGTCTTTCTTGAGTTTGGGAGTTATCCCCTGGAAAACTGCTAAATATTTGCGAAGTAATACCCAATTTCATCAAGCCGCAGAAACAGAAATTACAGAAGCTGGCGATGGTTTACCAGTGGTTGTGATTCAAACTACTAAACCGAAAGCTGAGGTATTAATTCGCAGTTTACAAGATGCGGGCGGACTCGAAGGAATTTGTTTTAATCCGGGTGAAGATCCGACTCGGGGCTGCAATTATGACTTGGGAATTCTTAAAACAGAAGATGGAGATTTACATTTATTTGGGGAGTTTATTGAAGATGATCCGGTGCATCAAGAAGCCCGGAAAAAATGGGAACAACGCTGTAAAGAAACCAAGGGTTGGTGTGGTTTAATTATTGCTATGGGATTAACGGGTGCTTCCCGAGGTCAACCCCAATTTAAGGATATGATGGCTTTATTGGAAGTCCATTTTATTCCTTCTGAGGATTTAGATTTAGGCCGATTACAGTTAATTCCAGCAGATTTTTAAAAAGATTCCCCCTCAACTAAAAAAGGGGGGAATCATTCTATTAGGAATTGATAAAATCAATATTTTCATAAAGATCAGCAATTAATATTTGTAATTCCAGGGTATTTAAAGATAAAGTAATATTCGGATCATCATATTCTGAAAATGTCCATTGATTCACACCAGTTTTAACATAATGTTCAACATGAATCCGATATTGATCCACTAATAAATATTCTTTAAAAGTTGGGATAGTTCGATAGGTGGCAAATTTTTCGCTACGGTCATAATTCTGGGTAGATTTAGATAGAATTTCGGCGATAAAAACAGGATTAATCACTGTATCTTTTCGTCCGATTTGCAGTTCTATGGGCTTTTGCAGTACCATAATATCAGGATAGGTATAGATGTTAATAGTTGGAATCCACAGCCGTTGATCAACATGGAAAGTTTCATAAGGTTTACGTTTCAGAGCAAGGCTTAAAATAATATAGAGATTTCCGCTAATTTTGTTGTGTTGAGGTGTTCCACCAGTCATAGGAATAATTTCTCCATTGCGATATTCGTTGCGAGTTTCACAGACAATTTCTAGTTCTAGGTATTCTTCAGGAGTGTAGATTTTTGTTTCAGTTTGAGCAATCATAATTATTTGACTCCTAATCGTTTAAGTTTATAGCAAAGATATATTAGGGAACAGGGAACATCGGAAGAAAATATTTCACCTTCTAGGTTTAAACAATTATTTAAAATCCCTTCTTCTTAAACCAGTAGATCTAATTTTAACCTTACAGTCTAAAGGATATCTGGTAAAATCACAGTAATAATAGCCAAGTAAATCTCCTTGAAGGTTACAAACTCGCAAATTATAACCATAACTTTGAGCTACGGTCGCAAATCTATTTACCAATACATATTGTCCTAAATACTGTTGTGCATTCCATTTTTCTCGGTCTACTACTAATGTTATAAGAGCATCTAAATAAATATTAGGTGAAAGTTGCACAACATTATTTTCAATATACCAAGTTTTCATAACTTTGTCTTCATAGAGTTTTTCAGCTAACCAAAGATTAGGGATACTAGGTTCGGTTTGAGAGACAGGAGGAAAGGGTAAAACAGCATCTTCTGAAAAACAGGATTTTGTCGGTTTATTCAGGGAAATTTCTGGAGATGTTTGCGATCGTACTGGATAAATTAAACTATTAAAAATCAAGATACAGATAAAAACTTTAGCTAGTTTATTGATTAAATTCATAAATTATGATAGGATTAAGTTAACCACAAAGACACGAAGGAAGATAATTTCTATTCCCAAAGTCGTTTTCTTTCTGTACCTTTGAGAAGTTCGTGGGTCTGTTTTAATAAGGTAGGAATGTCTAATTGTTCAGGACAACGGGGTAAACAGTCGCCACAGTCGTTACAACGATTTGCTTTATTACCTGGAAACCAATGACCGGCATTTTCAAACATTTGATAACGATATTTTCCAAATTCGATCATATCGTAAGCCAGGGCTAAATTTCTTAATCGTAAGACTTCGGGAATATTAATCTGTTCTGGACAGGGTAAACATTGATCACATTGACTACATTTTGTTATTCCTAAACGTTCTATTTTTTGGGTTTCTAATTGTTGAAAAATAGCGATTTCTTCTGGGGTTAATTCAATTTCTTGGTCGGCTACTTTTAAAGGGTGATCTAATTCTAATTCTTCGGGGGTCGTCGCCCCTACACTTAAAGTTGTAATTCGGGAATCATTTAATAAGAATCGGTAATTTAATATTAGGGGAGAAATCGGATCACAGAGGTTTTTTAAGGTTTCTGGAGGAGAATAAAGTTGTCCACCTTTATCCGCCGGAGAAATAATAAAAATTCCCATATCTTTTTGAGCAGCTAACTCAATGGCGATCGCATTTTTTTGAAAAAAATAGTAATAATGCAGATTGACAAATTGAAATAAATCTGTTTGAATTGCCGATAAAATTACCTCTAGGGGAGCATGAGTTGAAAACCCTAAATGATGTACTCGACCATCGGCGATCGCTTTTTCAACTCCTGATAGTCCTTGAAGGGTTTGTTCTAGGTGTTCTCTGGTGTTAATTCCATGAATTGCTAGACAGTCGAGATAATCTAAATTTAGGCGTTTTAGGGATTGATCAATTTTTTTTTCTAACACATCTGGGTTAGAATCGGGGGTGATTTTAGTCGTAATATAAAATTGCGATCGCTCTATTGACAAACCCCCTAATATTGCCGCCCCTAAAAAAGATTCACTTTCACCATAACCCTGTGCGGTTTCAATATGATTTATCCCCAGAGAAATCGCTTTTTTGATTGTTAAATAGGCATTTTCTGAAGATACCAAATAACGCATTGTACCCAAAGAAAATACAGAAAAATCTAGGTTCGTTTTGCCAAACCGTCTATAACGCATTATTGATATATTGATGATTAACTGTTCTTTCTTGTTAGCAAGTGAGGACGGACTTCTCCCCCGACTCTCCTATTGTGTTTCATCGGTTTTATTCAGTTCTGAACGTTTGATTAAATCCGAAGGACTCAAGTTAGAGATAAAGTCTCGAAACGCTCGTCTTTCTGCTTCATCCGCATCCCTATCCACAGGAATAGAAGCATCTGCAATGACTTCTTCCATAACCCAAATTGAGCTATCGGTGCGTAAAGCAATAGCAATTGCATCACTAGGACGAGCATCAATTTCCTTCCTAATTTCTCCTTGACGGACAATTAACACAGCATAAAACGTGCTATCTTGCAAGGAATGAATGATAATCTTTTCCAGGGTCATATCCCAAGTTTCGAGAAGATTAACAAATAGATCATGGGTCAGGGGTCGGGGTGGTTTATGATTTTCTAAAGCACCGAGGATCGATTTGGCTTGATCCTGGCCAACATAAATCGGTAAAGCACGTCTCTCGACCGCATCTCGCAGTAGAATAATCGGGCTGCGCGTAGCCGCGTCGAGTGCAATTCCAGCGACTTTCATTTCAATCATTACGTTTATTAGCCTCTCTATCAAATATTCCCGACAAGCTCAGTGGTTAAGCCATAAATACTTATACCAACTCTATTCCAGTATGCCTTGATTTTTGTCGGAATCGACATTGGATTTTAGTTGTTGAGGTATTAACCTTTAACCGCGAACACCTCAACCATCAACACCTCAACCTTTAACAACTAACTGCTCTATGTTTACAGGACTCATTCAAGCGCTGGCAACCCTTCAACCTATAGGACAAGATCAATTCCAAATTAGTTGCGTTTTGGGGGATGTGGAATTAATTTTAAAGGATTTGGCCATTGGTGATAGTGTAGCAGTGGATGGAGTTTGTCTGACGGTGGCAGAAATTCGAGACAAGGGGTTTATCGCCACGGCGTCTCCTGAAACCTTAAACCGGACAAAACTGGGACAGAGTTTAGAAGGTTATTTTAACTTAGAAACGTCCCTAAGAGCCGGAAGTAAGTTAGGAGGACATTTTGTTACGGGTCATATTGATGGAGTTGGGTGTCTCCAGTCCGTTACTTCGACAGCAACTTCTTGGGAAATGCGGTTTGGCGCTCCTGTTAGTGACGCCAATATTTGGCGACGTCAAATTGCTCCTTATATTGTGCCAAAAGGAAGTATTGCAGTCAATGGAATTAGTTTAACAATTTCTGATTGTGATCTTGACGGTAATTGGTTTCAAGTTGCGGTTATTCCCCATAGTTATCAAGAAACCAATTTACGCTATTTACAACCGGGAAGTTGGGTTAATATTGAAGCAGATATTTTAGGAAAATATGTCGGGAAATTTCTTCAAAGTTATCTCAAAGGCAACTTGAATTATGTTGAAAGTTATGATAATATCCCAGCAATTTCCACCTTAACAGAAATTACCCCAGAGTTTTTAGCTGAACATGGATTTAGTTAATTAATGTTATTTTAGTGGCGCTCGCTCCATTTTTCGCTAATCTAGGAATAATATAGCAATCCTATTTGAGTTGTGTTCAAAAGTCCTGGGCAAAAGGGAACAGCCCCCCCAAACCCTCCGTGCACGGGGGGCTAGGGATCTGGGATAATACTTCTGGCTGTTTGATGTCAGTATTAAAATGTTACAACCTATTTAGGATTACTATATAGCAATCCTATTTGAGTTGTGTTTAAAATCCCTGATCAAAAGGGAACAGCCCCCCCAAACCCCCCGTGCACGGGGGGGAGAGATCTGGGATAATACTTCTGGCTGTTTGATGTCAGTATTAAAATGTTACAACCTATTTAGGATTACTATATAATAGTAGCCAAAAGGATAAAACCATGACAGTGAGCAGAATTATTCAACTTTTGAGAACGGGTAAACTTAACGAAACCGTAACGGTTCAGGGTTGGGTCAGAACCAAACGGGAATTGAAAGAATTTACCTTTGTAGAAGTCAATGATGGTTCAGCTTTGGCTAATTTGCAAGTAGTATTAAATCCCGATTTAGCCGACTATGGGAATATTTTAAAACAACTAAATACAGGTGCCTCGGTGGAAATTTCCGGGGTATTAGTAGAGTCTCCCGCCAAGGGACAACGGATAGAATTAAAAGCATCTGATGTCAAAGTTTATGGGGAAGCAGACGCCGAAACCTATCCTTTACAAAAAAAACGTCATTCCTTTGAATTTCTCCGCGAAATTGGGCATTTACGCGCCCGGACTAATACCTTGGGGGCAGTTTTTCGAGTTAGAAATGCCTGTGCTTCGGCGGTACATCAATTCTTCCAAGAACGGGGTTTTTTATGGGTTCATACTCCTATTATTACTGGTAGTGATTGTGAAGGAGCGGGGGAAATGTTTAGTGTAACTAACTTTAAATTAAAGGATATTCCCCTAACTGAATCTCAACAGGTTGATTACGATCAAGACTTCTTTGGAAAACCTGCTTATTTAACCGTAAGTGGGCAATTAGAAGCAGAAATTATGGCGATGGCGTTTGGGAATGTTTATACTTTTGGGCCGACATTTCGGGCGGAAAATTCTAATACTTCTCGCCATTTAGCGGAATTTTGGATGATTGAACCAGAAATGGCTTTTTGTGATTTAGAAGGGGATATGGATTTAGCCGAAGATTTCTTAAAACATATCTTTAAATCGGTATTAGAAAAATGTCCTGAAGATATGGATTTTTTTAATGAAAGGATTGATAAATCGGTATTAGAAACGGCTCATAATATTATTAATAATGAGTTTGGACGAATTACTTATACCGAAGCGATCGCAATTTTAGAAAAAGCGGATAAACAGTTTGAATATCCCGTCAGTTGGGGTTTAGATTTACAATCAGAACATGAACGTTATTTAGCGGAAGAATACTTTAAAAAGCCGACAATTGTTACGGACTATCCCAAAGAAATTAAAGCCTTTTATATGCGCTTAAATGAGGATGGAAAAACCGTTAGAGCGATGGATGTTTTAGCTCCTAAAATTGGGGAAATTGTCGGAGGTTCCCAACGGGAAGAACGGTTAGAAATGTTAGAAAATCGGATGAAAACCTTGGGAATAAACCCAGAGGAATTATGGTGGTATTTGGAATTACGGAAATATGGAACCGTCCCCCATGCGGGATTCGGATTAGGATTTGATCGTGTGGTACAATTTATGACGGGAATGGGGAATATTCGGGATGTAATTCCCTTCCCCAGAGCCCCACAAACCATTGAGTTTTAAAGAGTTAATGGTTGACGGTTGACTGTTAATAGTCAACTGTCTATGGAAGCCCTAAAGGGCTTACTACGTTATTTTCCGGTTAACTTCTTCAAACGTTCCGCTTCAAATGGCGCACCTTTTAACATCCGATTCCAATATAACCAAGGTAAAACATAAAGCTTGGCTAACCACATAATATAACGTTCTTCGGTAGGATCAAAAGGAAAACTAGAGTCGGGTTTATTCTCGTAGGTAAACTCCGCCATAATCGTTTTTCCGTAACCCGTAATTAACGGACAACAGGTATAACCATCATAACTTCCCGTTAGTTTTTGAGCATGAATTAACCCATAAAGATTTTCCACTAAAGCAGGTGCTTGTTTCCGAATTGCTGCCGCCGTTTTAGAAATAGGTAAAGAAGACGCATCTCCCAAGGCAAACACATTCGGATAAACATTATGTTGTAACGTATTTTTATTCACATCTACCCATCCCCCCGGTTGCACCGCTAAGGGACTATTCTTAATAAAATCAGGGGAACTCATGGGCGGTGTGACATGAATAAAATCATACTTAATACTGACTTCCTCCACACCGTTATCCGTTGTCACGGTAAAAATGGCTTCCTTTGTTTCCGGTTTAATTGCTTTGAGATTATGCTTATAATTTACCTCAATATTTCGACGTTCCACCACTTTTTCCAAGGCTTCACAATAGCCCGGAACTGGGAACATTTTAGCCACCGCCGTACAATACATCACCCGACTTTTTTCCCGCACCCCATTATTGCGGAAAGTATCATCGGCTAAATACATAATTTTTTGGGGGGCTCCTCCACATTTAATTGGTGTAGATGGAAAGGTAAAAATTGCATTTCCCCCTTTAAAACTCTTCAACAATTCCCAAGTATAGGGGGCATATTCTAGGGAATAATTACTGGTGACTCCATTTTTCCCAATCGCATCTTTTAATCCCTCAACTAAATGCCAATCAATTTGAATCCCCGGACAAACTACTAAGTATTGATAATTAATTCGTTGACCATCTTTTGTAATCACTAAATTATTTTCGGGTTCAAATTTATCCGCATAAGCTTTAATCCATTTCACACCCGCCGGAATACAGTCCTTTTCATCCTTAATTGTATCTTCAATATTATAGGCTCCCCCACCCACCAACGTCCAAGCGGGTTGATAGTAATGTTTATCCGAGGGTTCAATAATGGCAATATCAAGGCTGGAATTTTTCCGCATTAGTTGGGCGGCGACGGTAATTCCTCCGGCTCCTCCCCCAACAATGACAATTTGATGGCGGGTTATCGGAGTTGTTACGGAATTTGAAGGTTGCGAGGTTGTACTAGACATAATAGTTTGTGACTTCTGGACTGATCTGCTTATTGAGTTTATCGGAGAAATGAGCTAAATATCCAATCTATTAACAACTTTTAAGATTTTGGTTTCAAAAGCCCTGCACAGAATAAATTTATAGCGAATTTAATTAAAAATTAATCATTGATTATTAAAAGAAAAAAACATAATTATTTAATATAATTATTGCTAAAATAAATGAAGATTTAAAAAACAAAAATATATTTATTAATTTTTGCCAAGATTAATATATTTTTATCCATATTCATGATTAAATGATATAATGGGGTTGGTTAATACAAGTTCATCTGCTTTTAATAAAGCTATCTCATCAATTCTAATCGAGGCTAACTTCCTAGAAAAATTGTAATATATAGATTTTATTATCAATAAAATTATAGGATTAGTATGGATTTAGTTTTGGTTCTAATGTGAATTTAACCGATATAATTTAACTCAAAAAATATAAAAATAGTTAATTGCCTTTGATTTGAAGTTAAAGTTCTGCCCCATCATCTTTAAATTTAGCTGTTATAGCAACCGCCAAGGCAGTTAGGACATTAGGACAGAAACGGATCTTAGAACCCAGACGGTGAAGTATTTTCCCCCGGTGTTCCCTCCCCCCCTAGCCCTCCGTGCACGGGGGGTTTGGGGGGGCTGTTCCGGTGTTCCCTGCTATAAAACCTCAAAAAATTAAAATCATGGCTTCCGAAAATCAAGTTAAACAATATTTGGCTCACTGGTTTCAGTTAGGCAAAAAAGTATTCATTCGCAACGGCGCAGACTCCCGCCTACCGCTAACGGTGGTTCAAGGAGAAAGGTATAGCCAACAGTTTGAGGAATGCTGGAACGAAATTCTATCCCCCGAGTCTGGAGAATGCTATTTAGAGGGAACCGAGCAAACCATTGAAGACCTACTTTCCTCCCAATGGGAAATCGAATCCTGTGGGCGGTGTTCCCTAATGGTTCCGGTGAAAGTTGCCGGAATGCCCCCCAATTGTTGTCCCTGTTTTGATTTACCCACCTGGCCAAATCTGGAAGTCCCCCTACCCCGTCTTCCCGTGAGTACCCGTCTCCATTTATTGAATATATGCAACCGACTTGCACCCAACCGAGAAACAGAAAATCTGGATTGAGATGTTCTACTATTGGAATCTTGTTAACTGGTACGGGCGGGTTCTTTGAGATCTTTGTTAATCACTTAAATCTTGATGAACCCGTCCCTACAACTGATGACTGATAGGAATGTTGTTACAATAGTTCATATAAATTCAAAACTCAGCCCCGGCTTGACTTAAATTCACCCCATGACTATTACCCAACTCGAACCAAACGGATCATTTTCCCCTGCCACCATTGATGTTTCCTCCAAGTCCATGGACGAACATCATCCCCGGCCAGAGGGAACCATCCACAAGGAATCGGATCAACCTACGGTACGTTACGATCCCGTTGCTATTGCCGACTATTACCGTTCTCGATTGTTCCAAGTCTGGGGACGCCTATTTAGAATTATTTGGAAATTCGGTTCCTTCGCCCTAGGATTATGGTTTGATGGCAAACGGGGAAAAAAAGTTAAAACCGAGAGAAAACGGGCAATTCAACTGCGAACTATATTAACCGAATTCGGCCCAGCCTTTATTAAAGTTGGACAGGCCCTCTCCACCCGGCCCGACGTTATGCCTACTTTATATTTAGACGAATTAACCAAATTACAAGATCAACTTCCCCCGTTCTCCAATGAAGTTGCCTATCAATTTATTGAAGAAGAATTAGGCGATCACCCCGATAATATCTATGCAGAATTAAGTGCCGATCCCCTAGCTGCGGCTTCCTTGGGACAGGTTTATAAAGGCAAATTAAAAACCGGAGAAACCGTTGCAGTCAAAGTTCAACGTCCAGGTTTATCCGAAAGTATTGCCCTGGATATTTATATTTTACGAACCCTAGCCCAGTTTGCAAAGAAAAGATTCAAATTTATCCGCAGTGATTTAGTCGCCATCATGGATGAATTTGGGGAAAGAATTTATGAAGAAATGGACTACAACCACGAAGGCAGAAATGCCGAACGATTTAAACAACTTTACGGCAATATTCCCGATATTTATGTGCCTAGAATTTATTGGGGTTATACCGGGCGACGGGTTTTAACCATGGAGTGGATTAACGGAACTAAATTAACCAATTTAGAAGAAGTTACTGCCCGAGGAATTGATGCCCGTTACTTAATTGAAGTGGGGGTACAATGTTCTTTAAGGCAATTATTGGAACATGGGTTTTTCCATGCCGATCCCCATCCAGGTAATTTATTAGCCAGTCCTGAAGGAAAATTAGTCTATCTCGATTTTGGCATGATGAGCGAGGTCAAACCCTATCAAAGATATGGGTTATTAGAGGCTATTGTGCATTTAGTTAATCGGGATTTTGAAGGATTAGCGAAAGATTATGTGAAGTTAGAATTTTTAAAGCCTGAAACCGATTTAACTCCGATTATTCCGGCTTTAGCAGAGGTGTTTAGTAATGCTTTGGGGGCAAGTGTTGCCGAACTAAATTTTAAGAGTATTACGGATCAACTCTCGGAATTAATGTATGAGTATCCTTTCCAAGTTCCGGCTTATTACGCCTTAATTATTCGGTCTTTAGTCACCTTAGAAGGGATTGCTATTAACGTTGATCCCAATTTTAAAGTATTAAGTAAAGCCTATCCTTATGTAGCAAAAAGACTTTTAACCGATCCTTCCGTTGAGTTAAGAACCTCCTTAAAAGATTTATTGTTTAAAGATGGATCATTTCGATGGAATCGTTTAGAGAATTTACTCAAAAATGCCCAAAATAGCGAGGATTATGATATCAACCAAATGCTGGATCAAACCCTCGACTTTTTATTTTCAGAGCGGGGAGAATTGATTCGAGAACAGTTAGGGAATGAGTTGGTTAAAGGTATTGATACAGCCTCTCGTAATGCGTTGACCACAGCCCAATCTAAAGTAGCGGAATGGATGGGAGTCAAAGTCTCCCCAACTCCCACCACAGCCCCTCAAACCACCCCCAATCAGAATAATTTAGAACAAATTCAAAGAATTGTGGGTATTCTCCAAGATACGAAAGGCTTTGATCCCATGCTATTAGTCCAGCGAGTTCCTGGTTTAATGGTTAAACCAGAAGTACAAAACCTGAGCCAAAAAGTGGCGGGGGAATTAGCTCAACGAGCCGCCGCCAGACTGATTCGGGAGTTATTTCTATCTTCTGATCCTCTAATTTATGAGGATAATCAATTAGGATCTACTGTTGAAAAAAACGGAGATTCTAGTCAAGGAAAATCCTTGCCTAAACAGCCCCTATCTCTACCACCCAGTCGTTAATTGATTATACCTTAATCTTAGAATGAACAAATTCCTCTAATCGCTTGATTCCTTTTTCAATCGTGATTAAATCCGTTGCGTAAGATAAACGAATATGGTTATCATTTCCAAAAGCATGGCCGGGTACGGAGGCTAACTGTTTTTCTTCTAGTAAGTAATTACAGAATTCAACGGAATTTAAACCTGTTTTTTCAATATTAATGTACATATAAAATGCACCATCAGGTTTTAGACAACTAATTCCTGAAATTGCATTTAATAAATTGAACATTACTTCTCGTCGTTTCGCAAAAGCTAGACGCATTTCCTCCACACAATCGAGGGAGTTTTCTAAAGCAGCGATCGCCCCATATTGAGCAAAAGTACAAACATTAGAGGTACTATGACCTTGTATACGAGTTGTGGCTTTAATAATATCCACATCTCCGGCTAAATAACCCAGACGCCAGCCCGTCATGGCAAAAGATTTGGCAAAACCACTACTAATTAAAGTAGATTTATAGCTTTCAGGATGGGCAGCAGCAATACTTAAATGTTGAGCATCATCATAAATAATTTTAGAATAAATTTCATCCGAAACCACTAAAATACCCGCTTCTACAACAACCTCAGCTAAGGCGCGAACTTCCTCTGGGGTATACACCATTCCCGTCGGATTAGAAGGAGAATTCAAAACAAAAAGTTTGGTCTTGGGTGTAATAGTTTGGCGCAATAAATCCGGGGTGATTTTATAACCAGTTTCTGCACCCGTTGGCACAATAACCGGAATCCCTTCCACCAGTTTTACCATTTCAGGATAACTCAACCAATAGGGAGACGGAATAATTACTTCATCTCCTGGATCAATCACCGCCACCATCAAATTATAGAGGGAATGTTTACCCCCATTAGTAACAATAATATTGTCACTTTTATAGTCTAAACCTGTTTCTTTACTTAAGGTTTGGGCAATTAATGATCGTAACAGGGGTTCCCCTGCTGCTGGGCCATAGCGAGTTTTGCCTTCATCCAAGGCTTTTTTAGTCGCAGCAACAATATGTGGAGGGGTATCGAAGTCCGGTTCGCCTACGCTAAAATTTAAGACATCCATCCCCTCAGCTTTCATTGCTTTTGCCTTCGCTGAGATCGCCAGCGTTACAGACGGTGGAACTTTTTCTACTCGCGCTGCTAGCTTCATACTTTAAAAATCTGTAATTTTCTGTTTCAATCCTTAGATTCTAGGAGGGGGGTTGCATCGTGGCAACCCATTTGTTATAGAATGATAACATCATATATCCAAATCAGTGAAAATAGTGCGATCATTTTTGATGATACAGTATTGGATAAAAGGTTCGGGGAAAAAATTGAATTAGTCCGTCGTCAATATAGCGAAACAGAACATCGTGTACTGTCAGGTATTGGGCTGGTTAACTGTGTTTATGTTAATCCAGAACTGGGTTTATTTTGGGTAATTGATTATCGCATATATGATCCAGAATATGATAATAAAACCAAACTA
>Ga0082207_1000078_pt1 | contig 59607 bp, 51 predicted proteins | sample LakMenEpi10Aug09_FD_71540 | JGI IMG/M metagenome (GOLD analysis project Ga0082207, IMG submission 71540) | reverse complement strand
CGTTGTTGGGTTCCTTCCGAAGGACTTCCTCGTAGGCTTGTTTTGCAACGGGAATGTTCCCTTGCTGATGGACACGCCAAGCGGCAACGAGTTTTTGATGGCTATCAGACATGCGTTTCGGTGGCCCGTGGTTCAGCGATCGCCTTTCGGGAATTGTCAAAATAAGCAAGCATAGCGGGCAACAGAAACATATCACAAAGCAAGGCTGTGACCAAGGTGATTACACCCAGGGCACCAAAGACACGATGGTCACGCGTGTCGGAGGTTAGTACACTGCTAAACCCAGCCACCAAAACAATGGTCGTCATCATCATCCCAGTACCTACTTCGCGAAACGAACGCTGGATGACCGATGCCTGCGACCCTCCATGCTTGAACTCCTCGAGGTACCTGGACATAAAGTGGATCGTATCGTCGACGGCGATTCCCAAACAGATCGTAAAGCAGCAAACGCTAACGACCTCCAGAGGTTGCTTCGTGATAACCATGTAGGCCGCAGAGGCTAGCAGTGGCAAGACATTCGGAATGATCGCGATCAGACCGAGCCTGAGCGATCGGTAGGCGACCGCCAAAACCGCAAAGATGATCAAGGCCGCCGAGCCTAGGCTTGCCGTTAGATCGGTGACAATCGTATAGAGGTTCTTCCATCGCCAAATCGCTTCGCCTTGCATCTCCATCGAAAGCCCCGGGTTCTGAGCTACGATCGATTGAAGGGATTGGTCGATCCGTTGGAACGTAGACTGGTAGGTCGCTGTCCCTAGATCCTTGCATCGGTAAGTCATCATCGCCGATGAGGTTTCTTCGTTGAAGAGTCTTTGCCGTAGCGGCGGGGGAAGCAACTCCGCCATGGAAAGTTTGTCCAAGACGGTGCCTTCGCCAGGCAAGGCATTCAAGAGAGTTACTAGCGACAAAGGGTGACCGATGAGCGGTTCGTTTTTGAGAGCCGTTTCGACTTGATCCAGCGCCGTAGCGACTTGCTCCTTGTTGAGCTTGGTGGGATCCCATTTCACATCGATCATGCACACATCAAGCCCATTCATCGCTTGATCCAAATGCGCAAGGGATTGCTGTGCATCGCTTCCGGTAGGAAACGCGCTCGATTTGCGATCGTCAGGGCGAAGGGCCATCGCTACGCAACCGAGTCCGATGGTTAGCAAAATTGAAAAGTAACTAACGGCGCGTCTTCGCTCCGTGATCCATTGGATCGTCGGCTCAATACGATCCACGACTCCTTGAAGTAAATCACGCTCGGATCCTTTGCTTAAACGATTGCTCCAAGGAGTCATGCTGATTAAAGGAATCACAAGCATGACGGAGATCCAAGTGGCGGTCACTCCAAGAACGCACGACCAGCCGAACTCCCGAACAATTTGATGGTTTGCCCAAGCCAGCGAGCCCATACCGATGGCCGTTGTCAGCGAGGTCAAGAAGCAAGCCAGACCGACGAGTTCAAGGGTTCGCTTGCAAGCCGCCTTAGGAGCCATTCCTTCCCGCATGCATTTGCGGATATGGATCATGATGTGAACTCCGTCGGTAAAGCCAACGAGGCTCAGGAGAACCGGCAAGATCACGAAGCTAAATGGGTTCTCTTGCAGATCGAAGTACCGAAGGAACCCCAGCGTCCAAAAAACACCGATGACCGGTGCTGCTGCGACAACGAGCACGACCGAAAGGCCGCGAAAAAGAATCGCGGCCATCAGTAGGATCATGCTGTATCCGATCGCTTGGTAACGGATTTCATTGTTGCGGTTGTTCTTCATGAGCACCATTCGCAGCGGCACACTGCCGGTGACATGGAACTCCATCGGTACACTAGGATGCTCAGCGGCAACCTCTTTGGCTGCAGCCAAAATCGGCTGGGTGCATTGAGCGTTGTCTTGAATATAGAGCCAATCGTATTGGATCTCGATCAAGGCTGTTTGGGCATCCTCTGAGAGCATCTGCCCAACGACCAGTGGGTGCGAGACGGCTTTCTTTTTGGCGACATCAAACCGCTGCTGGGTGGCGTTACCCCTAGGCAAAATCGGTTCGGTCAAGCCGAAGATATTCAGCGGGGGAGCTTGGTCGAGTGAGCGAACCGAAGCGACCACATCGAGAGCATCGACACGATCGACAACAGCGCGGAAGGCCTGCGAACCTTCCGGAGTGAAGATCGAAGGAGACTTGACCACAAGGACTGCTTCGGCTCGTCCAGCGGTATTGCCGACACCGCCTCGGCGTCCAAAACGTCCAGGCCCCTGCGAATTGCCGGAGTTGCCAGAGTTGGATGCGTTGGATGTGTTTGCTTGAGTAGAGGATTCGCTCGAGGCGATATCCGCACTTTCGGAACTTCCAAGCCAACGAGAACGCAATCTATTGGGCCAATCCGGATCGAGGTAGCCACCGATGGCAAGTCCCGTCAGAAGGATCAGCAGGGCTAAGCACGATTTTGGATAATCGATCACGGAGGCAAATAGCCTTGCCGTGAAACTCATTTGTCCAGGCCCAAATTCCGATGGATCCGACGGTGTTGTATTCGATGGGTCGTGGAGCATCGTGTTATTGACCACCCCGCCTTTGGCTACCACCAACACCGCTTTGACCAGCTTGGATCAATTCTTCGCGTGTGATTTGGCGATCGTTGTTTCGATCGATGCGGGAGAAACCAAAATCGCGAAGAACTCGCGGTGATTCTTCCCATGATACGATGCCATCGCCATTGGAATCCCACTTGGTAAGGTAGTCCTCCGCGTACTTCACTGCCGATTGATTCGGAGCGTTCGAAGCTTTGTTCATCGAATCACCATCGCGTTCACTACGCTGGGCAATGCTTCGGCTTTGAAGGTTCCCGTCGCCGTTAAGTGGTCGGGAAACTTCAAAGAATGCGACAGCCATTTCTTCCCAAGTTTGGTCTCCCCACATGACGTATTCGCCAGGTGCAGGATTGGTAGGATTGGCATCGGAGTTGTCGAATGTCGCAGTAAATTCCAAACCGTCGACGTCTGCAAGAGAAATCCGATCCGTCCATTCGTAAGTGTGTTGCCAGTTGAAATCGTAACGAGGAACATTCAGCAGGATCTCGGAACCCTCACCGCGACGGGCACGAAGCTCGAAGGCTTTGCCCCGCACATGCATGTGCGGGGATACAGCCAAGAGTTCGCCGTCCTTAGGGAATCTAGGAACTCTTGCTGTGACGCTGTGGTTGTTGGCACCCGGCGGAATCTCGAAGTCTTGATCGATCCCTACAACCGTAAAGACCTCGTGGGTAACCGTGGGCTCATCAACGAACCTGAGTCCGATCTTTGACAAGTCGCTTGTCGGTCGCCCGTTAGGAGTGTAGTGCATCTGGAAGACGAACTTGGAACCAGCCGGGATTTTGCGGGCATAGCCTTCAGGGAATCGGGTTGCCATTTGGCCTGGTACATAAGCCGTTAGCCAACCGATACCGATGAACTCGGCATCATCGGGAGGGCGGATAAAGACGATCGCATGATGGACTACCGACGGATCACCAGGGATGACTTGGGCCGAAGCTACCCAGCGGTCTTCGGTGATCTTTGGGTCGACCACAAAGTACTGATAGTCGACGGTTCCTGATGCCGCAATAGGGTAAGCCTTGGTGTTCATCGGGACGACCAATTCGGGCTCTTGTCCTAAACGCCAACCACCGTCGGCGAACTTTGCAGGGGTCAGTTTGCTTGTATCACCAAGGGGGGCACCGGCCCGAACCCATTGCCTTACGTTTTCGATTTCTTCTCGCGAAATCGATCGAGAGTTTTTGAATGAGCCGTGGGCGGGATCTGCATGCCACGGGGGCATGCGACCCGTGTCGATTGTCTCAAGGATCATTTCCGACCAGCCTTGAAGCTCGTCGGTGTTGGTGATATCGAAGGGGCCGATTTCGCCCTGCCTGTGGCACTCGGTGCAGTGCTTGTTGAAGATCGCGGCGATGGAGTTTGCGTAGCTTATCGAGGGCGAAGATGGTTCGTCCGATGGACTGGATTTGGTTAGATAAGCGATCTTGCAACCGACCGGTTCGGTCACGGCGATCTCGGGTGTTTTGCCATCGAGGGCCGAGTCGATCGCGTTGGCCAAGTCTTCGCGTGTGGTCTTTGAACGCGTGATACCCGGAGCGTATTGGTCATCGACGCGACCTCGGTAGAGGACTTCGTTTTGCTCATTGACCAAGACGACTTCAGCCGTTCGCGAGATCTTCCACGACTGAGCCAACGACTGGTCGGCATCTTTCACCATTGGAAAGGTGAAATCGATTTCTTTCGCAAAACCTCGGATGTCCTCGACGTTGTCTTGAGGGTTGCTCATCACGCCGACCCACTGAACTCCTCGGGTTGCAAATCGGCTCTGGAGTTCTTCGAGTCGTCGAGCGTAGAGTTTTGCCACTGGGCAATCGCAGCCCAGGAAGGCGTAGACGCGGAGTTTCGAGCCAGTTGGCCACTCGATCGGTCGGTCATCGATAGACTTGAGGATCGGTGGGGCGGCACTAGCCCACAGCGTCGATAGATAGAATAGGGCCGTAATATAGATCCAGCGAACGACAAGGTTCATAAAGATTTACCGGTGCTAATTTCGTAGAATAAGGCTTCTGAACACTTGTTTTATAGGAAAACATTCAAAAACGGCAACCTGAGAATCAAATTAAGGTTCGGTAATCCTGGCGGGCCTGATGTTTTGAAGGGACTCTTGATTGCCAGGGAACGGAAAATTTGGGCGATTTGCTCACGGGCTAGACCCGAAGGCTTAGCCACCAAAGCCGAAGGAACCATTTGCTCTTGGGCAGTTGCGTGGTTCGATCTGGATGTGAGTCGACGGACAACCTAAGTTATACTCAAGCGGATGAAGAAGATCACCCAAATCCGAGTCTATCCCTATTTGGTAGCATGTTTTGCAATTGTGCTAGCCACGGTTGCTCGCATGCTCTTGGATCCTGTCGTGGGTGAAATGCACCCTTTTGTGACCTATATCTATGCGATCATCTTTAGTGCATGGTACTGCGGGCTGTGGCCAGCGCTTTTGTCATTAGTGCTCGGGTTTTTATGTGCTGCTTATTTCTTTGCATATCCGCGAGGGTCGATTGCAGTCTATGGAATCGACTTGCAAGTTGGGATGACGCTCTATGTCTTCGTAGGAATTTCGAGTATTTTGTTCAACGAATCTTTGCGATATGCAAAACGTCGGGCAGAAGAAAATGCAAACGACCTTGCTAGCAAGAGCGCTGCCCTTCAAGAAGAGATCAACAAGCGTCAAGTCACAGAGCAGGAAAAAGAAGGACTGCTTCGCAAATTAGTCGATTTGCAAGAGTTTGAGCGACAACGCATCTCGCGAGAGTTGCACGATCAGTGTGGTCAAGACCTAGTTGCGCTTCAACTTAACTTAGAATATCTTAAATCGATATTTTCTAAGGATGATTTTGGCAAGGATCCTCGAACCCAGCAGGTGCTTGCCGACTCCTCTCGAATCCTGTCTGGAATGGGGAAGGAAATTCATACTTTGGCGTTCGATCTGAGACCCCAGTGCCTGGATGATTTGGGGCTTCCCACAGCCATCGAATCGCTCCTTGAGGATTGGAAAAACCGAAGTGGTTTGGAGGTGGATTTTGAATGCCGCGCCTGGGAACATTGCGAGGCGTACAAGGATGTCTCGTTAGTTTTTTATCGTGTTTTGCAAGAGGCGATCAGCAACGCAGTGAAACACTCTCGTTGCCAACACTTAAGCGTCGTTTTAGATATCCAGCAAGGGATGCTCGTAGAGATCATCGAGGATGATGGACATGGGATTCCTGCTACGATCGGAGAAAGATCTACCAAATGGCCACAGCCCAGCTTGGGTATTCTAGGCATGAGGGAGCGATTGCGATCGGTAGGAGGTGAACTGGAGATTGAATCGCAGTCAACCGGAGGTACGACACTCTTTGCCAGAGTTCCAATCCCTGAAAAGCAACGAGCGAAAATCGGCTAGGATCTAATCGAATTCTTCAACCGTTTGCATCTGCAAGTTGTCGAAACCTGCGGCCCTTGCGGCATCCATGCATGCGACAACTGCTCCGTGAATGCTCATTCCATGTGCTTGGATGATCACTCTTGGAGTGACTTCTCCGTAATGCGATTTGAGTTCATGGAGTGCGAGTATCAGATCCTGTTTGTTCGATGCTTCCTGTGTCCCGACTTCATTCGAGACAATGGTATAGGCGTTGTACTCGTCGATTTGAACGTAGAAGCTTTCGACTTGATCCTTCTCTCGCTGAACAGCGCTGCGACTTGGCTTGTCCTCCTCTTGAGCGCTTGTCGGTATCGCCTTTTGAATACTGAAAGAAGCTGTCAGCATGAAGAAAATCAATAGCAGGAATGCCACGTCGACCATCGGAGTGATATCCCATTCGAGGTCTTCTTCGGATTCCTCGTGTCCCCCGCCTCGATGAGTTCTGGCTGATGGTTTGCCGTGAGGTTGACTCTCTTGTTCCTGATCAAGCGTTGGATTGCCATCGAGCAACGTTTCCGGAGGACTCTCCGAATCTCGATTCTTACGGCGCGTTACCTTAAACTCGAAATCGCAACTTGGACATCGAATCATTCGATCGACGAATCGATCAGGAACGACGAGTTTGCGGTCGCATGAGGTGCAGTTGGTTTGGAAACTCAAAACTCTCTTCTCCAGGTCGTGTCGATGGGTTCCAGAGTCAGCTTAAAAACTTCAGACGCCTAGTGCTCGACAGCGACCAAAATCTTTTGCTCTGGATCCAAGACGCTACCGATGGCGTTTTGAATCCTGACGATCTGGGATGTCAGTACATTAGGTTCGGCCTGGATAAGCACGAACTTCTTTTCCATGTACTGAAGTCCGTTGGCAACGTATTCAGCAATTTCCCCGGACTGTTGTTCGTTTTCGGAAGCGAACCGTTTTCCTGTTGGGGTCGATACCTCGACCGAGTCATTGGATCCGTTTTTAACCGTTAAAACGATCGCATCATGCATCGACGTCAGTTCGCCGTACTTCGCTTTCGGGAGCCGTGCGTTGGCACCCGGTGCCATGCGAGCCGAAACCATGAAGAATATAAGCAAGAGCAATACCACATCGATCATCGGTGTGATATCGAACTCTCCGTCAAAGTTCTTCTTCTTTGCAGATTTTTTGGTGCGGATCACGATCGGACGTGGAGTTTGCGTTTGGGTATTGCGGCTTTGAAGCTATCGAAGAAGCGGTTCATTCCAAAGACGACCAGTTCTTCGAGCTCGCGGATTTTGTTGCTGATCGAGGCCATGTTGACCAGCAGTGTGACGGTAATTAGCAGTCCAACGAGCGTGTGTTCGAGGGCCATTCGAATGTCAGCCAAAAGCTGTTTGGTCGGCTCCTCTGCAGTGGCGTTTTCGAGTGTCGAAAACGCACCCATCATACCTGCCACCGTTCCGATGAGCCCCAACATCGGTGCGGCTTTGATGATCGTCGAAATCCATGAGAGCTTTGAGTTGATGTGCGCCATGACGTCAAACTGGAATCGATCCATCACCCATGACTCAAGTTTTTCTGGTTCAATGTCTCGGTTCTCTAAGGCCATCAGAACCATCATGGGAACCGCACGCTTGTCTCCCTGGCACAATTGCTTGGCACCCTCGAAATCACCAACCTCTAATTTCTGCTCGATCTGAGTCAAAAACTCATCCTGCGCCTTCTCGGTCTTGAAACGCTTAGACAAAATCCGGTTCCAAACCATGATGATGCACAACAGGCCCCAAAAAGCCGCAGCGCCCAGCACGTAATAGTCGGCGTGGCCGACGAAATCATATATTTCACCCATTCGAGCACTCTGGAACCGATCGAGGATTAAGGATGGACGTTACACAAAGAAATTAACACGCCTTAAACCCATAGCAAGTCAGGCAAAAGCGAAAGGATGGTCAGGAAAAACCTTACACGTTCTTTTCTGAGCAATACCTAAATGCTGCTGATCCAACCTTTTCCAGCGGCGTATCGAATCAACTCGGTGCGAGAACGCATTTCGAGTTTCGCCATCGCCCTGGCTTTGTGTGTTTCGACCGTTTTTGTGCTGATTTCCAGAAACCTCGCAACCTCCTTGTTGGTGTAGCCACTTGCAATAAGCTTCAGCACCTCTTGTTCGCGTTCGCTGAGTGTCCCCTTGCTTGTGTCGCTTTTGTCTCGATGCTTCGAGCCCAAAGAGTCCTGCAACAACTGCTCGAGCACTGAGGAATCCACAAAACGTTCCGATCGAAACACCGTTTCGATCGCTTTGATCAATTCGCCAGCAGAAGATCTCTTCAGAAGATATCCCAATACACCTAGGCTTAGCAATTCATTGAAATAGGCTCGATCCTCGTTGGCTGTTAACGCTAGAAGTCGACGCTGGTTTGGGTGCTTTTCCTTGAGGGTTCTTGCAAATTCGATTCCGCCGGTCACAGGCAGGCTGATGTCAAATAGCACCACATCGGGAGTCAATTTCTCTAAGAATTCAAGCGCCTCTTTACTACTAGATGCTTCTGCAATCACCTGCATCGACGCATGCGTCTCGATCAGTAGCCGGAGTCCCTGACGGACAACCAAGTGATCTTCGACCAGTAAGATTTGTATCGGATTTGTCATTGCTCTCGAACCGTATTCTCGGACAGTCACCGTTTAGACGGATAAAGATATCCGAGTCAATCACCTCTGAAAATCCTTACTGAGGCTGCTCAAAAACCTGACATGCTTTCGGGGGCTGAACCATTGGAATATCGACTAGACTCGGACTCTTTCGAGTGGCGTTGGTCTGTTAACGAGTTCAAGCGGTTTTCAATGAGTCAATCGACGAACAGTCTGAGGATCTACAAAGAAACGGATGCATCCAGGTTTCGTAGGCAGATTGACCCCTACCATCAATGGTCGCTCCGTTTGGTCGTTGCTTTGGCCTTGGTCGTAGGCGTGCAAGTGCTGCTTGGTGTGTTCGAAGCCTACACCAAAAATCCGGAGCAAAACGCCAGGGAGAACTCCCAATCTAGTACCTTGTTTTCTGGGGGTTCATGAAGTCCACTTGCATGTAGGCTTTTGGATTCGGCATCGATCCAATCACCGGAGTTGGACTATCCTCGACTTGCTATCCCTGTTGCTCTTGAGAACACCGTTGGATCTCTATGCCATGTTTGGATTGTTTATGCTCATCGGAATCGTCAAAAAGAACGGTATCCTCCAAATCGACAAAACCAACGAGCTTCGTCGAGAAGGCGCGAAAAGAGATGCCGCGATTCTCGAAGCCAACTTCACGCGCCTAAGACCAATTCTTATGACGACCGTTATGCTCATGGCAGCCATGATCCCTATCGCTATGGGACAAGGTCCAGGAGCAAGTGCACGAGCGAGCATGGCCAAAGTAATCATCGGAGGCCAAGCCCTTTCCTTGCTTTTGAGTCTAGTCGTTACACCCGTGGTCTACGCTCTTTTAGATGACCTGAAACTCTATCTATCCAAGCGTTTTGCAGGCATGACAGACTTCTTGATCCCCGCCCCAGAGCAGCCCTAGCTATTTCCCGTTTAGCAAAACATCGCAAAAGGTTAATGCGGCTAAGCCGTTGCGGCCTTTGAGCAGTCGCTGCTGACTCCAGTCGACCTCCTTGAGATAAGTGATCTTCGTGGCAGCAGTTGGCTCGGACAATTCAAGCGTCAGGATGTTTCCAGATACGCTTCCTGCAACTATCTTGGCCCTGATGCCATCGAGGTAAAACTCACGCACAAGCTGATCGTTCCACTCGATCGGCTGATCAAAGACCAACTCAATTCGATCGCCAGTGGAGCTTAGAGAAGCAGACGCAAGATTCGGTGGTGTCAGCGGAACGCTGGAATCTTTGCCATAGAAGTCTTTTTCGATGAGCGGCTGGGCCATTTGCGCAAACTTGCTCCAGCCCTCCAAGGGGAAATGGCAACCTCCCTCGGGCTCGACGCCTAGCGTTGATAAAATGCTCATGTTGGAAAATAGCGTCGGTAATTGCCGCTGTTTTTCCCGCAGCATGTCGCCTGAACCATTGCGGCCACCCATGGCACAAGAGTTCGGCCAGATCTGAAACACATAGTAACGCTGGACGTTTGGAAAGTCTTCTTTCCATCCTGCGGCCATCTGGATGAAGTAGTCGTGATAAGTCTCCCAGCCAAAGCCACCTGTCGGGCCATCGGAGCCTTGATCGTTCTCCCCTTGATGCCAAAGGATCGCTCGGATGCCGTGCGTAAGCTTGGCTCTCTGAACTCGCCAAAGCATCCGACCGTAAATGCTTGTTAGATCGGTCGGGTTTGTTGCGTTGCGCTGATGCTGATCGATCCGAGTACCACCGACTGCAGCATTGATCATGAAAATAGGGACCTTTTGACTATCGAGCAGACGCTTGGCAAGTTCCATGCCCCACCAACCAAGTTCGGCTCGTTGGCCGCTTTGGGCTTTCCAGACCGGAAGAACCCATAGGTTTCCCTCGTTATCCTTCGGGTTCTGCGAAGGTGACGCGTAGCTGCGAATCCAGGTGTTGGTCTCAGGGGGTGATTTCTCGGGTGTGTCGGTCGCAAGCGCGTTGGACTGACCATCGATCAAATAAGCATCCCCGCAAACCAGGTCGCCGACAGTGTCGATGACCCGATCTTGATCGATGCCAAACTCGATGCGGTACTTGATTAGTCCTGCCTTAAGTTTGACCGCAAGGGAGTATTTCCTGTCGGCATCGAGCTTGCTGGTCGCAGTATGGATCAGTCTCTCATCGGCATAGAGTTTCAAGAAGACCTCTTGAGTGCTCGATGCGGTATCGGCATCGAGTTGACCGTTGTAGTACAGCGTTCCCTCGTTGCGATCATCCCGTGCATAGAACTGACCCTCTTGAGGTTTATCAAAGGCTTCGGGGGTGCGTGAAACCCAAGGGTCCTTTTGGGGTTCTTTGACTTTGATTCGAATCGATTGCGTTGTGGCAGAGCCACCATTGCTGATCGAAGCGGAGACATCAAGGGTTCCGCTTTGCTGAGATCGTTTCAGAGTTAGTTTTGTCGAGCTGGGTTCGCTGAGGATCGCAAAGGGGCTGGCTTTCCAAGAGATTTCCATTTGGTTGGCTCCTGCGGATTTCATCGCATCGAGATTGCTGATGGTCGGTGTCACTTCGATCAAATCGCGACCGTTCCATTCGGCTGGGGCATTGAGAGTGAAAACAGGTTCGGGGATCTTTTCCGCAATGGTGATGTCGATGTTGCGAGATTGAACGCCGTCAGGGTAGATCGCCTTGCATTGCAACGTCACGTTGGTGTCTTGGGAGACACGACCCGCATCGAAGATGTAGGAGAATCGATCTACCGCAACGATGGATTCCTGTTGATCGCGTTTGAGAATCCAATAGATCTTGCGAGCCCCAAGGGCTTTGACGGTGAAGGTTTTTTGCGAGCCTTCGTCGATCGAAGTTTTTTCTTCCGAGATAGAGAATTCGTTACCTGGTTGAACGACAAGTCCACTGAGCGTATGCATTTCTTTTTGATTTTCAAATTGAAGCTTAGCCCAGTTAGCCGAGCGAACTTGACTGGATATTCGAACTTCGTCGATGTCACCTACATAGTCGTAGTTGTTGTACCAACCACCGAGGTAGAACCTCGCGGGGGATTTGATCGCAAGAGGAGCGTTGGGGGTTTCGGAGGAGTTGCTCAGTTGGCCGTTGATGTAGATTCGCGAATTGCCTTTTTCGTAGGTGTGTAGGATGTGAGTCCATTGGTTCAGGGGGATTCGTCCGAGGCTCGATACATTGGCACCCGAAAAGTAGCATTCCATTTCGACATGAGGTGGGCTTTTGAAATGCATAATCACTTTACCTTGGGCATGTTCGTTGCCCCAACCGAGTACTCGTCCGTTGGATTTCTCCGGGCGAATCCAAGCTTCGGTTGAATGGGAGGCCGATCCGGTTGGAAGGCCTTCGATTTGCTCTCCAGCCGATATGCCCTGGCCTCTTGCAAGATATCGAGCCAGTCCGATGCGTCCCTGTGATTCGGTAGTCTTGTTATCTTTGGTGCTAACCAAGCCGACTTCGTCTGTAAGGTTCTCGTCTAAGTGAAGGACGCTCAGGTAGTGATTAGAGGCATTGAAAACGTTCGAGCCGTTTGACTCGTTTTGGGCTTGCGGATTACCCCAACGCATTTTGATTTGTTGCTGTTGGTTGCCTTGGATTTTTGGAACACGGACCCAGATGCTTGCCTCTCCTTTCGGGGCGTCCCAATGATCGATTTGGTAAGGCAGATTCGAACCGTTGGATTCGAAGCGGATATCGTGTCCGTTGGGATGGGCCGTAGAGAAGTCAAAGAAGTCTTTATGGAGGCGGATTAGGAGCGGGAAATTTTCCTCCGAGGCGTCTTCGGGTAAGTTAGCGCCTTGGGGGGTCGTGATCAGATAGATGGACCCCTGGTGAGTCCACTTCGATTCTTGGGCGAAAATTGCATGGGTATTCCACTCGACCAGTAAGGCAACCGCGAGAGCTAGGAGGGTACATCGAATGGATTTATGGACCATAAAGGTGGGGGGTTGCGAAGGTTTCATCGAGTTTTTCCTAAAAACCCCTCTGGAGTGGCAGATGTTTATTTCCAGCGGGGCAATGAGTCGATTATCTTGTTAGAGGCGGCGGGAAAGATTAGATCCCTCCGTCGTCCCACCCACAACTCCCCACCGCTCGTTTACCAGGTAGCTAAGGGCGACCATGGAACGAAAGAAAATTGCCGAATTGAGAGATTCGGAATTCGCCTCCTTACCAAAAGCTAGCATTGCTCCCTGCGCAGGGTCTGTCCCCGGCAGCTTTGAATTTGCTAGCAAATCCTCGCGGCCGCACGCTGGGTGCCTGGCACCTAGAGCGGGGTCTGTCCCCGGCAGCTTTGAATTTGCTAGCAAATCCTCGCGGCTGCACGCTGGGTGCCTGGCACCTAGGGCGGGGGCTGTCCCTAACGTTTGCATTTTTTTGCTAGCAATCTTGGTGGCTTTTTTTTCCCAGGACGCTCAGGCTCTCGAAAAGCCAAACTCCAACTCCTCACCCAAACCGTCCGCTGACCAACCCCAACAAAACTTCAAGTTCGAACTCGATATCCAACCCATCCTCACGGCCCGTGGTTGCAACTCCGGTCCCTGCCACGGTAAATCCCGGGGCCAAAATGGTTTCGCCTTGTCCCTCCTAGGCTTCGACTCGGATATGGACTTCCGCTCCATCGTGACCGATGCCCGAGGTCGCCGCGTTCAACCCGCCTCTCCGGCCGATAGCCTCCTGCTCCAAAAAGCAACCGCTCAACTCCCACACGGGGGTGGCAGAAAACTCGAACCCGATTCCCCCGACTACCATACCCTCTTCCAATGGATCCAATCGGGCTTCCCTCGCACCTCCGAATCCGATCCAGTTCTGACCCAAGTCTCGATTTCCCCAGGACCCAAACCCCTCGCCCCAGGCGAAGAACTGAATCTTAAAGTATCGGCTACCTACAGTGACGGCTCCGTACGCGATGTGACTTCCACCAGTGCTTATCAATCCAACGAACCAGCGGTGCTTGCCGTCAAACCCGATGGTAAAATCAAAGCTGGCTCGCTCCCAGGTGAAGCGACCATCATGGCACGCTACATGGGAAACATCGCTACGTGGTCCTCGGCTATCCCAAGACCCGATCCGGTCGATCCTAAACTCTACGCCGAACTTCCTCGCAAGAACTTCATCGACGAACTTGTCTACCAACGTCTTGCCCAGTTGAATATCGTGCCGAGCAAACCTGCCTCGGACTCCCAATTCCTCCGCCGTGCGTTCATCGATGTCATCGGGCGACAACCCACCAGCGAGGAGACGCGAAGTTTCCTCCAAGACACCAATCCCAACAAGCGAAACGCCTTAATCGATTCGCTCCTGGAACGACCCGAGTACGCAGACAATTGGGCTAACAAATGGGCCGATCTGTTGCGGCCTAACCCCTATCGCGTCGGTATCAAAGCCGTCTTGAGCCTCGACACCTGGATTCGCGATGCGTTCCGACAAAACATCCCCTACGATCAATTCGTTCGAGGGATCCTAACGGCTCGGGGGAGCAACTGGAAAAACGGTGCTGTGACGATCTTCCGCGACCGACGTGAACCGGACGAAATCGTTACTATGGTCAGTCAACTATTCCTCGGTATTCGACTCGACTGCGCTAAGTGTCATCAACACCCCTTCGAAGTCTACGGCCAACATGATTTCTATTCTTTTGCGGCCTTCTTCTCCCGAGTCGGCTACAAAGGAACTGGTCTTTCGCCCCCGATTTCCGGTGGCGAAGAAACCGTCCTGGTCAAATCCAGTGGGGAAGTTAAGCATCCCCTTACAGGGAAATCGCTTACCCCAAAAACCTTGCGTGGCTCCGAAGTGACCATCTCCGAAGGTGAAGATCCTCGAGAGAAACTCGTCGAATGGATGGTAAGCGATTCCAACCCAACATTTGCCCAAGTCGCCGTTAATCGCATCTGGGCCGAACTGTTCGGTATCGGGATCGTCGACCCGGTGGACGATCTGCGAGCCACAAACCCCCCGAGCAACCCGCAACTGCTCGATCAACTCGCCGCGCATTTTCGCACAATCGGATTCAACCAAAAAGAACTTCTCCGAACCATCCTGCAGTCGCACGTTTACTCGCTGTCATCCGAACCCAACGAGACCAATCGCGGTGATCATCGCAATTTCTCTCGCCACTATCGTCAACGCTTGCGAGCCGAAGTCCTAGCCGATGCGATCTGCGATATCACCGAAACGAGTCAGGCCTACGCAGGAACCCCCAACGGTACCCGGGCCATGCAACTCTGGACAGTCCGAACCGAGTCGGAACTGCTCGATGCCTTTGGTCGCCCCGATCCGAACCAAGATCCACCTTGCGAACGTATCCCTGAATCTACGGTCGTCCAAGCCCTCCACCTGATGAACGCTCCAGCAATCGCATCAAAAATCACTGATGAAAACGGTCGAGCCAAACGCTTGGCCAGCTCCGAAAAGCCTCCGAACGAGCTCGTCGAAGAACTCTATTTGGCAACCTTTTCCCGTTTTCCTGATCCGAACGAAGTTTCCGATCTAGTCAGCGAATTCGGAAAACCCAACAATGATCGACGAAAATTGGTCGAAGATATCCTCTGGTCGATGCTCAACTCTCCCGAATTTACCCACAAGGATTGAACCATGCTCCGACGTAATTGGCTTCAATTGGGAGTCGCTGGCCTAGCCGGCGGCAGTTTCACGAACTTACTCGAACTGCGCGAGGCTTGCGCGGCAAGCTTGCCCGCAGGAAGAAAACCGGCTAGCTGCATTCTGATTTGGATGGACGGTGGACCGACCCATTTCGAGACCTTCGACCCCAAGCCCGAAGCTCCTGTAGAGATCCGCGGCGAGTTCCAGCCGATCAATACCAATGTCCCTGGAATCCAAATCTGCGAGCATCTGCCCAAACTCGCAAACATGGCCGATAAGTACGCGATCGTCCGTTCGGTATGCCACAACCAAGGCAACCATGGAGCAGGCAACCACTACATGATGACCGGTGCTCCGCCGAGAATCCCTGTCGGTTGCGGCGCGTTTGTTTCTTTCCATCCGAGCCTCGGATCGGTGGCTGCCAAAGAGCGTCCCGCACCTCACGGACTCCCTCCGTATTTTTCAATGCCCAGCATGTCGCGCTCAGGTGGCCCGAACTTCTTAGGTGCCAAGTACGCTCCGTTTGTTGTCGGTGGAGATCCCAACAACAAACACTTCCGAGTTCGCGACGTAGAGCTCCCTAGTGGAATCAATGATGAGCGATTCCAATCCCGTCGGGATCTTCGTCACTTGGTCGACCGCCTTCCGCGTTTTTCTGATCCATCCACAGCGGATCCTGTTGTTGCAGTCGACGAATTCTTTCAGCAAGGCGTCGAGTTGATCACAACGCCCGAAGCGCAGAAAGCCTTCGATATCCATTCGGAGTCCGATGCTACCCGCGACGCTTATGGACGCAATAGCTTTGGCCAGCGAGCGCTGCTAGCAAGACGACTGGTCGAAGCCGGAGTCCCTTTTGTGACTCTCTACGATGGTGGTTGGGATCATCACTCGGATCTCTTCGGGGCACTCAAAACCCGTCTGCCATCTTGGGATCAAACCGTCGCTGCACTCATCAGCGACCTGGATCAACGCGGATTGCTCGAAACGACCATGGTCATCGCGCTTGGTGAATTCGGTCGTACTCCAAAAATCAGTACGCTCCCAGGTCAGAGCAAAGCGGGCCGCGATCACTGGGCAAACGCCATGTCGATCTTGTTCGCAGGTGGCGGTACTCCAGGTGGTCAAGTCATCGGAGCAACCGATCGCCAAGGCCACTCGGCATGCGAACGGATCTTGGCTCCAGAGAACTTTGTCTCGACAGTGTATCTGAAGATGGGTATCGATCCAGACAAAGTCTATTACACCCCATCGGGCCGACCGACACACTTGGTCAGCGATCCGACTCCCATCAAAGAACTCATGTAGTCGATGACCAATCACCAACTCCCGGAGATGATCGGTGTTGGTCCATGGATCGGATTTGCACTTCGTTTATCGCTCGTTATCGGATCCCTTTGGGCATCGTTGGCCCAAGCTCAGAATTTAGACTCCGCTAGGCTGTTGCCTGTTGGTGGCCAGCGAGGTTCGAGCGTAACGATTGAGCTGCCTGGCAAGTACGAAAAATGGCCAGTTGCATTTTGGTCTCAACCGAACCAAATCCAATGGTCCTCTAGCGAAACCCCAGGAAAGATTGTTGCGAATATTCCTGCCGATGCCAATCTCGGTCTGCACTGGGTTCGACTCCATAGTCCCGAGAGCATCTCGCCATTGTTGCGTTTTCTCGTTAGTGAGCATCCAGATGTCCTTGAAGTGGAACCGAACGATGCTTTTGCTAAGCCTCAAATGATCGAAGCGTTGCCTGCACAGATCCATGGCATGCTCCAAAAATCTGGAGATGTCGATCACTACCAAGTCAAACTCAGCAAAGGCCAAAGGCTCGTCGCAAGTCTTGAGGCAAATCGGAAGCTCAAGTCTCCGATGGATGCTTGTTTGGAAATCGTCGACCAGCGAGGAAACATTCTTGCACAGAACCTCGATGCCCTTGGGCTCGATCCGAGATCGGTTTTTGTCGCTCCTGCAGAGGGGCTGTTTTCGGTTCGCATCTACGCATTTCCTGAGTCCCCCGACAGTACGATCGGCTACGCGGGGGGTGACAAGTACTTGTATCGATTGCAGTGTTTAGTGGGCGATGTAGACGATCTGGCCCTTGGTTTTCAATCCGAGGCCCTAGCCATCAGCGAACCGAGTCAGAGAGAAACGCCCACAGTGGTAGCTTTGGTAGAAAACCAAAATCGTTATGCGTTTTATGGAGCATTCGAATCGCCTAAAGACGAAGACGTCTTACAGATCGAGACCAAGGAGGCAGGTTTTTGGAAGATCACTGCCTTGGCCGAGTCGCTTGGTTCCCCAGTCGATGCGGTGATCGAAGTCTTCGGAGCGGATAATAAATCGCAGGCCAAGCAGGGTGAGTCCGGGGAGATCAAAGATCCTGTGTTGGCTAGCCAGATGAAAACACCCGGAGTGTATCGGATTGCAATTCGCGATTTGCATGGGCGTCATGGTGCAGAGTTTCGATACCGTTTAGAGTTGGAAAATGAATTTCCTGTGGTTCTCGGTTCCGTTGCAAACGATCTGATCCAAGGCAAGCCAGATAAGCCAACAGAGATCGAAGTGACACTTGAACGTACTCATGGATGTGCCCAGGAAGCCACGATCGCACTCAAGGGACTTGGTCCTGAATACACATGCGAGCCGGTACTTTCAAAGATGAAAGAGGATACTGAAAAGAAAGTGGTCTTAAAGGTGGTGGCCGTACCTAAGCCAGACGGTACTCCGCAGATGGGTTGGTCAGGACCGATTTCGATCGAGGTTCAGACGCAAGGTAAAGCTGAAGCGAGGCTTGCTGGTGCCTCAAACACCAAAGAGCCTTACTTGTGGCTTAAAATAGCTCCCTAGTTCATAACCAACGCATGCAGATCCGTCTCGGGTGCGCTATAATTGCAACTCGGTCAGAGCCATCTAAAGAGCAAGCGCATCGAAGGACGCTATCGAAATGCAACGTGAATGTTTCCGTCGTCGGTATCCTGAGCACAGGCTCAAAGTGCTCCTTGGTAAGATCTGTTTTCTCGTAATTTTTTGCTCAGCGTCCACCGCACAGGACGACTGGGCCGAGCGAGATTTTTGGCAGACGACCGATGGCAAGCAGGTCTCCGATGGATGGGAGTTCAAGGACGGTGCGGTTGCACTCGTAAAGCCTGGTCAAGGTGGCAACATCGTCAGTCGGCCACTTCCCTCGAACTTCGAACTCTCCTTTAGTTGGAAAATACAAAAAGGGGTCAACGGTGGACTCAAGTACCGTGTGCGCCGATTCGGAACAACTATTTTCGATAGCAACTATCTCGGTTTGGAATACCAAATTTTGGACAATCCCGCCGATAGCACTTCCAACACTTCGACCGCTTCGATCTACGACTTGGTAGGGCCCAAGAAGGAAAAGACTCTCCATCCTCCGGGCCAGTGGAATCAAGCCAAGATCGTTGCGTTAGGAGACAGTATCGAGCATTACCTCAATGGGGAGTTGGTCACCACAGGAACGACTTCCGGAGCCGCCTGGGACACCCTTATAGCGTTTAGCAAATTTTATGGTGCACGCGATTTCGGGCGCAGCGGCGATCAAGATCGATTCATGCTGACGGATCACGGTGGTGTGACGATCTACAAAGATTTTGTATTTAAACCGCTCAATGCACCCGACCTGAAAGCCATCGACAACGAAGGACCTTTTTTAGCCAACGCCAGCCGAAACAGTTGGGCCGACCAACGCAGCATTGTGCTCTGGACGCGTACGACCAGCAGGCCGGAGATACTTCTCGATGGTAAGCCCTTTAAGAGCATCTCCAACGGGCAAGCCAGCGAGCTTGCGAAGCTCAAGGATCCTAGCACACTCGAGCAACTGCAACTCCCTGACGGTGCAGGCTTGGATGAAATGATCGGTGCTTGTCCGGGTAAGGCCGGGCGGGTGCGACTTTCGTATTTTCAGGAGGAGCATCGCAAGGATGTCAAATCCTTGGAATGGATCACCACCCAAGCCGCCAATGACTTTACTGCGCAGTGGAAACTGGAAGGTTTGAAACCAGGTGTTACTTACATCACGATCCTCGAGGCACAAAACCTCGATGGTTCCCCTACAGCAGCGATACGAGGTGCTTTCAAAACAGCACCGGCAGAAAGCGAAAGCAGTCCGGTGAAGTTCTGTATCACCACTTGCCATGACTTCATTCGACGTGACGACGGCCCGAATGGGCATAAAATTTACCCGGCGATGAAGGCGATCGCCCCGGACTTTATCGTCCATGCTGGGGACATCGAGTACTACGACAAACCCGACCCCTGGGCACTTACCGTCCCACTGATGAGATTCAAGTGGGGTAGGATCTTTGGGCTTCCAAGCAATCGCGATTTCTACAACCACACGACATCGTATTTCATCAAAGATGATCATGACACGCTAGCGAACGATTGCTGGCCCGGTCAGACGTATGGAGCAGTAACGTTCGCTGAAGGAAAGAGGTTGTTCAATGAAGAGCAGTTTCCAAGCAAACCTGAGCGCTATCAGACTGTCCACTGGGGGAAAGAACTTCAGTTGTGGATTCTCGAAGGTCGCGACTTTCGAAGTCCTAATACCTTGGCCGATGGTCCAGAAAAAACCATCCTAGGTGCCCAGCAAAAGGCGTGGCTCTCGAAATCGCTTCAAGAATCCAAAGCCACTTATAAACTCATTTGCACTCCTACACCGATTGTCGGGCCTGATCGAGACAACAAGAAAGACAATCACGCCAATGCGGTCTTTGAGCATGAGGGGAATGAACTTCGTCAGATGTTTTCAAAAGTCCCAGGCGTGATTCTCTGTTGCGGTGATCGCCATTGGCAATATGCATCGGTCGATGAGCGAACGAACGTTTGGGAGTTTGGGTGTGGGCCGGGAAGTGAGAATCACGAACTGGGTTGGAAAGTTGGCGATACGCGACCCGAGCACCGCTTTCTTCGGGTTCAAGGTGGCTTTCTTTCCGGTGAGTTGACTTATGATGCAACCGGGTCGATTCCGAGGCTCACGATTCGCCATCACGATGTCTCCGGTAAACAGGTAAGCGAGTTTGCATTTCCAGAGTCTTTCAAGGTCGATGGATTGCAAAGGTGACTTTGAAGAAAAAGTTTTTGCCGAAGGCTTTTGGGGGACAATCAACAGAGCTTCGTAGTATGATAAAGCAGTCTCATTTCAACGCTCCTTTGTGGTTCTGGAGGCTGTCATCTTGTTGCGTCATTGGTTGATTGGCTGTCTAACGGTCTTGTTCGGTCTTCTTGGAGCATCGATGTGCTCGGCTCAGAACAGCGGTGCTTCGAGTGGAGCGGTCGCAAGTGCGCCGCTGCTGAGTGTGTCTGCTCAAGAATCTGTGACGCTTCAACCTGTTGCCGTTCAGTTACGCGTTCCATTTCGAGTCGAAGGTCGCCAGGGAGAGGAAGCGATCGCATCAATTCGGGAGCATCGCAAAACGGTCGAAAAACTCTTAGGTGAACTCGGTCGCACCGACGGCACTTATCGCTGGACGATGCCCATCTTGACCAACACGGTTCCTTTCGTCGAGAACCCCGAGTCGGCACGTCAGTGGATGCGTCGACAGGCGGCACAGATGCAGGTGAACAATCCGCAAATGCGGGGTCGTTTGCGCGAAATGCTCCTCCAAGAAGAGGAGGAACTCGATGGGGATTCCGAACCGCTGCCGTTTATTCATGCTGCGACCAATCGGCTTGTGGCCGAGTGGCCTATCACGGAAGAGACGCTCGATGGGAGTATTGAGTTTGGAGCCAAGCTTCGTCGGTTGGCACAGTCGAAGGATTTTCGAGGTACCAAGTTGCGGGTGCAACTCTCCGAGGAAGAGCTCGAGCAGATCATGCCTTTGATGGGTGCGAGTGCTTATGTTTCCTCATCGATGCCGACTGGCAATGTCGACTCTCAAGTTCTCTACGTAGGAGTACTGAGTGAGGGTCAAGAAGCCGCAGCCTTGAAGAAGTGCTTTGAGAAAGCCAAGGGGCAAGCACAGCGTTTAGCAGAAGCCGCCGGCAAGCAGCTTGGAGAAGTCCGAATGATCAGTTCGAACATCCAATCCTTGGCGCCAAGTCCCACCAACACCGGCCCGTCCTATGTCAACGGTGTGCTAGTGACTACCCCTTATGCGGTTCAAGATGCTCAAGAGAAAACCGAGCGACGGGTGCTTCAATCGAACCCCAATGACCTCGTTTTATCGGTTAGCATTCAGGTCGGATTTGAAATCCGATAAATCAATCGACCGATAAACCATGTAACACCGACGACACAGGCGACGATGACCAGCACTCCCAAAAAATGCTCAGGGGTGGTCAAGTAATGGAGCGGGTGGTTCGCATCGACCGGGCCGTGTCCGGCGTGTGCCAAAGGTCCGGCAATTCGACCAGTGAGTATTTGCAACGTATCGTTCATGGATATGCTCCGTTTCTATCGAGCCTTGAATCTCTCTTTTCTGACTCGTTTATCGTACAATCAAGGGTCGAGTGACACAAACCCCGGAATCGTTGAAAACCGAGAATCCTTGTAATGCAGCCCAGTTCTAGTGAAGAAACAGTGCCTCTGGCAGTGCCGATCTCAAAGAAGCAAACTCGTGTTTCGTGGTTCTGGCTCGTCACGGTGCTGTGTGGAGTCTTGAGCCTCGTCCTCTTTGCAAGAGCCTATCAGAACCAAGGGGATCTGATTCACATCGAGTTCGAGCAGGGGCATGGATTGCAACCTGGGGAGTCCCTACGCTACCGAGGGATTGAGGTTGGCCGTGTCGAAAAAATCGCTTTAGCGGTACCGACGACGGAATCATCGTCGCCCCGAGATACCACGCCCGGGATTTTGGTTTCAGTGCGGTTGAATCCCAGTGCTCGGCGCGTCGTTACCGATGGAACCATTTTTTGGATCGCCAGACCGATTGTCTCTTTTGATTCGATCCGGGGGCTCGATACGATCGTTGGTCCTAAGTACATTGCGATGGAGCCCGGGCCGAGCGACAAATACAGCGTCAAGCGTTTTGCAGGTTTGGAGTCGGCCCCCCCGATTCGACCTAAAGAGGGATCGGTCGAAATCATCCTCGATTCCCCAAAACGTTATGGTTTGGACAGCGGTACGCCCATTCTTCACCGGGGCTTCCATGTGGGCGATGTCCTCTCGGTGACCTTGGCCAGCGACGCACGCAGTGTTCTGGTGCGATGCGCGATCGACCCAGAGTTCCATGAACTAGTGCGAACCAATACCAAGTTTTGGTTGCGAAGTGGTTGGCGAGTCAGCCTCGGAATCACAGGTTTGGAACTCGAAGCCGATTCGTTGAGCCAAGTTCTCTACGGTGGGATCGAGTTTGCTACGCCAGACTCCAAGGGGAAGGTCGTCGGCACGGGTGCTAGGTTCGTCCTTCACGAGAAACCCGATGACGATTGGGATCAGTGGAAACCCTCGCTTCCCTACGGTGCGATTTGGGATAAGTTGCAGCGCCAGTCGCCCGTCAGTTACCGCACTAGCTTGGTCTGGAAACAAAACTCCTTCGGTTTTCAGGTCGATAAACAAAAACTAGGTTGGGGACTCCTGCTTGACGACGGGTCGATGCTCTGTCGTGAGGACTTTGCCACCCTTTCAAAGTCGGCCATCGATAAAAGCGGTCAACTGGAAGTAGCCGGGGTGTCGCAGGAGACCTTCGATCCCATGGAAACGATCCCGCTTTCGGATGGAAGCAAGGTGGTGCGTATCAAGTTGACTGCCCAGCCATCCATTGCCGAGCCATTGCTCGATTCAAGCCAATTTCTTCGGCCTGTTGATTTCGGTGCAGCCGATTCTTTGGCTAGAGATATTTTGATCGTAGGATCCGAGACGGAGCGGTCGGTGCTCGTCGATGGTAGTCGGTATTCCAAAACCGATCGTGGCTTGCAACTCGATAGCACTTGTGAGCTCCCTGGGGAGTTTGACGGCACGCCGGTGGTCGATGTCCAGCAGGGGCGGTGGTTAGGTGTCATGCGCAAGGGGCCTAAAGGGTGGTTAGTAGCACTGCCGACGCGGTGAGGTTAGCGTTTGTTAATGTTGTGAATTTTGTGAGAAGGTGATTTCGGTAAGTTGCATCTGGCTAGCCCCCTTAGTTGACAGGTTTGTATAAAATGCTCATGTCGCGAAACAACGCATACGCAGGTCGAATTCGCCGCAAGAGCCACATCCCAGGAGCCGCACAAGTGTCGAGACGAATTCAAGGAAAGGTCGTCGAGGTTTCCAGCACTGGAGACTTGATCACCGACATTGCCCCCACGGCTTGGAACGATGTTCCTCGTTCGACCGAGACGAGAATCTTGGTCGATCAGGAACATGAGACCGTCGGTCTCTTTGGGGATGATCATCAGCAACCGGCCATGACGCTCATTGCGATTGCCGATGGGGATGCACCGCTGAAGCTCCATTTGGTCGAAGACTCTGCAGCGATCATGCTAGGTGTTCGTCCAGGAGCGAGCGTCGAAATTCGTTGGTAGTGTATCTATCTACTCGGGTAGCAGAAATACAGCACTCGAGCGAGCCGGGAGCGTCACAGTAGCTATCGGAATTTTGGATTCGCGCTCGACCCGCAGCACGTTGTTGCTACCTAGAAGGTCATCGCATTGAAACGACCAACCCTTGGTCAGGGACTTGCAGGGCAATACCGAGGGATCCAGCTTGAACGTTGCGGCTTGTGTGTCGTTGTTTAGGGCGATGACAAGTGTGTGCTGATCGCTGATGCGAGCATAGGCGTAGTGTTGCTCGGCATCGACCAAGTCAAGAGACTTGCCAGTTGATAATGCTCCATAGGCTTTGCGTAACGAACCGAGTTTAGCGATGTGGTTCCAGACAGCGCGCTCGTTGGGTTGTCGGCCAGCATCCTCGAACGCGTTGGGTGAGTCGCCTGGAAATCCGCCGGGAAAGTCACGACGATTATCGGGGTCTTCGCCACCGGGCATCGCCAGTTCGTCTCCGTAGTAGAGGATCGGCGTACCTCGACTGGTCATCATCAGTGTCATGGCAGATTTGAGCCCGTCGATCGATGCACCTTTCTCATGCATAAAGCGAGGCATATCGTGGACGCCGATGAAAGTAGCTAGGCGGTTCGGATCGACGTAGAGCCAGTCCCTGGCAAACATCTGATGCACTTCCCGGATGCTTTTGCCTTTGGCAAAGACATTTCGAATCGGAGTAAAGAGCCCAAAGTCAAAAAGGGTGTCGATGTTGGTATCGATACCATCGTGGCCGGCACGTCCACCTTGATAATAAGCCACCAACACCGGGTCTTGGTCGTAGAGTTCTCCTAGGATTTTGGTTTTAGGGAATTCCCGTTTAACAGCACTGCCCCACTGTTGCCAAAATCGTCTTGGTACGTGCGGAAGAGTATCCATTCGGATCGCATCGAAACCGGCTACACCGAGCCACCAAATCGAGTGTTGAATGAGATACTTAGCGACCTCTGGATCATCTTGATTCAGGTCGGGAAGGACATCACCGAACCAACCTTCGAGATTGAGTTGTTGGGTTTGATAAGCGGCGCGAGGATTCATGGCCGTCCATTTCTGCCAGTTGTTCTTTAGGTGAGATTTGGCCGTACCGTTCCACCATGTGGGAGTCGGTGGGTCTTGCACCCAGACATGATAGGGCCCGGTATGATTAGCAACTTGGTCCTGGATCACCTTCATCCCACGCCGGTGGGCTTGATCGATGAACGCTTTGAGATCCTCCATAGTTCCGAAATGCTCATCGACTCGGTATAGATCGATGGCTCCGTATCCGTGGTAACCGGTCGTTGGCACGGGCTCAGTACCACCTGGTTCGGGATGCATTTCTTTTAGGTCTGGTGCATCGTTGTTATCGTAGATTGGGGTGGTCCAAATCGCTGTGGTTCCAAGACTTTGAATGTAATCGAGTTTGCCGGTGATGCCTTGGATATCTCCACCGTGATAGAAACGAGATTTTTTGCGGTCGTAGATATCTGGAGATTTTGTTGGGCGATTGTTTGCAGGATCGGAATCGCAGAAACGATCGGGCATGAGAAAGTAGATGAAGTCCTCGGGACCAAATCCAGCCGGTTCCACCCGGGGGTACTCGAGCACATTCCAGGAGAACTGAGTTTTGATGCTCGGGGAATTCACCGGGCTGCGGGTAAGTTCAATCATCACCGGACCGGGCCTGCAGTCTGGTGCGATGTGCAGATCGGCAAACAAGTAGTGACCGTTTTGGCTAGCGCTAAGGTTCGTAAAGACGAGCCCCTCGCGATCGGCCAACAAAGTGAGTTCGTTGGTTAAACCTTGCCCACTGATCAGGAGTCGGATCGGAGTGGTCTTCGATGCGATCCACCAAGAAGGTGGTTCGACTCGGTTGACCGAAAAACCAGAGGAAGGACTGCTCGAATCCTGAGCCAAGACAGGCGTGAGAAATAGCAAGCCGACCAGCCACACGAAGGATTTTTGAGACATAGACGAAGTCATTTCAGGAGAGACCAAATGGACGCACAAAAAGTCGCCGCCGGAGATTATACTATCGAGCGACTCATAGCCCAGCAGTCGATGAGCAAACCCTTTCCTTCCAGCCATATACCCTTGATAAGTACCCCACCTATGCAACGAACCAGTAACAGAAGTTCTTCGACCTCTTCCAATAGGAACGCAAAAGCGATGCTCCTAGGTGGGCTGCTAGCCTGTGGAACCATCAGCGGTGCGATGGCCGACAATTGGCCTCAGTGGCGAGGCCCAAAGAACGATGGCGTATCGACCGAGAAAAACATAGCGACGCAATGGTCTCCAAAAGAGAACGTGCTCTGGCGGTGCGAGTTGCCAGGTCAAGCTGGAGCGACCCCTGTGGTTTGGAACGATCGAATCTTTTTGACCAGCTCTGAAGGTGATGATTTGGTTTTGATCGCCGTCAGCACCAAGGATGGCAAGAAGCTATGGCAGCAGAAGGTCGGGTCGGGCAATCAGGACGCACGCGCAGGTGAGGGCAACTCCGCATCGCCTTCGCCAAGCACGGATGGCAAGCATGTTTGGTGTTTCTTCGGTACTGGTATCTTGGCATGTTTCACCGTCGATGGACAAATGGTTTGGAAACTTGATGTCAACGACAAGTTTGGAAAGCTCGATATTCAATTTGGGATGACCAGCACTCCGGTGCTCGATGGCGATGCTCTTTACTTGCAATTGCTCCATGGCCCTATGCGTCGGGACGACAATACTCGCACGGGAAAAGTCATTAAGCTTGATAAGCAAACCGGTGAGACAATCTGGTCGGTGGATCGAATCACTCAAGCTGAATTCGAGTGCAAGCACTCGTATGCTTCACCATTCATCTACCGAGATGGCAAGCAAGAGTTTTTGGTGGTTCATGGAGCCGACTGCATCACAGGCCATAAGCTCAGCGATGGCAAGGAACTGTGGCGATTCGGAGATCTTAATGGGCCCACGAAGATCAATCCTAAGCAGAGCGATCCGACGTTCCGTTTTGTAGCCTCGCCGTTGGTGATCCCAGGATCGATCATTGTGCCGACGGCTAAGGAAGGCCCCATGGTCGCGCTCAACGTCAGCGATGCATTGCAAGGGGAGTCATCGGCCAAGTCCGATGTGGTCGCATGGAACATCCCCCGGACCCCCGATGTCTCGATTCCTCTGGTGGTCGATGGACTAGTTTATGTGTTGCACAAGGATGGAAAGCTGCAGTGTTTGGATCACAAGACTGGCCAGGAAATCTACTTTCAACGAACTTATACAGGTCAGCATCGATCCAGTCCGACTTATGCCGATGGCCATATCTATTTTGCGTCCAACGATGGGCACTGCACGGTAGTCAAGGCAGGGCGGGATTTTCAAATCGTTTCGACCAATCCTATGGGGGAGGCCATCACTGCCAGTCCGGTCGTCGCCGATGGGGTGCTGTACATCCGTTCCTACCAAGCCTTGTACGCGATCAAGAAGCAGTAGTCCTGCAAAGAAGCGGTTTGACGGAATGTTAAAATAGAACGGTCGAATCAGTTTTTTTGGTTCGACGAAGCCAGGTTTGCCGATGGGTTGCGATAGGCAACAGCATCGTTTTTTCCTGGAATTTATTGAGATCCGTCGCCATGGCTAAGCTCAGTTGGCTACAGCGTTTGTACTGGAAGCATTTTTCCAAGCCGGTTTCCGAGCGAGCTCTTTTCCTGCATGTCTTGGAAAGGCCGCTCACAAGCGTTTTGGAAATTGGAATGGGATCGGGGCAACGCATAGCAAGGTTGCTGGCTCTCAACGCGACCGTATCGGATACCAAAACCATCCGATACACCGCCATCGATCCCTTCGAATCGAATTCCGATGCGCTACCATCAGGCCAGAGCGTTTTGAGTCTCAAAGCAGCCCATCGAATCTTATCCGAGCGAGGAGTTAAAGCCCACTTGGTTCCCGGCGAGCCGGCAAGCTGCTTAGCGAGAGTCGCACACAGCGTTCTTCCGAGCGATTTGGTCATCATCGACGGCTACTGGGAAAGTGACGATGTTCATGGCCAAGCCATTGCCCAGTGGTTGCCTCGTTTGTGCCATGTTCAATCGACAATCTTTGCTTCAAAAAAGCCTGGGGAAGCCTTCGAAAAGATACCTGTGCCTAGCAACGCATTGCCAACGATGCAAACCAAGGCTGCGTAAGAGGCATGCGAGTCGTCCTGCAAAGGGTTTCGAGTGCAAGTGTGACAGTCGAAGGCCAAATCGTGGGTCAAATCGCCTGCGGTTGGCTGGTTCTCTTGGGTGTCGAACAGGGAGACACGATCGGTTCAGTTCACTGGCTTGTTGAAAAGGTTGTCCACTTGAGAGCCTTTCCCGACGAGCAAGGAAAGATGAATCTTTCGGTTCAAGATGTCCGTGGTCAGTTGCTGGTCGTTTCTCAGTTCACGCTTGCGGGTGATTGCCGCAAGGGTCGTCGTCCAGGTTTTGATCGTGCTGCGGCTCCTCAGGAGGCACGAGTTCTTTACGATTCGTTTTGCGATCAAGTCGCTTCGTTGGGTGTTGGTCTGCAGCGAGGTGTTTTTCAAGCGGACATGAAGGTGGCTTTGGTCAATGACGGGCCGGTCACGTTTGTGATCGATCATCCAGACAAGTCTGGGATTTAATTCCCCATGAGGGCTTGAAGTTCGGCCACGCGTCGTTGGATATCTTTGTGGGTCACTTGTTGCAATCGCTCGATGCTAAAGGCTTCGATGGTGTAACTGGCAATCGCTGTTCCCTGAAGGAGAGCTTGAACGAAGTCCTTTCGATCGATTTCGACTCGTGCATGCGTCGGGTGGTCAGCGGCATTGATACTTTGAGATAGATAACCGAGCAGTCCACCGGCGAAGCTATCACCGGCTCCTGTTGGATCGATCAATTGGTCGCTTGGGTAAGCGGGTATTGAAAGCATGGTGCTGGGGCCTAGGACAAAGCAACCGTGCTCACCCTTTTTGAGGATAACCCATCGAGGTCCTAAGTTTTGGATGCTTCGAGCGGCTTGAACGTAGTTGTTTTGACCCGTGAGTTGTCGGGCTTCGACATCATTGATGAAAAGGCCATCGATTCGCGAGAGGACTTCGAGCAATTCCGATCGTTTCGTTTCGATCCACATATCGACCGTATCGGCAAAAATCAATTTCGCGTTAGGGCATTGGTCGAGGACTTGGCGTTGCACCGTTGGAATAGCTGCGGCCAAGAAGACGACTTGGGAGTCTGCAAAACAATCTGGAACAGTAGGTTGATAACGATCGAACCCGTGCATTTGGATTTCAAGTGTTTCACGGTCTTGATAATCGTGAAGATAGCGGCCTTTCCAGAAATAGGATTTGGCAAGTGAATCGCTCGTAACGCCTTGCCAATCGACTCCGTGATTCAGAAAAATTTGAGTATACTCAGCAGGCCAATCATTTCCCGTGCGACCTATGACTCGCACGGGGGTATAGAAACCAGCAGCGTAGGCGAAGTAGCTGGCGCTGCCGCCGAGGACTCGTTCCCGAGAGCCTGCGGGTGTTTCTACCGAGTCGATCGCCAATGTTCCAACGCAAAGCATATTCATCGATGCAGGTTTCCAGTACAAAATCAGTTAGCCAATCGGCGTTCCGACCACCTTGGTACTTGCGCAGTGGTCATTTGCAGACATTGATCACAGGATTCTATCGTCCGATTGCAGACCTGCCACCGCTTATGGCGCATCGCTGTCCGCTGGGCCCAGTGGGCGATAACTCGCTTGGCAATATGCTCGTTCACGAGAATTCTCCGCAGAGCCCAAGCGTTAAAGCAGATCTTCCAGCCGTGCTGCTGCTTCACGGGCTAGGTTCTTCGCACACCGGTACTTACATGACCAACATCGCTCAGGGGCTTGTTCGGAAGGGATATCGGGTTTTTCGAGCCGATTTGCCAGGCGCGGGCAACTCGTATCTCGAAACCCCGATGCCCCCGCACGGCGCTTGCTACGATGCGATCCGCAACTGCTTGGAACACCTGAGTCAAACGCTCCATATCAACGATTGGAACTTAGCTGGTATCTCATTGGGCGGAAACATCTTGCTCAGAATGCTCGGGGAATGGAAACCTGGTCGCGTACAGATCCATCGAGCGATTGCAGTGGCACCTCCCATCGATTTGGACGCCTCATGCAAGAACGTCGAAAAGGGGATCAATCGACTCTATGCAAGTTACTTCCTGAGGGCTCTCCGCAAGCAGTCTCGATTGCGAGGCCAACGTTGGCCTCAGTGGCAGGAGCGATTGAATCAAGCCGACTATCGAAGTTTACGGCGGTTTGACAACACCGTCACCGCACCGCTCGCAGGATTCAAAGATTCGCAAGAGTATTACGCCGCAGGATCTTCGATTCGGTGGCTAAGTGGCATTCGAGCCAAAGTTAAAATCCTAGTCGATCGACATGATCCGATTGTGCCTTATTCTCTCTTCCCGCATGCGACTTATTCATCAACGACCGAGTTGATCGTCACGGATCGGGGCGGGCATGTTGGATACCTGCGCAAGGGTTCAACAAGTAGCGGACCTAGTCCAAGACGTTTTGAGCGATGGGCGGATCGTTGGATTGTCGAAACCTTGACCGACGATTCGCAATGGTAGCCATCGACCACTTATGAAACTCGCTCACCGGTAGTATTAAAAATGCCAGAAGCACTAAAAGCGCCCAGCGCTGAGGGCTTACTGCCGAGGTCTCTAAAACCGCTTGTCCGATCGGTAGATGCATGGCTGCAACGTGAACAGCAAACGCCAACAGTGTACCGGTTAAAAGAAGTGGGCTACGCAATGGAGAAATCATGAAGGCAGACTTTGTTTCGGATCTGCAATTGCCTATATGAATGTTCTGGAAGAGAACCAGCAACAGCAGCAGGCTGTTTCTCGCCGAAGCAACTTGCTCTTGTGTAGGATTAGAGGGAAGTAGGCAAACAAATAGAAAGTAGGAGATCAGTCCCATGGTCAAGGCTGCAAGAACCGTGCGCTCGATCATGATTCGATCGAATATCGGCTCGTTGGGGCTGCGGGGTTTGCGCGTAAGAACGTCCCCTTCGTTGGCTTCGAAAGCCAAGGCGACATCTTGGATGCCATTGGTCACTAGGTTTAGCCAAAGCAGTTGTACGGGTAACAAGGGTAGATAGGGAAGTCCTGTGAGAATTGCTAAGGCCATCAGGAGTACTTCAGCAGCTCCCGTCGAGATGGAAAGATAAATCACTTTACGGATGTTATCGTAGGCAACACGACCTTCTTCGATCCCATTGACGATCGTCGCGAAATTGTTGTCGCTAATCACCAATGACGAAGCTTCTCTAGCAACATCCGTTCCAGCTTTACCCATCGCCACGCCGATGTTGGCTACTCGCATCGCAGGGGCATCGTTGACACCATCTCCGGTGACGGCTACGAAATGCCCCGCTTTCCGAGCGGCTTGAACCAGATCGAGTTTTTGCCTTGGTGAAACTCTTGCAAACACACGATAGCTAAGAATATCGTTCGAGCAGATCAACCCAGGATCCTGCAAAAGCTCTTCGCCGGTGATGACTTGATCTTCCCGTTCGAGAAGCCCGATCTGCTTTGCGATGGACATTGCGGTGGCTCGATGATCACCCGTTACCATCATTACCTGTACACCGGCTTGGTGGCACCTGAGGATCGCCTCCTTGACCCCAGGGCGCAGAGGATCAAGCATTCCTATCAATCCCAAGTAATTCAGGTCGGAAGGAATTTTTGGAGCATCGATTGGAAGTACTTCTGATTCGCATTGGCCTTGGGCCAAAGCTAAAACGCGAAAGCCTTCTTCGGCTAGGCGATTGGCCTGATCCATGTAGATCTGATACCTGTTTGAATCGATCGTTTCGGTGCACATACTCAGGATGCGTTCAGGGCTTCCTTTGACACACACGAGAGTATTGCCATGGCTGCGATGAAACGTTGCAGCGAACTGGTGCTCTGGCTCGAATGGAATTTGGTTGACTTGTGGAAATTCACTCGATAACTGCTCCCGGGTGATTCCGAGTTTTATGCCAAAGCACTGGAGTGCGATGTCTACGGCATCTCCACGCCAGACCCAAGATCCATTTCGATGATGTAGATCGGATTCATTGCACAGCAGTCCACAGCGAACGAGCATGTCTAGCGGTTGGTTTTCCCCATGCGATACAGGAGATGCATTCATGCATACTTGACCAATCGGCGTATAGCCTTGGCCTGTCGCATTTAGGATCGCACCATCGGGTAGAACGACCTGTGCAATCATCAGTTCGTTGCAAGTGAGAGTTCCGGTTTTATCGGCAGCAACGAGCGTGCAGCTTCCAAGCCCCTCTACGGCAGTCAATCGCCTGACAATAACACCGCGCTGAGCCATTCGTTGGGTAGCTACAGAAAGCGCGATCGTCATAGCGACCGGAAGACCCTCTGGAATTGCAGAAACTGCCAACGCGACAGCAAATAGCAACATTTCACCGACTGAATAATTTCCAACAAGCACACCCGCAACTGCCAGCACTCCGATTGTCATCACTAGCCAATAAGCGATCCAACGTGTGAAAGACTCCATGCGTAATTGCAACGGTGCTTTACCTGCGGTCTGGCCGAGCACATCGAGAGCTAATTGACCGACGCTGGTTTGGGTTCCTGTTGCGACAACAACTCCTTTAGCCCGTCCTCGCGTGACAATTGAGCCCGAATAAGCCATGTTCCGTCGATCGGCCAAAGGGACCAAGCTCGATCCGATCCAATCGGCATCCTTAAGTACCGAAAGGGACTCGCCGGTTAGTAACGACTCGTCGGTCTCGAAACCTGTTGCGATCACAAGTCGCATGTCGGCTGGAACTCGATTCCCCGACTCGAGCCATACGATGTCTCCGGGAACCACCTCTTGGGCACTAATCTCGATTGCCTCACGATCTCGAATCACCGTGGAGCGAATCTCGAGAAGCTTTCGCAAAGCATAGGAGCTTTGCTCTGCCCGCCATTCCTGATAGCAACCGATCGCCGAATTGAGCGTCAACACCAAACCAATAAAGGCTCCATCTTTAGCATCCCCAAGCAGTATCGAAACGCAAGCTGCAAGCCCTAGGATGTAGATTAAGGGACTTTGAAATTGAAGTAGGAAAATCTGCCACCAAGGTCGCGGTCGAGACTCGGGAAGGCAATTCATTCCATATTCAAGCAATCTCGCTTCGGCTTGTTTTTGCCCTAGCCCTGCGGATTGTGTATCGAGTCGCTCGAATAGGTCTTGTAATTCAAGCGAATGCCAAGCGTTTACTTGATCCGTCTTTTGCACGGTCGAGGTCTCCTCAAGCCAGTCGCATTGGCGGTTCCAACAAGAACCTAGAGGCCGCGCTGAGTATAGAGGATTGCTCAATCAAAGACGCATGAAATGTTGCTTAGCAAACCAAATCTATTGGCTGGATTGGGCTCGATGGGCTTGCAGATCGGATAGATCGACGAATTCCAAAGTTGAAATGTGGGTTGCTTCAAGAACCACCTTGGGTGCCATTCCCGCTTCGAGAGCTTCTTTCCACCTCAGAACGCACAAACACCATTGATCGCCGGGTTTCAAGCCGGGGAAATCGTATTGGGGGATTGGTGTGCTGAGGTCGTTTCCCATGCTACGAGAAAATTGGAGGAACTCGGCAGTCATCTGCGCACAGACCAAGTGCATGCCGTGATCATCGGCTCTGGTATTACAGCAACCGTCCCTAAAAAAACCTGTTCTTGGATTCATCGAACAGGGCATTAGCTCTGTTCCCAATACATTGCTTGCTCCAGCCATCCCCGACACCCCTAGCTTATTGTTACGTGAAGGTCTTGATCGATGAGTTATTAATCCAAAAGTATAACCAACTTGCCCGATTGCAAATCAGTGCGAACCCGTGCAAATCGGGTTATACTACTGAAAGATAACTTGGCCAGTGGTTTGCGTTTACTGGCCATCGACCCTGACTTATCGCCAAAGAACCCAAAAGGTTTATGTCAGAACAAGCCCCTGAACCATCGATTGAAAATCCAAATCAAGATACCGCTTCGAGCCAGATCGACTCGCAGAAGAAAGGAGCTTGGACACCGGAGCCCGCTGGGGCTAGGATCAAGCCGCCTGCGGTTTCACCCCTTCGTCGATTGATACCGCCAATTATTGGCGGTTTGACATCCGTCCCCATTGCACTCGGAATCCTGTGGTATGGGTTTGGCAAAGACATCGGCAATGCTGGGCCGACCGTTGCACGGTATATCCCCTGGTTGGTGCCCGAGCACCTTCGTGGTTCGGCCCGTTGGCGTTACAACCCCAATACCGATAGCAAGCAGAAGCAGTTCGATGCCCCAAAAGACCTCGATGCCGGAGAGTTTGGCCGCATCGGTGGCAAAAAATAATTCATCCCTTTTTCGATCTAGGAACCCTAGACAATACGAGTGATTCCAATGTCATCTAACTCAACGAAACGATTTCTGCTGGCCGGATGGATGCTTTGCTCCTTTGCAGGTTGCAAACCTGAAGCAGACGTTCAAAGGGATCTTGCTGCACAAAAAGCCGCACAAGAGGCAGCGGCCAAGGCCGCCGAACAACCCCTAGAGGCGCAGAAAGCCGGTGTGGGTGTGGGAGTCAAAGGCCGATCGCTCGAAGGTGGTTCGGAGAACAATCCTGCCACCCTCATCTCAGCACCTGCCGCCGCTTACTTTCGAACCAAAGAAAAGATCGCTTTCGAGATTCAAATCCCACAGGCGCTGAATTTGTATATGGCTGAAAAGGGTCGCAACCCTCGTAACCATGATGAGTTCATGAGAGAAATTGTCGAAGCCAATCGGATTCCGTTACCCAAGTTACCCACGGGCATGGTCTATCGCTACGATAGCGAGAAAGGAGAGTTGTGGGTTATCCCCGAAAAAGACCTCCAATCGCCCACGGGCCAGCAACCCAGCCCCTAGACAACGGGCTGTGCTCCGGCGCACACGATGATTTCGGAGAAATCATCGACCCTGTTCGCGATAGCGAACAATCGTTTAACCCGCAGCCAACGGCGAGGAACTTGAATAAGCCCACTAGGATTCTGCGTTTGGGGTAAAACGCAGGAGTTCACGTCCGAGGGCTTGACGATATGTTTTGTGTTGTGATATCGGGTTTTGATGGGGTTTGACGGTATTGACCGATTCCAACAGGTGCTCTGCAAGGCGCCTTGGGTGAAGTTGTCGATCTGAATCGGGCTATGCTCCGGCGCATACGATGATTTCGGAGAAATCATCGACACTGTTCGCGATAGCGAACATTCGTTTAACCCGCAGCCAACGGCGAGGAACTTGAATAAGCCCCCTAGGATGCTGCGTTTGGTGCAAAACGCAGGAGTTCACGTCCGAGGGCTTGACGGTCTTGACTGCGGACGGTCCTGACGAAGGGAATGTGGATTGGCCCACCCAGCAGGGAAATGTTTACGAAGCTACAGAGGCCGCCTAGTCTTTGTTACTGATTATCTGACTTGAACCCAGTTTGTCGCTTTCAACTCGTTTCGAACTCTTCAAAAACATTGGGAAAACACTCAAAAGTTCGTTTCCAGTCGTCACCGCTGATAGACCCTGGTTCTCCCAGGGTTTTTCGCATGTTGGGCCAATTGCTTTGGCTTTCCTGCCTATCATTCCATCCGTTGATTGCTCCGCTCGCGGGTACTTGATATCATTGCAAATCGAAACGAAGCAAGCTTGAGTGTTATACGAACTCCGCATCGATCCTAGGGGTTACTCTAATGGGCAAAGTTGGCACGTCGCACCTTCTGTCGCAGCTCGGCTACCAAGCACCTTCGCTGCTTGTGTATCTCGTTGCCGCGATTTTCGTGGGCCGACGCTCGCAGGTCAGAGACTGGTCCGAACCAGACCCTACGTAAGCTTACATTCCCCCCGCCTCCTAGCGACCGGAATAATGCAAGAGGTGGTTGGACAAGTGACCACTGTGAGTTCACTTCGTATGTTTTTACTCCTTCGATTGGAGACCAAACGGAGAATAGAAGGTGGCTGAGTTAAGTTCCTCGCCGTTGGCTGCGGGTTAAACGAAGACACCGCACAAGCGGTTTTCTGGGCGCTGCATTAGCGTTGATGTGCGTTCATCAGCGGTTCAGGGAACACGCTTGTTCCCAACGCTATTTGCGATTTCGGCGATACACAAGTCCACCCAAGGCAATACTGCCCACGAGCAACAAAGAAGTCGGCTCGGGCACAGCCGTCGCATTGAACTGAATGTTGTCCAAGCGATTATTACCGGCAGCAGCCGTTGCCCCAGTGACAGTCAGCCGCAAATAAGCATCCGTCGCACCGTTGAGCCCCGTGATCGTCGTCAGGGTTTGGGCAGTAAACGAGGTTGTCAAACCATTGATCGTCTGGTGATCGGTCCAATTGGTCCCGTCAGTACTGAACGCCCAAGCTTGATTCGTAAAACCAGTATTGCTCCGCTGCGATGCGTAGCTAACGACCAAATCCTGGAAACCCGCCATCGAGAATTTGAAAACCGCGCTCTTACCGTTGGTGCCGCTTGCCGTTTGATTCACCAACGCAAGTGCGCCGACCGCCGTGGTTGTTGCAAACCCTGGGCCGGCGTTGACTGCTGTCCCACTAAATGCAGTCAGCTCCGAATTTGATGCTGCCGATACCCAATCGCTTGCACCATTTTGTCCGTTGAGGTGCAAAGCACCTGCACCGAAGTTGGCTACGAACAACTTCGGAGTGTTAGGCGATGCGGCCACCGCCGTGCCTCCATTGGCCGTCGTTTGAAAGTCCCATCCAGCGACCAAATCCGCATGCGAATCAACAGCACTGGCAAGAGCCAACAACACCACCACGAAATAAGAAGCTAAACTTCGCATTGTATTTTTCTAAATTTCCATTTGGACGTGTGCCAGCAACTCAATACCTCTTCCTAAAGGAACCTTGACCAAGCGTCGCAAAGCCAAAGTGTCCACCTAGGATTAGCTAGCAATCGTATCGAAAATAACGATAAATCCAACCGTTAAAATCGGAAAATCCTACCCAAACTAGCCAATCAGACAGGCTGTATCTGCTGAGCTAATGCTTGATTAGACGTTCAATAAGCGGTTCACAATGCCTGCGATCTCGCTGGGAGCAGTGCTATGGAGTTGGTGGTTTTTCCCAGGGAATCGAATCCTTTGGCAATTCTTGCACCCCTGGGAAAACGACTCAGCATCCTGGTCGCTAAGCGCACCACCCGCCGCAAAATCAGCTTGCAATAATACCGTCGGACACTCGATGAGCTCGGCCACCTTGGACCACTCGATCCCCTCTAGCCAGCGACCGGCAATGAGTGGATCGAGCACCCCGGGATCTAACTTCGATAGACAACTTGCTCCCCACCGCAGTGCCTCATCGGTTCGCAACTGACGAAGCTTGACGGTGCTTCCATCGGCTTGCTTCAACTCGACGGCTCCAAGCGCCATGCTCATTTGATCGATCGATCCTCCCTGCTTGCATACGCCTTGCATCCCCTGAAAAAGGCTCTGCCAAGTCGTCCCCAAGATCGATTGCCCCATGGTCTCAAAGGGTGGATCCTCCAAAACCGCCGCGCGAACCCTCTGTGGGACCTGGGCTGCGACCATCGCTGCGACCATGCCTCCCAACGAATGTCCCGCTAGGACGACCGCGTCGCCTAATTCCCCACGCTCTAAAACTTCGATCAAATCATCCGCGTAGTGACTTACCAAGTACTCTTGCGCCCGATCGGAATCTCCGTGTCCTCGATGATCGATCGCCCAAATCGTCCAGTCATGACTCAAAAATGGGATCATCGGCTCCCAATCTCGCCACATGCGAGTCACGCCATGGAGCAGAACCAACACCCGAGTCGCTTGTGCTCCTTGCCGAAAACCAACTCGGAGCTTCCTGCGACCCGATTCGACCGCTAGCCATCGCTCTTGGAACATACTCTTAAGTCACTTTCCCCTTTTTACGTCTCTTCTACTTCTCTTGTTTGATGATCGTCGGAAAGGGTTTGGCCAACTGTCCGGCTTTGATGATGCCAGCTTGCAGGACCGCGATGAACTTGGAACGATCCTCGAGCAATTCGATCCGCTCGATGACATCTCCATCGACGATGAGCACATCGGCTAGCTTACCGACTTCCAAGGTTCCAAACTCCTTGTCCCGACCCATGATCTGAGATCCTGTCTTGGTCGCGCACTTGATGACTTCCAAAGGGGTAAAGCCCACCTCTCGTACAAAGAAAGTCAGTTCGCGGGCATAGTCTCCGTGAGGGTTCCATCCAAATCCGTAGTCGCCACCCATCCCAAGACGGCCACCGGCTCGCAGGATCTTCAGCGCGCTTTGGATACCGCCATCGAGCGTTTCTTGATGTCCATCGATGACGCTCTGAGGCAACCCGAACTCGGGCCCAAGTTCGACGCTGGCTTTTTCAAAGTACAACGCTGGGACGCATGGGACATCGCGTTCCAAGAGCAAGTCGAGGGCTTCGTTGTCCATGAAGGTCCCATGCTCGATGCAATCGTATCCGGCCCTCAGCGCATTTTTGATCCCCTCGGTGGCACGGCAATGTCCGGTGACTTTGAGCTTGTGATTGTGAGCCGTAGCGACCACCGCATGCATCTCTTCGAAGGTCATGCAAAGGGTGTGGTGATCATTGGCATCGGGCGAGGCCGCATCGCCAGTCGGATAAGTCTTGACCCACTCGATTCCATCTTTGACCAATGCCCGCACCGCCTTGCGAGCATCTTCGACTCCGTTGATGATAAAGACCAATCCTTCCATACCGATCTTGCGAAACTCTGGATTCCAGTCCATCAGCCCACCCGCCGAACAGATCTCCCGACCGCTAGCAGCAAGCCTCGGGCCTGGAATCAAATCCTCTTCGATGGCTCGCTTGAGCCAAACGTCGATATTGAACAAGCATCCTCCGGATCTCGCCGCAGTGTATCCGCACTCGAGTGCCAATCGCGCATTGACGCTCGTCAGCAGCGATACGTATTCGACCGGATACTTGATGTCTAAATCTTCCAAGGCTGCGATGTTGAAGTAGGTTGCATGGAAGTGGGCTTCGACTAGCCCCGGTAGGATCGTGCCCCCTTTGGCATCGATGCTAGGAGTACCAGGCGGGGTTGCGGGCAATTGCGACTCAGGCCCCACGTAAGCGATCTTGCCATCTTTGACCAGCAACGCACCGGCGCTTATCGCGGGTGCTCCGGTGCCGTCGATGATCTGTCCATTGCGAATGACCAAAGAACCTTGTCCGAGTTTCATCGCGAGTGTTCCGATATCAAAGGTAGAGGAAAGGGGACTAAGCGAGCATCGATCGAACCAAATTCCCGTGGATATCTGTCAGTCGGTAATCGCGACCTTGGAAGCGATAGGTCAAACGGGTATGGTCGATCCCTAGCAGATGCAAGATCGTGGCATTGAGATCATGCACATGCACCGGGTCTTGGGTGATATTGTAACAGTAATCATCGGTTTGACCGATCACATGGCCTCCTTGCACTCCGGCCCCTGCGACCAAGGTGGTAAAGCATCGGGGATGGTGGTCTCGACCGTAGTTGTCAGCCGACAAGGCCCCTTGCGAATATACCGTTCTACCGAACTCGCCTCCCCAAACGATCAGCGTGTCTTCGTATAGCCCTCGTTCCTTGAGATCCTCGATGAGCGCCTTGGTCGGTTGGTCGGTGTCTCGGCACTGAAGTTTGATCGCGTTGGGCAATCCTCCGTGATGATCCCAGCCCATGTGAAAAAGCTGGATGAATCGGACATCTCGCTCGGCAAGTCTTCTTGCGAGCAAACAATTGGCGGCATAGGATCCGGGTCGCTTGACATCGGGTCCGTATTTTTCGAGCACATGTGCAGGCTCGTCGGAAATCTTGAGCAGATCCGGAACGCTCGATTGCATCCGAAAGGCCATTTCGTATTGGCTGATGCGAGTTTGGATCTCCGGATCAGCGAGCTCTTGGTAATGCTGCTTGTTGAGCTCATCGAGACGATCGAGGGTCTTGCGCCGCCGCAGTGGATCCATGCCTGCGGGATTCGATAGATAAAGAACCGCATCCCCCTTGTTTCTGAACTTGACCCCCTGATGCTGGGATGGCAAAAAACCAGCCCCCCACAATCGATCGTAAAGCGGCTGATCGTCGGGCCGACCAGTGCCGAACGAAGTAAGCACTACATAGGCGGGTAAATCCTTGTTTTGACTCCCTAGCCCATAGCTGATCCATGAACCGATACTGGGTCTGCCTGCAAGCTGCGAGCCGGTTTGGCAAAAGGTGATCGCCGGGTCGTGGTTGATCGCTTCGGTGTGCATCGAGCGTATCTGGCACCAATCGTCGGCCAAGCTGGACATATGGGGCATTAGCTCACTGAACCACATGCCGGACTTGCCGTGCTGCGCGAATTTGAACATCGATGGTGCAACAGGAAACTTGCTCTGGCCAGAGGTCATCGTCGTTAAGCGTTGGCCTTGGCGAATCGAGTCTGGCAAATCTTCGCCACGTCGGTTCTCAAGCCCTGGCTTGGGATCGAACAAATCCATCTGCGACGGAGCACCGGACTGAAACAGATAGATGATCCGTTTGGCTTTGGCCCGATGGTGGATGCCGCTTGCGGGTGCTCCCTGTGTATTTTGGCTTTCCTGAGCCTCGCTTTGGCCCAGGGACATCATCGCCGAGAGCCATAGACTCCCAGCCGAACTTCGAAGGAACGATTGGCGATTGATTTGCATGGGAACAGTTTCTTTCACTCGCGTGTGATGACTTCGTCTAAGTTCAGCAGCACGTTGCCCGCAAGGGTAAACGCTGCTAGTTCGGCAGGAGTTGTGGCTTGCGATTTCGACTCCCCGATGGCGATCAGTTGCTGGGCTTGCTGAACATTTTCGGAATAGTACTTGTGATCCTCGTGCCAACTTGCTTCGAGCAAAGATAGTTCTTTATCGGTCGGTTGTCGGCCGGTAACGAGTCGAAACCCAAACCTGAGTTTGTCCTGGATAGCTTCAAAAGGACTTTGCATCATTCGCTCACCAAGTTTTCGCGCGGCCTCTACGTAAGTCACTTCGTTCAGAAGCGATAAGGCTTGCAAGGGCGTGTTGGTTCGCGATCGCTTGACGATGCAAATCTCGCGGTTTGGGGCATCAAACAGCAGCATCGTCGGAGGTGCCGCAGTCCGTTTCCAAACCGTATACAAACTTCGTCGATACAAACGCTCATCGGTATCGTGTTTGTAGTTTCGAAGGTCACCGTAAACACTCGTTTCGTCCCAGACGCCATCAGGCATGTAAGGTTTGACGCTTGGACCGCCGATTTTTTTCGTGAGCAGTCCGCTGGCTTGCAATGCTTGATCCCGCAGGATCTCCCCGGAGAGTCGAAAGCGTGGGCCGCGACCTAGCCAACGGTTCTCGGGGTCGGCTTCGAGGAGCTTCTCTTTGCCCACGAGGCTTGCCGATTGCTGATAAGCTTGGCTAAGGACGATGAGTTTTTGTAGTCCTTTGATATCCCAAGGGTGGATCGGCTTGTGGGCAACTTGGTCGAGAACAGTCGGCTCGATCCATTCGACTGCCAACCAATCGAGCAGCTCGGGGTGGCTGGGCCAGTCGGCTTGCGAGCCAAAGTTCTCCGTGGTCTTGACGATCCCATTTCCCATGAATTTCTCCCACATGCGGTTGACCCACACACGAGCCGTCAATGGGTTTTTGTCGCTGGCAATCCAACGAGCCAGTCCGAGTCGATCGTTGGTCATTCCCGGTTGCATTGCGGGAAGAACTTTTGGCAAGGCAGCTTCGACTCGATCGCCCCGTTTGTCGTACTCTCCTCGGATCAGCACGAAGGCTTCTCGGGGCTTGGCCATTTCCTGCATGACCATGACTGTTGGCCAAGCGGCCTTGGAGTCATTGAGTTTCTTCTTGGCCACTTCGACGTCTCGGGCGGCCCGTTGAATCGGTCCGTCGGCGACTTTGCGGTAGTATGCTTCGAGCTCCTTGCGTTGATCCTCGGTGCGATCGGACTTGGCAAGCCCGACGATGCCTTTGATCGACTCGGGAATTTGGACACCCTCGATTGCAACCGAGCCTTTGGCAAGCGATGTGGTCGCTAAGCGGAAGCGACCGATGTTATGCTGAGCTAGTGTTTCTTGAACGAGCCGAATCGTGATCGTCGAGTTTTCAGGCACATCGATAGATTGTTCGAGCAGGAACATCGCACGGCAGATCTCCTTGCGGGTTGGTCCATCGACGGCCCACCCACGGCCCGCGTTTCCTTGAACGGTATTAGCGATGTCCCAATCCTTCTGCGAATAATCGGCTTTGGCCTCAGTGATTTTGGCCGTGATCGCAGGAGAATCATTGGGGGGTTGGATGATGGCTTCAAGACGCGTCAGGACAAAGTTGCCGTTTGAATATCGGCCCAGGCTCTGCTGCGGTAGACTCGCGTCGGGAAAGCATTCCAAAAGAATGCCCGTCAGTGGTCCTGAAGCGATCTTCGAATCGATTTTGTAAACATCGTGCGTGGGGTTTTCGCCACTGGCAAGATAGGAGCCATCGGGTTGTTTGGTAAAGACCGCTTTGCTGCGGGCTTGAACGGTCACTGGATCGAGGGTTGTCCAGGTGGGTTTGTTCGTGACGATGGTTTTTTTGAATTCTGCTTCCCAAGGATCCATGTGCTGAGCGATGTTCGCCTCGGCTTGTGCAAGGACTTCTTGAGCCTTTTGGATTTGGACTTCATGATTTTTCAGTTCGCTCACTTGCTCGGCTGTAGGGACCGAGACGACCGGATCGGTGTTGCGAGACTCGCCTTGAAGCGTTCCGCTTTCAGCAACATTGTTGAAATACGAAAAGAGCGAGTAGAACTCCTTTTGGGCGATAGGATCGTACTTGTGATCGTGGCAGCGGCAGCAATTGAGCGTCAGTCCCAACCAAGTCGTTCCGGTGGTTTCAACCCGATCGATCACTGTCTCGACTCGCCATTCCTCAGCAATGATCCCACCTTCGCCATTAAGACGATGATTGCGATTAAATCCGCTGGCGACTTTTTGCGACAAGGTTGCTTCGGGTAGCATGTCCCCTGCGAGCTGTTCGATCGTGAATCGATCGTAAGGCATGTTGCTATTGAATGCATCGATCACCCAGTCTCGCCATGGCCATTGCTGACGAGATGAGTCGACTTGGAAACCGTTGCTGTCGGCGTAGCGAGCAAGATCCAGCCAAGCGATCGCCATACGCTCGCCGTAATGAGGAGAGTCCAAGAGACGGTCAACCACTTTTTCATAAGCGGTAGGAGATTCATCAGCCACAAACGCATCGATCTCTTCGAGCGTCGGAGGCAATCCGATCAGATCGAGTGTCACGCGGCGAAGGAGCGTCTCCTTGGCAGCAGGGCTTGAGAAACCAAAACCGCGAGATTCAAGTTTTTCGAGCAAGAATCGATCGATGGGGTTTGGATAGTTCGAGGCAAGCTCCGGAAGTGGAACCGCAGGTCGCGTCGGAGGTATAAAAGCCCAGTGCCCTTCGTACTGTGCACCTTGATCGATCCATTTTGCCAACAGCTCTTTTTGCCGCTGACTCAGAGGCTTGCCCGTTTGTGGCGGAGGCATCACCAGATCAGGATCCTCGCTATGGATTCTTGCCCACACTTCGCTTTGCTTGGATCGGCCAGGAATAATCGCAGTTTTGCCACTGTCCCCCGCAAGCACTGCATCCTGCGATTGATCGAGTCGCAAGGATCCTTGTCGCTGCTGAGCATCCGGACCATGGCACTGGAAACAGTGTTCCGAGAGGATCGGTCGAATATCGCGATTGAAGGCAACCGATTCCTGTGCCTCGGACAGTCCAAGTGGCCCGCAGGTAAGAAAAAAAGCAAGGAGAACCAAAACGCGAGCGACTCGGCTTGGGTCAAGTTGGCTCACAAGCACGAGTCGGATCGGTTCAATCAGATAGGTCGGTCGCATGAAAGTCGAGCAAACTGGAGGGCAAAGGAAGAAGGTGGGCATTGCGTTTTATAAGGTAAAAACGGGACGCTTGGGTATTCTAATCCCATGAATTCGCTCCTCAGAGCGTCAGAGCCTCTGGGATTTTAAGGAACCCCCGAGGTTTTGCTTTCATCCAAATGCCGCTTTTTAAAATCTATGCGGCTAACACCAGCATTCCCCATATTACCCAATCAGAGAATCGAACTCCCCGAAGAATGAAAAAACGCTAGAATTGTTTGAGATTTTCGATCCCTTGTTCGCCCACAGTACGTCTAACACCCGATTCAGTTTCTAATCAAACCCAGAGCGTTAGTCGATCCTGCGCCCAAACGAGTATTAGTTTTCCTTAACCTTTTGAAGATTGGTCTGCGATGTCATCCGGTTCTTCAGACGAAAATGTCGAGCAAACCAAACGGCAGATTCGGACTTTGGTCAACGAAGTGGCCGAGTTGTCCAAGTCGGATGTTGGGCCAGCCGAGTTTTATCCGGCTGTTTTGCAGAAGGTCGTCAATGCCTTGGCCGCCCGAGGTGGAGCGGTATGGCTATTGGATGGCGAAAATGGGCTCAGGCTGGCCCATCAGATCGACATATCGCCCAACTTGATCGATGCGAATAACAATGAGGCCATCAGTCACGGACGTCTTTTGGGGCGACTGATTCAGAAAGGAACACCCGAGCTTGTTCCTCCGTACAGCGCCTCGGAGCAAACGGGCGAGGCCAATCCGACGCCGTTTCTTTTGGTGACATCTCCGCTGGCTTCTCCGAAAGGACCGGTCGGGCTGCTCGAAGTATTTCAGCGAGCGCAGACGCCGCCGGAGGCTCAAGTCGGTTACTTAAAATTCGTCAAGCACATCACCGACCTTGTGGGCGACTGGCTCAAAGGTCGTACGCTTGAGCAAGTTTCCAACCGTCAAGAACTTTGGCAGCAATCGGATCAGTTCGCTCGACTTGTCCATGAGAATCTGGATCTTAGAGACACTGCCTTTACGATCGCCAACGAGGGTCGTCGGTTGATCGATTGCGACCGGGTTAGCGTGGCGATACTCAAGGGTGGCAAGGCCAAGGTGGTTGCGATATCGGGTCAAGACTCGATCGAGAATCGCTCGAACAACGTGCAGGCTTTGAACAATCTAGCTACGCGTGTGATCAAGAGTGGAGAGCCGTTGTGGTACGATGGTTCTACCGAGGACTTGCCGTCCCAGCTCGAAGAGGCGATCGAGGATTACGTCGATCTGTCGCATGGTCGCACGGTGACGGTTTTGCCAATTCGCCAACCGGAGCGTAAGCTCGAGGGCGATATTCTCGCCGAGCGCAACGAGACCAACGAAGCTCGTGTGCGTCGCGACATCATTGGTGCTTTGATTGTCGAGCAAATTGAAACGCAGCTTTCGCGACAGACCCTCGAGGGCCGCGTCGATTTGGTCTACGAGCATGCTTGTCGAGCTCTTTCGAATTCGATAAACCACAGCAACATCTTGTTCATGCCGCTGTGGCGATTCCTTGATCGATGCTTGTGGATGTTCCGGGGTTCGGCGCTTCCGAAAACAGCATCGATCTTGGGGCTCTTAGGACTTGGCTTGCTGTCGATGTTCCTGATCCCGATGGATTTCGATTTGCAAGGCAATGGCAAATTAAAGCCAACTGTTGAACGCCAAGTCTTCGCGCATGCCGACGGTGAAGTTGAACAGGTTTTGATCAAGCATGGTGACGAAGTCAAAAAAGATCAAACGCTCGTCACGCTCAAGAACAACGAACTTGAGCAACAGATTCAAACGACCCGCGGTCAGTACCATCAAGCGGTTCAGCAAGCTTACGGACTGAAGCGTCGTCTCGACAGCGCCACGACGTTGACGGAATCCGAACGCATACGCGATCAACAAGACTACAACCAGGCTGAGCAGGAGGCCAACAATCGCCAAGCCGAATTGCAGCTTCTTGAAGAGCGTAAAGCAAAACTTGAGCGGCTCAGCCCCATCGACGGCTTGGTCACCACTTGGGATGTCGAAAAAGTGCTCGCAGCTCGGCCCGTGGTCACTGGCCAAGTTCTCATGACAGTCGCGGACCCCGAGGGGCCTTGGGAAGTGGAAGTCATGATGCCTGAGAAGCGGATGCGATACTTAGATGGTGCGTTTGCCAACGAGCGGGTTGTCAAGACCGATGACCAAGGTCAGAAGTATCTCGATGTCGAAATCATTTTGATGACCAAGCCCGATACGAAGCACTATGGGAAGCTGTATCAACCAGCCGTAGGCCAGCGAGCCGAGCTCGATCCCGAGGACGGTGCTGTTGTTCGCCTGCGTTGTGTCCCGAACGATAAAGCTCTGCTGGAGATTTCCAAGCGTCCTGGGGCTCGCGTGATGGCCGACGTCAAATGTGGGAAACGCAGTGTCGCTTTCGTCATTTTCTACGAAGTCATCGAATGGATTCGGGCGAACGTTCTATTCTGATGCACGTCGGTAAACTTGCACTGGGTTTTCTATCCTTAACCACACACACAACCTTCGGATCGACCCGTTATGACTCAAAGAATCCTCGTCGCATTGTCCTTGCTGGTGATGGCTGTTTCCATCGGTGGTTATGTTTGGCAATCCAACAAAATCGCACAGAAAGATGCCTTGAAAACTTCTTTGGCAAATGCCGAGCCGGTGAAGGATGTCAAGACTCCAGAGCCGACTCAGTCCCCAAAACCGATCGAGCTGGCAGAGCCAGCCGAGCCCACTAGCTCGATCCCTAAGCTTGTGCAGATCGATCGCGATCCTGTGGGCAGGATCGAGCCAAGTCTGATCCCAACCCAAGTCGAAGCGGTTCGGGTCGTCCCGATTCAAAATCCAATCGGTTTGCAATCGAGCGCTCCGACCATCGCCCAAGACGGAGTGCTCCGATACAAAGCGATTTTGTCCTTCGTCAATGACATCAAGGTGGTCGCCCAAACCGACGGCATCATCTTGGATATTCTCGTCGACGAAGGAGCTTTGGTTGCCAAGGATAGCATCATGATCCAGATCGACAATCGATTGGCAAACGTCGAGAAAGAAGTCGCAATCAAGGAGCTCGAGTCGGCCAAGCTCAAGGCCGAGGACGACAGCCAGATTAAATTCTCGGAAGCTTCTTACGAAGTTGCGACAAGTGTTTTCAATCGATCTCAGGATCTGTATGTCAAAGGGGTAGAGCCCCAGGACGACTGGGAAAAGAAGCGGCTTGAAAAGATCAAAGCGGCTTTTCAGATCGACGTATCGAAACGCGAGCAGATGATCAATCAAGCGGCCGTTGGGGTCAATCAAGCCAAGCTCAATGCCTCCATGGTGCAACTGGAGCTTAGGACTATCAAAGCACCTTTCAGCGGTGTGGTGGCTTCGATGCAGAAGGAACGCTTCGACTGGGCCAAGGCCGGAGAAGAGATTTTGCGGCTCGTCGCGCTCGATAAGTTTCGCGTGAAGGGAACGGTCAGGATTGCAGATTCGCCCAACACCCTTGAAGGTGCCAAAGCAAAGGTGATCATTCCAGTCGGTGGTGGCCAAGTCGAGCAGATCGATGGGGTCGTGGGATTTGTTAGCCCTGAATCCCAAGGTACTGGGGCTCGCAACGATGGGACTCAGGAGTACACCGTATGGGTCGAGATTCCCAACAAGCAAATCGGTGGAAAGTATCTATTCCGCGGGACGATGGATGCGGTGGTAGAAATCACACCGAACAAATAAGTTTCGTTGGATTTCTTTTGGCTGGCTTATCTCCTAAAGAGAGGAATTTGACTCGATGACAACGATGGCCGACTCACTGGTCAATAGCGCGATGCGGCCGCTGAAGATGCGGCGTCGCCCGGACCTTGAGTCCCGCAAACATCATTACGATGGTCGTTCTTATTGGGTGGTCAAAGAGCCGCTGGGCTTGAACTATTTTCGCTTCCACGAGGAAGAGTATGCGATTTTGAACATGCTCGATGGGGAGACCTCCTTGCAAGCGATCAAGGATCGTTTTCAAGCTGAGTTTGCTCCCCAGCGAATCAGTCTGCAGGATCTCCAGCAGTTTGTCGGGATGCTCCACAAAAGTGGGTTGGTCATCTCGCATGCGGTCGGGCAGGGCAAACCGCTTCGTCGGCGAGGGGAGACCAAGAAGCGTAAAGAGTGGCTTAGCAAGTTATCGAACATCTTTGCGATCCGTTTTCGTGGGATCGATCCAGAGCGGATTCTCAATGGGCTTTTGCCTTGGTTTGGATGGTTGTTCACCACGTGGTGTTTGGTCCTGGCTCTAATGCTCGGATTGGCTGCCGTGACGCTCGTGCTTGTCAACTACCAGGAGTTTCGCAGCAAGCTGCCGACGTTTGAGACGTTTTTCGCCGCGCAGAATTGGTTGTATCTAGGGATCACCATGGCGGCCGTGAAGGTCTTGCATGAGTTTGGGCATGGACTTTCCTGCAAGAAGTTCGGGGGTGAGTGCCATGAGATGGGCTTGATGTTCTTGGTCTTTACCCCGTGTTTGTATTGCAATGTGTCTGACTCGTGGATGTTGCCCAACAAATGGCAACGGGTCTTTATCGGCGCGGCGGGAATGTACGTCGAGCTGATCATCGCCTCGATCGCGACGTTTTTATGGTGGTACAGCGAGCCTGGGATGTTCCACTTCTTGTGCTTGAGCGTGATGTTTATCTGCTCGGTATCAACCGTGGTCTTCAATGGCAATCCGCTGTTGCGTTTCGACGGCTATTACATCTTGATGGACATTTTGGAGATCCCCAATCTCAGGCAAAAGGCCAGCGAGATTCTCAAGCGTTGGTTTCAGAAGAACTGCTTGGGACTCGAGCTCCAAGAGAACCCATTTCTCCCGCAAGGGAATCGCCTGCTGTTCGGGGCTTACACGATCGGTTCATTTGTCTACCGATGGGTCGTAGCCTTTGGGATCATCATGTTTTTGAACCAAGTGCTCAAGCCTTATGGATTGCAGTCCTTGGGAAGAGCTTTTGCGGTGGCAGGATTAGCGGGGATGGTTGTTCCAGGGGTCATGTCGGTGGTTAAATTTCTTAGGCAACCCGGGAGGGCATCCAAGATGAAGCGAGCCAATATCACCACGAGCTTGATCGTCGCTTGTGCGATTCTCTCGGCGATCGCCTTTTTACCGGTGCCGTTTTACGTTTATTGTCCGACAGAGATTCAGCCCACGCGGTCGATCGAGGTTCGAACGATCGCCGCCGGTCAGCTTGTCACTTGGCACAAGCGTCCTGAGGAGCGGGTTGTAAAGGGAGATGTGCTATGCGAGCTGGATAACTTGGAGCTCAAGTACCAGCGAACCAAGGCTGTCGGGGAGTTGGAGGTAGCCAAGATCAAGTTGCAGGATTTGCAGCGGTCGGCAGCGGCCGATCCTCAGCAAGTACCCTACTTGCGAGTTCAGCTTGAGGACGTACAGGCCAAGGAGCAGATCTTGGATGTGTTGGATAAGAAGATCGCGAATTTGGTCGTGCGCAGTCCGATCGATGGTTACATTTTTAAGGCTCCGCCCAAGGAGGAGAGCAAGGCGGCCAAGGCTCAGGAGCAATTGCCCGGCTGGTCTGGCGATCCTTTCGATCCGGCAAACAGCGAAGTCTACTTCAGCGAAGGGGACTTGTTGTGCCTGGTGGGTCCGGAGAAGAAGATGGAGGGGGTGATGATCGTCGATCAGCACGACCGCGATTTGCTGCAAATGGGAGATCGGGTCAGTTTGATGCTTGAATCGGCTCGGCTTGAGTCCCTCAAAGGAACGATTGTGGGTTTTAGCGCATCGGAGATCAAGGAAGCACCGCCACAGTTATCGATCCAGGTAGGAGGATCGCTCGATACCAAGACCGATGAAACAGGTAGAACCATACCGATCAGTACATCGTATCAAGTGCGAGTCGAGTTTGATTCCGATGAGATACCCAGCAGGCCTGGGTATCGGGGCGAGAGCAAGGTGCATTTGGCTTGGCGATCGCTGGGCTGGAGAATCAAAAGATACTTTATGAAAACCTTCAACTTTGAGTTCTAGGCGTTGTCGACAGAAGATAGCCAGAGGCTTAAATTGTGGGGATCATTAGATAAGAACATGGGGAGTTCCCCGGTTAGTTTGTTAGTTGTTTTTTGGAGAAAGAAAGAACGATGTCCAACGAAGTAGAGCAAGAAGCCGGCCAGAACCCAGTTGGTGGCTCCCAGGCAGTTCAGCAAGTCACCGTACAGGTCAAGGACGAAGACGCGATTGCCCTGTATGCGAACTTTTGCCGAGTCACTGGATCCCCAGAAGAGTTGATTGTTGACTTTGGTTTGAATCCACAACCGGTTGGGATTCCCAAGGATCCGATCCATGTCAAGCAGCGGATCATTATGAATTTCTACACGGCCAAGCGTTTGCTTGCGGCTTTGCAGATGTCCGTTCAGCGTCACGAGCAGGTTTTTGGGGTGCTTGAGACCGACATTCAAAAGCGTCTTCGCGTCCAGTAGATCGCACGTGCAAAGATAGATTGATGGAATTTCGGCCTGTTTGGCGGTTTGCCAAACGGGCCGAATGCGTTAAACTCTCGTCCGTCGACAAGACTTGTTTTAGATCTCCAAACGCGACCCTTCGTTTGGGAGAAAGGGTCTAAGAGTTGGCAAGGTTACTTGTTCGACTGAAAATCGGGCCGTAGCGCAGCCTGGATTAGCGCGCTACCTTGGGGTGGTAGAGGTCGTGGGTTCGAATCCCGCCGGCCCGATTTCTTTGGCGGACCTTCGCAACCGCTGATTAGCACTGATAATCGCTAATAAAGCCCAATCCGACCGCTGATGAACACTGATGAACGCTAATGCAGCGCGTAGGGTACGTGAAGCGGTTAGGCGCGATGGGTATCGCCATTGATTCCTGAAACAATCTCGCTTTGGCGCGTAGGGTACGTGAAGCGGTTAGGCGGGATGGGTATCGCCATTGATTCCTGAAACAATCTCGCTTTAGAGATCGTACCAGGATAATCCACCAACCGCGGAACGTACCATCGAGCGCGTGGGGCTCTTTGGCTGTTCCCCTAACCCCTAACGCCTAACGCCTAACGCCTAACGCCTAACGCCTTAAGCCTCCCCGTGCTTGGCCCCCTTTCTCACCCGGGCTTTGACGGGGGGAGAAGACCACTTGGGCGGCGTTGTTGTTAGGCCCGCAGCCAACGGCTTTGAAGTGGTGGTATTCCACAGTTCAATCAAGCAGAGATCTTGATGAGAATATTGGCGGTTTCCTGTTACTGCTTGATCGCTCCGCCGCGTCAGCCGCAGGCAGACATAGTCGTAGGCACATTCCATGTGCCGTCGACCAACATTAACCAAGTGCGCATCGAACTTTCGCGAACGGCCCAGCGGGAGCAGGATATGTGCGCCTGCGAAGGCGTTTGATCACCTCATGATCTCCTGATCAAAGAGCTGCGTAAATACGTGGCTGACAATCGGGCGATTGGTTTGGTCGAGAAATTCTTGCAAGCGATCATTGTAGAGGTCAATCGCACGTTACGAGGCTGGTATGAATACTTCAAACACAGCTAGAAAACGACTTTCCCCGATCTCGATGGCTGGGTGCGACAGAAGCCCGCGCACGTGAATTCCAACCTGCTCGTCAGTAACGATCGACCGGAGAGCCGCAAACCAATGCGGCTTTCCTACCCCTATCGGTAGCAAGCTCTTCGAATCGATCTCATGCGCCGAGGGAAAATGATGCGGTGGTTCCTTCATATAGAGGTCCGTCCGTGATTCGAGCTTTCATCTCGTGATCTTCTACTTAGGATAAAGACGTCCACTCGGATGCTTTCTTGTTTACACCCAAGGAAACCTAGACTTATCAATCATCACGGGATACGATCCATGGTGGTTCCCAAATTCATTCAAAGGAAATTGATTTGCCTCGTTAAATCCGGGAATTGATCTCTGTGCTGGACGGTGCTGGTTTCGAGAACCGCGGAGGAAAAGGAAGCCACCGAAACTTCGTGCACCCCAATTCCAAAGTTATAATCACCATCTCGGGGAACCTTGGCGACGATGCAAAAAATATCAAGAACGGGCAGTCAAGCAGGCTATCGGGGAGGTGGAGAAAGAATGACTAAATCAGTACGGTACATCAAGATCGTTGAATGGTCGGATGAGGATCAATGTTACGTCGGACGCTGTCCCGGATTGATCCTGGGCGGTTGCCACGGAACCGATGAAAAAGAAGTCTTTGCTGAACTCTGTCAGATCGTCGAAGAAACCATACAACTCTACGATGCTGAGAACAAACCCCTCCCCCCAAAAACGTCCGGTGCGGATTGGGGTTCCTTGGTCAGCAACGCATCTTGTGCAGGGCAAAGCCCTCGGGATACTCTCTAGGGCTTTTTGGATTCCGTCGAGGAGAGTTCCATCAAGACGCGCTGCGTATCGGGATGGGTGATGCCGATGGCTTTCAACTTTTCAAAGTCGTCGATAATCAGCGAACCGAACGGCTTACCGTCGACCATTGTGGTCCAATACTTCCGGTAGATTTCGATCGCTTCTTTGTAATTGCCTCGATAAAGATAGGCGTTCGCAAGATTGCCGAGCCCATAAGGATACTCGGGGTTGATCTCGAGTGCTTTCCTGGCCCATAACTCGGAGTGATCCCAACGCTCGAGAAACAATGCTTTAAACGATGCACTGTTGAATCGTCGCATCAGTTGCATTTGGTCGCTTTTGCGATTGAAATTTTCTCCATCTGACTTTGCCAAATAAGGATTTTGTTCGATCATCTTCAAGCGACGTTGCCATCGCTGGAGATTCCAAATGGCATCGAGATACTCTGCGGTGGGAGATGGATCGAGGATCAGAGCATCTCGGAGTTCCGGCTTGCTTGGATTGACTGGGTTTGTTAGCGCGATGTTTAGCCTTGACGGTTTGTGGCCCAGCGGGCCAGTATACAGGTAGCAAGCGACTCGCTTGTTCATCTTTATCGCGCGACGACCGATACCGTAGGGCTGATTCAATAGTAAATTAGGGACAGACCCCGGGTTGAGACCCATCGACGTCAAACACGACGTGAGGTCCTATTACAAGCGATCCAGTGGGCTTTCGACGCCGCTTGCGGCGTTGCGAGAGACATGGGTGTAGATCATGGTGGTTGTCACATCGGAGTGTCCGAGCAGTTGACTGCGACAAGGGATTCTGGTTCCGCGTCCATCCGAGCCTCGCATAACCTCGAAAAGCAAAATTCCATAGAACCTAGAGAGCACCAATTCAAGATATCCTGGTCGTTTCGCGGAGGCAATCGCTGGGGCAAACTCTTGCTCAGCAGTGTTTTAGGATTAGGATCCGTTTGACTCCGCACCCGTCTTAAAGTAAATTACAAATCGGTTAGGTTATGGTAACATCAATAGAATTTATGTTCTATCTTTCAGTCCAACGATGGGAAACCTAAAATGAACATCAAACGCGGTGTAATCGCTGCTTTGACATGTTCATCGATAGGTGTTGCTTTTGCCGTGTTGCTGATTGCTGCATTTGTGCTTGGGAACTGGTTCTTTAACGATCCTATTCCTGCTGAACGAGAATTCGACACGCGTTGGCTATCATCGGCCTGGATGGGTCCCGCGATAGGGGTTGCCATTTATCTTGGCTTAACTGGATTCGCAACCTTTGCCCCAACGATCAACTATGGCTTCGCACGAACGCTTGCCATAATCTCCTTGGTGTCGATTCCGCTAACGTTAGTTCTTAGTAACCTTGAGATTACTCCGAAGCGTGTTAAGATTATTGAGCATCCCGTTTTTTACCCTTCAGAGTTGGCAATACTCATAATACCCCCAGCCGGTGTTGCAGCTCTGCTACTTGCATGGCGACTCGACAGCGATTCAAACAACGCAATTTCGACGAAGAAGACAGAACCAAGCGATGCACGCCAAGCCCTCGATCGGCCAATTTGACTTGCGTTGAGTCAACTGCTCGGGCTGGGTGATCGCGGTCGTTCTGGCTCGCAGAGCCACGCGCACTCATCACAAGATCTCGGCCCCCGGGTGGGCAAGCCAACCGAGGGCCTGGGGCCCCACGCTCGGTCGCCCTCGCGCATTTGTCCTCACCTCGTGCTTGTTCCCCTGAAGCTGTCATTTGTTATACGGATCTCCAAGAGATTCCTATCGCGCAAAGGGGACTGGTCCAATGTGGACGGCACCCCAATAACTCAATGCCCATGACGGGCGTAGCCAAAACGCACCCGAGTTGCCGATCGGGCGTTTCCTTCAAACAACGCGTCTGGCGCGAGCCCGCAGATGCAAAGCGTTCGTGCCTTGCTCGCGATGCCGCCGACTTTGCGTTATAATGTTGCTCGAGGTGAACCATGACAGAAAACGCGAGCAAAATCCTTGAATCCTTCGACAGGCTTGATCCCATCGAGCAGCATGCTGTCGTCGTGTCTCTGATTCGACGCACAGGTGAATTGCCCACTGAACCGTTGACAGATGACGATCTTTGCGGAATTGCGGAAGATCTATTCGCATCACTGGATGATGAAGAAAATGGCAACAACAACGCCGAGGCGCGGTGAAGTTTGGCTCGTTGATCTTGGTATGGTCGCCAAGATTCGACCAAAATGATTCGCATGCTCGGAAAGCTGACACCTGATGAGATGCTCGAGATCGAAGCTGGACTGAAAGCCTGGCTTGGACTCACTAACTAAGGAGGCCGAAATCGGTTAAGGATGCCCGTTGCCGGGAACCTTCACGTCACCCCCTATCATGGGTCCGGCCGCCTTGGCTCGACGCAAAGCGTGACTTGAGTCCCTATTAAAATCGATCCAGTGTGCTTTCGACGCTGCTTGCAGGCCATACGGGCCCAATAGATCCTGGAAAAGCAAAATTCCACATAAACTAGAGAACACCAATTCAATATATCCTAGCCGCTTCCCAGAGGCAAACGCTGCGTCAAACACTTGCTCAGTAGGGTTTTAGGATTGGGATTCGTTTGACTCGGCTCAACTCTTATCGTAAATTTAGGTTCGGTTGGGTTATGGTAATTTCAATAGAATATATGTTCGTTTTGCTGAATGGAGTTTACGAACCAATGACAATGCGAATCAAATTCGGCATCAAGCATTTACTTGGTTTGATGATCGTTATCGGTGTCGCCATTCAAATGATTCTCTGGGAACCGTGGGAGGAGCCTCGCTATCGACGAAAGACACTTGCGGCTCTAAATAGGCTAGAAACGAAACTTGCCTCAGCATTGTCAGATCCAAGGAGAGCGTCGTGGGCAGGCGTTTATTGTTGCGAAGACGAGTATTACGATATGACGTTGACCATTGCTCCAAATGTCGGTTGGTTAATGGAAAGACGAACCAGTGGAGGTTGCTTGGTTTATACCGACTTCAACTTTGGGCAGTGTACGGTTGACAAAGAGCGTGTTCGACTAATCGCATCACTAAACGAACCTCAATCGCCCATAGTGTTGGTCATCGGAGACTCATGCTTGGATGAAATCGCAAATGAACACAGTCGTGAAGTACGTCGATGGGATATTCTAAAAACGGTAGACGATACAGATACGACTATCCAAAACTAAAAACGAACAAAATGTTGGACCGACGCCCCCGTCGGTCCGTTTCGAAATGGAAGCCGTGTTGGCGGGGGCTCGGTCAACATCGACGTTAGGCAGAACCGAAAATGACACAAGACGACTCGAACGGAAATGAATCGTCGGGCGTCACAACCGTTCTGCACCGGACAACTTCGAGCCGTCATCGCAAGCAATCGCAACTTGCACTCCTGTTCGTTATCGCTGTTCTGCCGGCAATGTTCTTTTTTGGCATTCTTAGTAACAACGCTACCACCCGACAAATTGAACGCAGTGGACTATTTCAATTTCTTACCTCGCCTACTTTGCTGGTAGTTCAACTGGCTTATCTTCTTGCGGTCATTTCACTCTTTAAATCTGTCCTATCCACAACTCGGTGGCATCGCTTGCATTTGATCGGCGTAATGATTGCTATCGCTGTCATTGTTTATAGTCTAAGCTTAGTTCTCTTGCGGCAATCTTCAGCAAGCGGTCAGTTTGGATTCGCCGCGGTAGGGCTTGTCGCCGTGTTTGGAACGTTTCCCAGTGCTGCTATCCTGTTCGTGGTTGCACCGTGCGTGCTGTTGTATGCAATAATCAGGGCCTAACGATAAAATGCACCCGAGCTGCGGTGGTGCGCTTTTCACACTTTGCCAAGTCATTCGCCGCAGCCGGGTGATTTTGACGTTCCCCTACTGAAGACAGATCGCTTACGCACTCCTACCAATCAAATCAACATGTCGTACGATCTTTGGTTCTGGCGTCAAACGAAACCGTCGGACTTGTCGCTAGATCAGATCTGTGAGCAACTATCCGAAGACAATCTGATTGACGGAATTGCTCCTCTCCCAATCGCAGAGATCAAGGCGGCAGTCCGCGCGGAGTTTCCGGGGATAGAGGATGAACTCACGTCAATGACTTGGGAGGGAAACGATAGCTACTTTCAGGTTTGTTGGCCGGTTTATGCCACTCACGTCTCAGTTTCGTGTGGCTACAAACTATTGGACAATCCGGAACCACTTAATCGATTAATCGACGTGATGGCGACTTTTGGCTGTGCACTGTATGATCCGCAAACTGGTGAACGCTACACGCAACCCGACTTGCCGAAACCAGATGTCGACTCGTAAAATCGGGGAACCAGCGCATGCACCGGAGTCGCGGGTCGGGCGTTTTTTCAATGGAGCATCTCTCGCCGCGACCGCGGTGATGCGTAGCGTTCGTCGAAAGTGTAGAGCCTAAAAGGATGGATGAGTCTAATCCATATGCACCAACACAAAACACAACTCGCGGCACAAACCCACGCGGAGAGCGAGTTCCAAGGGTGCTGCTGGCATTGGGGTTCATTCTGATAGGTATTGCGTCATACCTATTTTTCTTTTCCGAGAGCTTTACGTTCTACACGCCCTACTCATCGACTAGCGACTGGATACTTTCACTTCCCTATGGAATGGACTATTCCATCAATTCCTACATCGCACTTTCCGCGATGATCGGATGCTTGGTGATCGGATTACTACTCTTGTTAATCTCGACCTTAATGCAACTGCGATCATTCAGGACCCGAAACAATTGAGAGGCTCGATCATCGACCTGAGTTGGCGCGGAGTAGCCATGTACACATCGATCGTTTCGGCGAGTACAATCGACGAACAATGGATTGCAGACGAAGTGCTCGATCGGCTGTTTTGACTTGTGTTGAGTCAATCGCTCGCACTCGCTGAATCCGGCCGTTCGCCAAATGCACAGAATGTCGGGACAGTAATGGAAAATGAAACCAATCCTTACGAGCCAAGTGCATCCCATGGAATCTTAAAAGATCCACGAAGGAAGCTATCCGGGTTCTTTCGTGGAGTTCGCAATGGCTTCTTTTGGTCTCTTCCGGTTTTTGTCGTGCTTTCGATTTTCATTTCGAATTACGGTCGAAACCCTCCACCAATTCATGCAGCGATGATTGAGGCATTTCAAATCCCCGCAATCTGGATGCTAATTTCGGGACTGGTTGCAGCCGTGGCAGACCGAAGTAAAATATAGAAACTCGCCTCCGAGTTTCGACAGAATAAGAACACACGAAAAAAGCGAACAATCCATTGCACCGAAGTGGCGATCAGCCGCCTGGACTTTTAGAAGCTTTACTTGGCGCCACTCGGTGAATGGTGCCGTTCGTCGATTCAAATTTGCGGCGTGTTAAATGGCATCAGGATTCGCAAAGCCGACACTGGGATTGATCGCTTCGATCATCGTCGGCCTTGCATTTCCCTCTCGGCCATTGATGATTGTCTGGATCGTAATCGTCGCCTTGCTCTTCACTGTCGGTGAGTCGTATTCTCGGTACATCGCTCGTCGACAAACAGCTCAGTGGTGCCGTTCACATGGTTTTGGTACGCCACGTTGGATTCGACGTGGTGGGTTCGTGAGTTGGGGATGGTCGTTCTGGTCATTTTCCGAACTTCTGCCATGCGAATTCGACGACTCCACGGGAACCACACACAACGTGCTGGTTGATCTTTATGCGCCTCTGTTTGGTTTTTGGGTACAATCAAGAATCCTGCGTAACCTAAATGAAGAATTCAATCCCACAACCTCGGGTTGAATACGTCACGCTGGCGGATACGACGAACAAAAAAATGCACCCGAGTTGCCGATCGGGCGTTTCCTTAAGTCAAAGTCACTTGGCTGCAACCGGGTGATTTTGGTCGTTATGCAAACGAGGGATTTATCATGAAGCAAGATCGAAGACACACCTTGCAAGCCCTTTTCGCAATTGGTGGAGTTTGCGCACTTAACCAAAGCTCAGTTCTATGCGATGATAAACGTCCAGGCGATTGTGGTCCCATATCATCACTGGCAGTATTGAGCAATTCGCTGGGTGACGATACCGAAGAACTGAAAAACGTACTTGGCAAAGCATTTGGCTGCTCTGCAATCAGACACGACTATAATCCCGGTTGTTGCGTATGGATTGATTATATTTGTCCCGATTTGGTTGAGCCGGGTTGGATTTACCTTCAGGCGAAGGGCGGTTCCGTACTTCTGGGTACCGACATGAAGCAGATTTTGCTTGCGGTAGAGAAGCTCGCGAAGGAACTTAAGGTTGTTGAAGGGACGAGATTCCTGAAGCTTGGTATAACTACGAGCTTCAAAGTAAACGAAATTGCATAACAAAAAATTGCAGCGAAGTGCTCGGTCGGGCGGTCTGACTTGCGTATAGGATTCCACTCGCACTCGCTGAATTTAGTCGTTCGTCCACATGAGGAAGTCGCCATGGCACCGAGGCATCCTTGTCCAAATTGCGGTCAACTTCGAATTGGACCTGACGCCTCATGTGTCGAGTGCCTTTACCCAAAACACAAGAAGCAATTAGTTGAGCGAGTTGATCTCTCGCAGCTTAAGCATCCGCCACTTCAGTTTCATATCCGCACACTCCTTGCCGTGACCACAGTTGCCGCAATCGCATGTGCTTTTACGAAGAGTTGGGGGATTGATGGACTATGGCTCGCAATGGAAATATTGGCGATCTTCTTCCCAGCAATCGAGTTCTTTTACTATTTTTGGATCAACCTACGGTCATCGAAGCCGAATGCAATCGATGAGTATGAGCGTCGATTCTGGTAGTTGCATTCCTACCATCCTAACCGATAAGATGCAAAAACAAGGACGAACAAAAAATTGCAGCGACGTGCTCGGTCGCCCGTTTTGACTTGCGCTGAGTCAAATGCTCGCACTCGCTGAATTTGGTCGTTCTACCTACTATGCGTTTCGCCAAATCCCTCTTCGAAGAATCTCGCGTACAACATCGGTTCCCGTATCGATTCGACGGATCGTTTGGCTGGCTCGCCGAGCAACCATCGCACAGACACAACATTGCAGCGGGGTATAAACGCACACTTTCAAGGCAATGGGCGAACATTCTCAACGAATCGGGACGAAACGAGATACGAATTCCGCAAGCGTTCGCGGACTTTATCACCACATCGCATCTGCACTCCAAGATTCGCTCGATCTCTGATTGTTACCTTGGTCTTGCTCGTACGTTCATACCGTTCGGCAAGGGGCATCTCTTGCGATTCCTGAATGACTCCCAGGGTTGTGCATTCTGGTACTTGTACATCGATAGCAAAACCCATCAACATTGTGTAGCCATCTGCTACGATTACTTCGACGAAGACGATGACGATTCCCAAGACCTTTCGACAATAAGCCCAAAGCACTTTGTTTATGATTCCCCGTCATTTGAGGCATGGCTGTGCCGCTACTGGCTTGAAAACGAGATCGTCTTCGCCCATCATGATCGTACAGAAATGCCTCGTATCCCGCCTAGATACATCCGAGCGTTCACGATTGACGCCTACATCGAAGATACATAGGACGGCAGAACAAAGCCATGCACGCCGAGCACGCGATCGGCTGTTTTTGACATGGGGGCTTTACTCGCGCGTGCCGGGTGATGGCTGCCGTTCGTCGAAAGTGTAGAGCCTAAAAGGATGGATGAGTCTAATCCATATGCACCAACACAAAACACAACTCGCGGCACAAACCCACGCGGAGCGCGAGTTCCCA
>Ga0082207_1000076_pt1 | contig 60505 bp, 63 predicted proteins | sample LakMenEpi10Aug09_FD_71540 | JGI IMG/M metagenome (GOLD analysis project Ga0082207, IMG submission 71540) | reverse complement strand
ATTGGGTTTATATCCCATTGCATTTAATAATCCTACTAACTCCATTTCTGAAACATCAACTTCATAGCTAGACCAATGATCGCTTTCTCGATCTAAAAGTTGAAAAACTGTTCCAAAAATAGCAGCAGCATTCCCTCGGTTGAGTTCATCAATTACTAATAAGTAATGTTCATTATTTCCCTCTATTAGCCCTCGGTAAGCCATCCCCAAGACTTTAAAAAATGCCCAGGATAAAATTTATAAATTACGTTAGTTCCCTGAGTCAGAGGTAAAAGTTTACCCATGAAGTCACCATAGGTATATTCAGGATGGAATACCGTTTTGACCGTATTTTTAAGAATTTTAGTATCCGAATCAAAGCTTATGTTTAGCTGTTTTTCAGCAATTTCCCGAATTTTGTAGCTTTTCCCTGTCCCTGGACAGCCAAACAGAATTTTTTGGATGGGTTTAATAGTGTCGTCGGTCATACGGGGGCAATATTTGCAGGTGAAGGTTAATTTGATCAAGGGTAGATTCGGTTTATTATATCGCATGAGAGCGATCGCTATTTCTTCAAATCTCTGTTGATCAAAATATAGGTGCGTGCGCTAAACCTAACACTAATAAATTTAATCTCTTATTATTGGTGTTAGGTTTTGCCGCTAAGTCTAGGGAATGAAGCCCTGAAGGGCTTACTACTTATTAGAAATTAAGAGCCAAAATTCCCTACTCTACGGTATGACCGACGGCGACGATCGCTTCTTTAATCTCGGTTTCAGAAGGTGTACCGTTAATATTAACTATCTTTGTCTCTAAATTAATTTTAATATCAGCCTCAGCATCCAAAGATTTAATCGCCTTAGTAACAGTATTGGCACAGGCTTGACAAACCATAGAAGTAACTTTGATTTCAACGGTCATGGGTTTTGGTAGTAATCGACAATTCTAATGATTAACTTGCTCTACCACAAAAAAGATTAAATGTCAAGTCAATTCGGGATAATCGTTAGTGATCGGTTGTTGGTTAACACCTCAACACCTAAGACATGAGTGTTAATTGTTAAAATCTATTAAGATAGAGACAGGATAATATTGTTTCAGAAGTTAAGCGTAACCCTTCTATGACCTCACAAGTTTTAGTTGAAAAGAAAAAGTTAGAAAAACCTCCCTTTCAGATTCACTATTTGGGCGATCGCGCCTTGAGAACCCCAGCTAAACGAGTTTCCCGCATTGATGATGAAATTCGTCAACTGGTGCGGGAGATGTTACAAACCATGTATAGTGCTGACGGTATTGGTTTAGCCGCGCCCCAAGTTGGCGTGAATAAACAAGTGATTGTAATTGACTGCGAACCCGATAACGCGGCTAACCCCCCTTTAGTCTTGATTAATCCGACTATTATTAAATCCAGTACGGAAATTTCACCGTTTCAAGAAGGGTGTTTGAGTATTCCAGGGGTTTATATGGATGTGACTCGCCCGGAAGTGGTGGAAGTGTCTTTTAAAGATGAAAATGGCAGACCGCGCACCCTGAAAGCGACGGAATTATTAGGTCGTGCAATTCAACATGAAATGGATCATTTGCATGGGGTTTTATTTGTAGATCGAGTGGAGAATAAATTGGCTTTAAATGAAGAATTAGCCAAACATAAATTTTCACCCAAAGCTGTTAAATCCGTTAAATAATATAGGATAATTCAAGATGGTCGGTACTCCAAAAAGCATGGTTTTATTATTAGGTTCTTGTATAGCTGCGATCGCCTCTGTCGGTTCGGTTTTTGAACTATCTTCAGGAAATCCAGAACTAGGAAGTTTAACCACCAGTGTAATTTTAGCCTTGAGTATTCCTTTAAGTGTGTTTCTGTTTTTTGCCGCTGTTAAAGATGCTCAAATGAATCAAGAATAAAACTCTAGTAGTGAGCCCTTCAGGGCTTACTATAGGAGTCGTGGCTAACGGATGGGGGGGATATCAAAATTAGGATTGTTGACAATAGGTATAGGTAAATGCAGATTACATTTTTAGGTACTAGCTCGGGGGTTCCCACGCGATCGCGCAATGTTTCTAGTATAGCTTTGCGTTTACCGCAACGGGCTGAAATTTGGCTATTTGATTGTGGAGAGGGGACGCAGCATCAATTCCTTCGTAGTGATTTAAAAATCAGTCAAATTAGTCGAATTTTTGTTACCCATCTACACGGCGATCATATTTTTGGGTTAATGGGGTTATTAGCTAGTTGTGGGTTAGCGGGAAATCCCAAACGGATTGATATTTATGGGCCATCGGGATTATCTGAATATTTACAGGGCTGTGTGCGCTATTCCCAAACCCATTTTTCTTATCCGGTTAAAGTCCATACTATTGAGCCCGGAATCATTTTTGAAGATGAGGAATATCAAGTGGTTTGTGGGCCGTTAAAACATCGAGTCCCAGCCTTTGGTTATCGAATTATAGAAAAGGATAAACCCGGACGATTTGACGTGGAAACAGCCCAAAAATTAGGGATTCCCCCTGGGCCAATTTATGCTCAACTGAAACAGGGACAGACCGTAACCCTGGCTAATGGTCAGATAATTCGGGGTAAGGAATTATGTGGCGAAGCCCAAGTAGGTCGTAAATTCGTCTATTGTACCGATACGGTATTTTGTGATGGGGCGGTAGAATTAGCGGAAAATGCAGATGTATTAGTTCATGAAGCTACCTTCTCCCATCAAGATGCAGAAATGGCTTTTCAAAGATTACATTCTACCTCAACAATGGCGGCACAGGTAGCACTAGCCGCCGGAGTCAAACAATTAATTATGACTCATTTTAGCCCCCGTTACGCCCCCGGAAATTCAATTATTTTAGAGGATTTATTAACAGAAGCTAGAAGCATTTTTCAAAATACAGACATGGCTTATGATTTCCTCACCCATGAAATTCCCCGTCGTCCCTCCCCGTAGTAAGCCCTTCAGAGCTGTCTTAATCCCGTAGTAAGCCCTTCAGGGCTATCTTTATTTCTCTAGTTTTTGGAATCAGAATGAGTCCTGAAGGACTCACTATGGGACTCACTACAAAATACTGAACTTTTCTATCCTTTTTGATCTTAACTGCCGCCAAATAGGTTTTATTCAGTCATAGAGAGGGTTTCAGAACTCCTGAACTTATCCCTATCGACAGTTTAACTGATATCGAACACACTTGAACTATAGATAGATGATATAGGGTTTCCCCAAGAGGTAAGACCATGATGAGAACTATTTTAGTTGTTGAAGATAATATCGTTAACTGGAAAGTCTTTGAACGGATTTTAACCAGACGTGGCGGGTTAATGGCAAAACATACCGAAGATGTGGAAACCGTAATGCAAATGGCGGCAAACAAACAAGCGGATCTAATCTTAATGGATGTGTCTTTAACCAATAGTTATTATGGCGGTAAAGCCGTTGATGGGATTGAAATTACCCAAATGTTAAAAGCGAATCCCGCCACTGCTAAACTTCCAGTTATTTTAGTTACTGCCCATGCGAACACAGGCGATCGGGAAAACTTTTTAGCGCGTAGTGGAGCCGATGGTTATATTCCTAAACCCGTCGTTGATCATAAGGATTTTGTTGCACAAATTAAATCCAAATTACCCGCAGATGAATAAAAAAAACTTTAATATTATAGAATCAACCTTGGTCGAAAATTATGATTTTACCAGAGTGCATTATTCTGCAATAAGAAGGCGCCAACCCAAATACCCCAAAAGAAACCTTAATCGAGTTACTCAATGAGTTTCCTAAACCTGTTTTGAGTAATCCGCAATTTCGGGTTTTATGTTTGAATTATCCCCAACTTCTCCATCAAATTCCCATTGCGACTCTGCGCCTCTTGGTTCAGTTTAATACAGCCCCAAAAAGTTTTCTGCACTGGGTTGAAAATAATTCTGAATCTGATGTTTTAGCAGGGTTTAATTATTCTACTAATCCTGAAGTCTCCAGTTATAAATAAGATAAAATGGCATGATATCGCAAATTTTTATCAAAAAATCGATCTTTAAATTATAGGCTGTATCAGAGGCGCGATCGCACCAACAAATACCTTTAGCAAAACTTCCTTAACAATAAACTCCACCACATTAATACTAACAGAATTTCCTAATTGATAATAAGCCTTATCATCATGATAATGTAGACAAAAATGGTCAGGAAACCCTTGTAAACGAGCAGCTTCCCTGGGAGTAATGCGACGAACACGATAATTATGATAAACACCCAATTTATTCGCATCACTAGCCACTAAAGTCACCGCAATTGATTCAGGATCTAAGAATTTATACACCTCAAAGGAAAAATTACCACTCACAGGTTTATATTGATGATTAATAACTTTAAGATATTTTTTATTGACTAATGACTGAAGAAGATCATCCAAATCAGGAGGATTAAAAAATGTAGCTATTTGATTTTTAGTTAAAAGTTTTCCATCTTGTTCCTCGCCAAACTCTTTATTTCGTCTTTTCAAAATAAAACGATTCATTAACTCAATTTCCTGCGGACTACATTCTCCTTTTAAACCCAATTCCCAAGAGTGTATGGAGTTTCCCCCGCGATAATCAATTAATCTTTTTCCATGTAGCCTTTGTAAATCACCTTTCAAATGTTTTTTTAACTGTTCAATAAAAATAGGTGAACAATCATATTTAGGATTAGGATTATCTTCTAAAATTGTTTTAACACATGAAAATTGATGCTGTTGAAATAGAGAAAGTTGCTGCATATAAGAATGAGAATCCTGTGGCCCTGTATCAGAGATAATATTGAATTTTGGAGATTGTCCTAAGACAGCAATCATATAAGCTCTTAATCTATTTTGAGGTAAGCCAAAATTGCAGCTATTTAATAAAAATATTTGAAAACTATAGCCTCTTTTTTTGATTTCATATTCTATCGTTTGAATGGTTTTCCCTTGATCATTAGTTTGGATTCCTCGCACATTCTCCAATATTAAAATTTGAGGTTTATTTGTATCTATTAATCTCATAATTTCAAAAAATAATGTTCCCCTCGTATCTCCAAATCCTTCTTTCTTACCTGCGTAAGAAAATGATTGACAGGGGAAGCCCGCCAGTAAAACATCATGTTCTGGTAATTTTTCGATTGTCTTAATATCACCTAAAGCATTGTCTTTAAAGTTAGCTTGATAAACCCATCTGGAATCTTGATTAATCTCGCTACTCAGCAAACATTGAGGTTTAAACTCTAATGCTAAAGCTGCTTTTTCAAAAGCAAGTCTGATTCCTCCAATTCCGGCAAACAAATCAATAAATTTAATCGTTTTCATTGTAATATTATGAATTTTCTCTAATAAATTTGGCTAATAGCTGAATTTCTTCTTTTGAGAAGGCTACAGTACAATCACTATAAAGACAAATTGTACTGACTGCATTTTTTCTAATGTTAATATTTCCGGCTCCATCTATTTGTCAAAGGTTTAGATTAGTTTGTCAATTTTTAAGTGCATTTTCAAAAACTTCCCTAACAACTCAACTCCCCAACGAAGCCGATAAATTTCCCAAATTTCAGCATCAGTAACACCCGCTTATCCATCGGGATGTAATTGATACTCTCATCGTCTGAAGACAGGCTCAATTCTGCGGACAGAATTAAATCACTTTAATTCTTGCTACGACCGCCGGGCAAAACTGATCAAAAGTGTGGTATCCTAAGTGATTGTGGAAATTTACGGATCATCTCTGAGATTCAACAACTATGGCTCTCACACAGCAGCGTAAACAAGAAATCATGTCCGAGCACCAAACCCATGAAACCGATACCGGTTCCTGCGAGGTGCAAGTGGCTATGCTGACGGAACGGATTAGCAAACTCAGCGAACACTTAAAAATCAATAAAAAAGATCACGCTTCTCGCCGTGGACTTTTACAAATGATTAGTCGTCGTAAAAGCCTGTTAGGTTTTTTACAACGCCTAGACAAACCACGCTACCAAGCGTTAATCGCTCGTTTAGGAATTCGGGGTTAGGGTTTTTCAGGCCTTCTGTAAATCCCTCTATCTTGATTCCCGACCTCAAGCTTTCCTCCTGCATTTCCAGACCCCTTTTCTGAACCTATGTCCTCTGAACGTCCGACCGCACGGCCCGCCTTTGAACCCAAGAAAAATCGCAAAAAAACCGATAAAGCGACTTCTAATCCCCCAGAAAAGGCGATTTCAGACCCTAAACCCAAAAAAACCAATCAGAAAGTTAAGGCAACTCCTAAGTCTCCTAAACCTGAACCCAAAACTCAGAAGGAGACTAAACGCACCTACACCCGGGAAGAAACAGCAATTCCAGAGAAAGTTAGTCAACGGATGCTCTCTCGGATGGTGGTTTTAGCTGGAATTCCTTTGCTCCTGGGTTTGGGAAGCTTCATCGGCAGTTACTTCATCATTACCCAAGATTTGCTTGTCCTTCCCAATACGGCTATTGTAATTTTGAGTATGGGATGTTTTGGGTTAAGTGTCCTGGGGTTAAGCTATGGGGTGCTTTCTGCATCCTGGGATGAGGAAGCGCCGGGTAGTATATTGGGTTGGCAGGAATTCAAACTGAATTTAGGGCGAATGCAGGATGGATGGAAAGCTGCAAGGCAGAAAAAGCAGAAAAATTAAGATTTCAAAAGTTGATGTCCAAAACTGAATTGTTATACGTTAAATTGGCTTTAAATCGGGCTGTATTTTCTTAGACAATTTCAGCTTTTTAAATTTGATCGATCGATCAAAACAGGATAAATGATTATAGTAATGAAAGTCGGCACACCAGAAGCCGAAATTGCACGTTTAAGTGAAGATCTCACAACCACTTGGGGTTTATCACCGGAGAAAATTGTCGGTAAACACAAAGTTGTGATTGGGTTAGTCGGTGAAACTGTCGATCTCGACCCTTTACAACTGCGGGAAATGAGTCCTTTTATTGAGGACGTCATGCGGGTAGAAAAACCCTATAAACGGGTAAGTCGTGCCTACCGTCAGGGCGAAGCCAGTGAAGTCACTGTTCCCACTCCCGCCGGGAATGTTACCTTCAGCGAACATCATCCCCTAGTCGTTGTGGCTGGGCCTTGCTCGGTGGAAAACGAGGAGATGATTGTCGAAACCGCAAAACGAGTTAAAGCCGCTGGAGCTAAATTCCTGCGGGGGGGAGCTTTCAAACCTCGGACGTCTCCTTATGCGTTTCAAGGACATGGTGAAAGTGCATTAGGGTTATTAGCTGCGGCCCGTGATGCAACGGGATTAGGTATTATTACGGAGTTAATGGATGCCGAAGACCTGGAAAAATTAGGGGAAGTTGCCGATATTATTCAAATTGGCGCTCGCAATATGCAGAACTTTTCCCTCTTGAAAAAAGTGGGAGCCCAAAATAAACCCGTATTACTCAAACGGGGAATGGCTGCGACCATCGAAGAATGGTTAATGGCGGCGGAATATATCCTAGCGGGTGGTAACCCCAACGTGATTTTGTGTGAACGGGGAATTCGCACGTTTGATCGTCAGTATGCCCGTAATACCTTGGATTTATCCGTTTTACCTGTATTGCGATCGCTCACCCACCTACCGATTATGATCGATCCCAGTCATGGCGTCGGTGTGGCGGAATACGTTCCCTCAATGGCCATGGCTGCCATTGCCGCCGGAACAGATTCCCTGATGATTGAAGTTCACCCCAACCCGGCTAAAGCCCTCTCCGATGGCCCCCAATCACTGACTCCAGAACGGTTTGACCGCTTAATGCAAGAACTATCTGTGATCGGGAAAGCCGTAGGTCGTTGGCCGAAAGAACTGGCTGTCGTCGGTTAAATTAGTCTCAAAAATTTGGAACTTGATCAAGGCGTTTGTGGTAAACGCCTTTTTTTGATATCTATTTTGATGGTGTTGTTGATATCCTAATTACCTGAGTAAAGGATATATAATGACTTGGGTGAAGTCTCGACGAAAATTTGAGGAGTGAACTTGCAAATGTCTAATCTGTACAAAATTGTTTTTTTAGGGACTGCGATCGCCTTAACCCTGAATGGGGGTGAACTTCTTGCTCAAGAACTTTCCTCGGAATCTTCCTTAGAAAATATTGTGGCATCTTCCGTAGGAATTGCCTCTCAAACTATATTAGAAACACCGAATTTTAACCCAGAGCAGATTTTTGCTCAAACTTCAGAGCTTAATTCCTCCCTAGAAATAGCTTCTCAAACCACCTTAGAAACATCGGATTTCAACCCAGAGCAGTTATCTGTTCAACCTCCAGAAATAGAGCCGTCAGCCGAAATTATTCAACAGCAACCCCAAACTTTATCCGAAGCTCAAAATGCTTTTCCTTCCACCCAAGCAGCCGATTTAAGTAATAATTGGATGGAGCGAGTGGAATGGAGTGTTGCTCAAAATCCAGATCAATCTTTACCCGTTGCCCAACAACAAAACAAATCAGAAAAACCGGAAGATCCCCGTAAAGCCGCCGATGCCAATGGCCGTCGTTTAAGTAATAACTTTAATTATATTGGTCTTGGGGGTAATATTGGAATTGCCGGAGATGGATCGGGTTTAGGGGGAGGAGGTTTAATGACCCTCTCAAAAACCGGGTTTTCAGAAAATTTTTCCTTACATTCTAGTGGAATTCTAATTGGAAGTGATAGTGCGAGTCTAACGCACTTGACCGCAGAATTTCCCGTCAGAAGCGAAACCAATGCAGTACGTTTTTCCCCCTTTGTAGGAGCCGGAATTATCTACAAAGATTTATTTAATAGTGACCTTAGTTTGGGCCCTTCAGCGACCGTTGGAATTGATATTCCCATTTCCTACAGTTTCTTAATTACTGGACGTGCCAGTGTCGGATATATTCGAGAAGAAACGGATTTTGGGATTCAAATTGGTTTTAGTTATATCTACACGAAAGGGTTACTGGGTTTGATTTTTAAATAATTTTACCCAAAAGGAATATTGTGGCAATAATATTCCCTATTCCCTATTCCCTATTCCCCATTCCCTCCCCCCGTGCACGCAGGGTTGGGGGGGCTGTTCCCTAGCGCTATAACTGAAAAAGACCTATTCCTTATCGTGACTTTTTTCAATTAAAGCATCAGATTCTTCAACCATGGTTTTTAAGAGTTGATTCAGTAATACTAAATTCTCAGAAGATAGGGGCGTTATTGCCAGACGAGTGTTCAGTTCACTTAGTTTGTTTTGGAGTTGCTGCGTCAGTCGTAGAGCATCTAAACTTAATTTAGATAACTGTTGTTTTTGATAAAACTTTAAAGCAGCCCCGCGTAAAACCTGTAGGTTAGCTTCTTCTCCCAAGGGTGCTGGATTAATTCTTAAACGTAGTAACAGATGAGTATTTTCATAAAGCCTTTCCATTTCAACTTGTCGCGGTTTATCTACAGGAATTAATGGTAGTTCTACTAACAGTTTTAATTCATTAATAACCCCTTTAAATTGCTGATCATCTAGCCCGGTAACAACGGATTGTAAAACGCCATCTTGACTCCACAAAATTCGGCTTAAATTAGCCTCTTGACGTTCAAAATAAAGCCTTCCAATACCTCCCATTAAAACTCGTCCTAACAGTTCTTGTAATAATTCATGGGGAGATAACATCGATAAAACTTCTACCGGACTTTCTAAATAAGTCGTTTTTACCTCTAAAACCGATAGTGCTTTTGAAGAACTTGTGGATATTGATTCTACAGATTCAGGTAAAAAATTTTCGATTTTTGAGGTTGATAAATTTGAATTTACTGGTGCTAAAGAAATAACTGGCTCTATTTCCACAACTTTTGGAGAGGGAACAGAAGTCGAGACCTCAAAACTTGAAACAGGAGTTGGTGATGAGTTTTTCTGTTCAGAAAATTGGGTGATTGTTTCCATATCTATTGTCAAAGATTCATCGGTTTTAGCCTGTTGTGTATGATAGAGATAGGCTGATAAAATAGAACGTTGCTCCTTCGAAGAAATCACCTGACTGATGATGGAGCAATTCATGTAGGATACGATCTTCTGCACATATTCTAAGGCTGATTGATCTTCTGAATCAACCACACCTAAATATAAATGATGATCTTTGAGACAAAGAGGTAAAATTTGGTAATGCAGGCAAACTTCTAGCGGTAAGATACTGTCAATTAAGGCAAAAATTTGCTGCGATTCCAGTGTAACTGTCCCAGTTGCTTCAGATTTAGCTAACATCTTTATAATTTTAATTTAGTGTCTTAGTCCAATATTCTTAGATTTAGAGCTAAGTTCAGCATGAATTAGCTCACTCACGAAGGCACCCCGGCTTAAATCAAATATCTACAACCGTTGAGGAATAAAGACAAGGGGATTAGTAATGCTCCTCTATTTGATTTAAGTTTAACAGCCTTTGCGGAAATCAGCTATAAAATGTAAGTGAAAATGGCTAAACTGCGGGAGCCGGAAATTAGCGATCGCTCCTTGCCATCCCTAGGTTATGATCATGGATCATGCTATGTTGGATTAAACTGATAGCCACTAGGGAAAATTCAAACCCCTGATTTCCTATCTTTAATCGGGTTAGTTGTTAAATTCATTCCTTCCCGTCTGACTCTGAGATCATAATAAATAACCCCAGCAATTGATTGCCAAAATGGAAGAAATAAAGCCCCGATAATAATATTTATAGCCACGGAAAATAAATTCACAATCAGTTTATAAGTAGATGAATCGGGGTTAACTATAATTCCAAAAGCCAGTGGCAAAAAGACGATAATCAATATAACTAAAATTGAAACAGGTAAGATAATTAAAAATCCCAAAAACAGAATTCCTTGAATCCGTAATACTGCTCCTTTGGTTAGTTTCCAACTGCGACTAATTCCTGCTGTTGCGGTCATATTATCTTCAACGGCTAAGGGTAAAGCCGCAATGTACATTCGAGAAGCTAGTCCAATATAGGCACATAAAACACCAATAAAAATCCCAAAACCAATTAAGTATATGAGCGGATTATTTTGTCCTAACAAATAAACTAAGATAGCTAGGGAAATTACCCCAACTAAAATTAATCCCAAAAGTCCCCCGATTAAAATTAAGCCGACCAGAATTCCTTGTCCTAAAAAACTCCACATTCTGCGCTCGACACGACTACGAGCTTCTGAAATTACTTCGGGCTGTTCTAAGGTTTCATAATAAGCTAAACGACCAATTAGTGCAGAAAGTGCGGAAAATTTAGCCCAGCCATAAATCGGAATAATTGACCAGCAATAGGCTTGCAGAGCTATATTAAAATAGGATCTGAAATGATCTCGATAGATGCGTAACCCGGCACTAATGACACCAATTATGCTCAGAGGGCTAATGGTTTGATTTTTAGTCATAATCGTAAGATGATGTTATAAATAAGCAGATTTTCCCATGATCTTAAACCAAAATCCTCAAAATTCCAAAAATTCTATAAATATTAAACTTTGGGGAGGAAGACGAGAAAAACACGGGAAACAATAATGAATCAATCCGTCAAAGTCAATAAAAACAGTGCCATGGTTAGAGTAAAAAGTTTTCAAAAATATTTGACAGCAGTTATATTAGGAACAACTGTACTGTTCGGAGGAGTAACAAAACAGAGTCCAGCCCTATCAATTCAGCCCCAAAACCCGATTCTCCTGGCTCCATCCCCAGTTAAATTCCTGACTCCCCACACCCCCAAATTTGCCACTTCTAATTTATTTCCCCCACCCAATAATCAACTTAATGACTCGATTGAAAATAATTTGAGAGTGGTGATTAAATTAAATCAACGTCGGGTTTATCTCTATCAAAATCAACAACTCCAAAGCAGTTATCCTATCGCTGTTGGTCGAGAAGGTTGGGAAACTCCTGTGGGTGAGTATAAAGTGATTGAGATGATTTCCCAGCCCACTTGGGAACATCCCTTTACCGGAGAAATTATCCCTCCAGGGCCAGATAATCCTTTAGGAGAGCGTTGGATTGGGTTTTGGACAGACGGAAAAAACTATATTGGTTTCCATGGAACTCCTAATACTGAAACCGTTGGACAAGCCGCTTCCCACGGTTGTATTCGGATGTTTAATCAAGATGTTCTGGCTCTATTTCAGAGGGTAAAAATCGGAACTCCCGTAATAGTTGAACCTTAAATAAACAGGACTTACACAATTACGCTATATATAGCCCATAGAAAATCTGGTGATTTTCGTTGATTTGGCTCAGATAATTAACTCATCAAGTTATTACTTTTTCATTCCTTATAATTTACTTAAAGGTTCTGGACTTGTTTCTATATATAATAGAACTTAGAGATATAGCAGTCGCCAGACCTATTAGGACAAAGAGTGATGCAGCAAAGCTAGACGGTGAAGTCTTTTCCTCCGGTGTTCCCTCCCCCCAAGCCCCCCGTGCACGGGGGGTTTGGGGGGGGCTGTTCCGGTGTTCCCTGCTATATAATTTATTTATCGGTAATTCTCAAAACCTATGACTCAAACTTTACCCAAACTCGTAAGCTTTGAAGAATTTGTGGAGTGGCTGCCAGAAAATTCAGCGGTACGCTACGAACTGCATAATGGAGATATTGTTGAGATGGCACAACCAGTAGGCGAACACGAGGAAGTTATCAGTTTTCTTGGTATCAAAATTTCCGTTCAAATAGATCGTCTGGGATTACCCTACGGTATCCCCCGCCAAGTAATAGTTAGACCTCCTGAAAAAGATTGTGGTTATTTCCCTGATATTTTGGTACTCGATCGCGCAAATCTGGCGAACGAAACATTATGGCAAAAACAATCTACCCTCAGTTTAGGTGCATCTATCCCTTTGTTAATTGAGGTTGTATCAACTAATTGGCGAGATGATTACCATTCTAAATATGCCGATTATGAGGAGATGGGTATCCCAGAATATTGGATTGTCGATTATGCTGCTTTGGGGGGACGCAATTTGATTGGAAATCCCAAACAACCGACAATTTCTATCTGTAACTTGGTTGACGGTGAATATCAAATCGTCAAGTTTCGAGAGAATGATCGCATTGTGTCGCAAACTTTTCCAGATTTGAACCTCACAGCAAACCAAATTTTTCAAGCGGGTGTAGTTTAGTTTGTTCTAATACCACTTTTAAATTGAAGATTTCTGAACTAATCTAAATTATGGATAATACAAGCAGTTGTTAAAATAGAAGCCCCCACTTATATAATATTTTGCGAGAAAATCATTATGCCAGATGCGATGATGTACGATGAGGATACCTTTCTGGTGTTAGAAACCCATGAACCAGAACAGTTTATGAATGTTACGGAACTCCTCGAAAAACTCAAGTCCGTTTTATCTGAACATCAAGACAATCTACCCCAGGATTTACAACGCTTTAATACTCTTGAAACCCAAGCTCAATATCTCTTAAATACAGGTTGCGATCTCAACCTAAGTCCGGGTCAATATTTACAATGGTATGCTGTTAGACTGGAGAAATAGGGTGAACTGTTACGGATTTATCAGCTATTATTTTTAGCCGTTTAAATCCGTAGCAACTCAATTATTTGTGTCTAATGAATTCGTAAATTGCTAAATAATCAGTTCCAGGTTGGTTCCAAGAATAGTCATAATTCATGCCTTGAATTCTCAATTTTTCAAATTCATCAGGATAGTAATTATACAAGCCAATAGCTCGATCCATTGCGGATTCTAACCCTTGAAAATCGGTTTGATTGAAGACATAACCGTTGCGTTTTTCTGGTTCATGATATTCATCATAATCCCGATCAAAAACGGTATTAACTAAACCTCCAACCCCTCGAACAACCGGAACCGCACCATATTTTAACCCAATCATTTGAGTTAACCCGCAGGGTTCATAATTGCTCGGAACCACAATAATATCCGCCGCTGCATAAATTAAATGGGATAATTCCTCATTAAAACCTAGTTCTAAATGACAATCGGGGTTATTATTTAAAAAGTTCTTTTCATGCCAAAACCAAGAATTAATACTGGGTTCCGTTGCCGATCCTAATAACACAAACTGCGCTTGTCGATGCAGGGCATAATAAATAGCATGATGAACCAGATGTACACCTTTTTGATCATCTAAACGACCAATATAACAAACAAGAGGTTTATCATCATGACTTAACCATAATCTTTCCCGTAGGGCTTTTTTATTCTTTTCCTTTCCTGCTAAATCTTCGGAACTATAGGGGTAGGGAATAAATGAATCAATTTCAGGATTCCAAACCGCATAATCGATCCCGTTTAATATTCCACCAAATTTATGTTGATGCAGTTCTAAAGTATGTCCTAAACCATAACCAAATTCTCCATAATGGGCTTCCCAAGCATGGTTAGGAGATACGGTTGTAACAAAGTTAGAGTAGACAATTCCCCCCTTCATAGAATTTAATCCAAATGGGTTAAAATTATCGCGTAAACGGTCATATTCAAAATAGTAGGATTCTCGGTTTAATCCCGTTGCCCAAAGGATATTTGTCCCCGCAATTCCTTGATGTTTGAAATTATGAACAGTATAACAAACCCGGATATTTTCCATTCCGTGATATTTGTACATTTCATACAACATCACAGGAGCTAAACCCGTTTGCCAATCATGACAATGGAGAATATCGGGACGTTTATCAGTTCTCAGTAAAAACTCTAATGCGGCTTTACTAAAAAAGGCAAATCGTAAATGGTCATCTACACAACCATAATAACAACCTCGGTTGAAGAAATTATCTTCGGAGTGAGGTTCAATAAAAAAGCATAAGCTTCCATGAACCCAACCACAAAAGACAGTGCAGTGTATTGCACCATCAAACCAGGGAACAGATAAATCTTGATAGGCTTCATGAAGTCCCCAAATTTGGTCATACCTCATGCAGTCGTACTTGGGCAAAATAATTTCAATGGTATGACCCCGTAGTTCTAACTCCCTACTGAGTCCGTACACAACATCGCCTAAGCCTCCCGCTTTGATGACTGGGGCGCATTCAGAGGCAATTTGTACGATGTACATCCTGTTTACTCACTCCAAACCGTGATGTTTTGTCTTCCCCATAGTAATCATGTTGGTTGCAATAGTAAAGTCCTAAAGTATGATTTTTTTTACCAATTGAATCAATTCTGATCAGAATTGCCTGGTTTAGTTGGGGGATTGATTCAGTTTGATTTCCTGTTTGTGATGATTAAATTATAGTTTGAATATGGTTGAAAGATTTAATACTGTTAAAACAGAAGTTATAAAGTGGAGAGATTTTACACTAAATAGTGAAATTTACGATTTATCACATCTAAACGCCCATTCGGTTGAATATCTTGATAATAGGGACGAAAATAACCTAATTCCATACAAATTTATAGTAACCTATGGCCTACATTGCTTCACTAAAGAATTACAAGAGCTTACAAAGGAAGAATCACAATTATTGATGTACAATGCGCCAAGAGAGTCCAGACCCTTTAATTTTGAGAGATATTACCTATCAAAGCAGTTACCTGAAATTATCAAGGCACTTGGTCAGAGTACAACCTTAGTCTGTCATGCTGGATACGGAAATTATGCAATTGTGAAAGTTGTGGACTCAGAGGGCGTTGAAGTTGATTATTTTGTTGTTTTTCGAGTATTCAAGGAAACTAAAAAGCTAAGACTCCATGTAACAAGTGCCTATCCCAAAGACGAAGGTATAGGGAAAATAAAGAAAGTCAATTTCTTCGTCATAGCTAAGAACTTATTGAATAATAAGAAACTACCTAAGCCTTAAATAACAAAGGCTCCTTCAGGAGCCTTCGCCAAAAACTTGTTTATATTTTTGGTATTCAGAACGTCTTTACCGGACTTGCCTCGACCCTAAAGGGTAACGGGATGTCATGATTATCTCATGTCTGCTGCATCCATACTTCTACTTCTAGTATAGAGGGTGGTTTTAATCCTGTCAAGTCCTGCCTCTAAACAACTGCCACTACTCGAAAAATACACATTTCAACCGTAGCGCAAAAATTAGACTTATTTAGATCTTCTCCTGTTTTTGAAGAGGTTTGGAATGCTGAAACATCTTCTGAGGAAATGCTTTTTGAAGCATTGAAAAAATTTGATCGTCCAGATGAAAAAATAGATGTTTTTTCTGGATTGGAAGAAGATGAAGATGACTTTTTGGAAAGTTAGTATAATAGTGGGGAAGGTTGGAGTTCTTGGTATAATGAGGAGGAAAGTCAGTGGTATTTTGGAGAATGCCCTGAGTGCAATATTCCAGATAGAGATAGAGATTGATTTGAATTGGTAACAGCGATAATTAAGATTGGGATGATTACAGTATCATCATTCCTCTCGAATTTATGGATTAGCAAAAGTATTAATTTCCCCCCCGCCAATATAACGACCTGGAACACGATTAGGAACTGAAAAATTAGGTTGAGTTTGACCGATTTGACCCTGTTGAATGTTGGGATTAATATTACCCGGGGTTATGTAGTTATTCGGTTGAACGGTGCTGTTAATACCCATGTTAGGTGTAACTGAATAGGAGGGAACGGTATTATTTAACGGTAAGGAATTGAAGTTGGAATACCCCGAATTGGGGACAGTTCCAGGTGTAACCGTTGGCACGGTAGGAACCACCGGAGGTAGGGTAACGTTAGTTTGATAGGGATTAATCGGAGGCAGGGGAACTGTACCGACAGCCGAATTGGGATTATCTCTGGGAACACTCCAACTGGGTTGATTAACCTGTCCTGTAAGCGTTGGGGTTCCAGTAAAAGGTGTGACACCAACTGCTGTTCCTGGGCTGGGATTTAAGGCGGAATTGGAATTGGTGAGACTATTGGGAGGGTTATTGGCGGAATTTGTATCGGTGATTAATGAGTTTTTTGAAGTATCATTTGTATTAGAGGGTGCAGCCGAATCTGTGTTTTCTGTTTCCTGGGTTTGCAGATAGTTCTGCATGGCTTGTTGTAGGGAGGTTTTTGCCGTTTCGGGATTTGTGGTTTCCGTTACAGGGGAACCTAAACCCTTTAGACCCAAGTTAGAACCAGCAGTAGTAGAGGGAGGAGGATTTTCAGAAACCGGATTGGGAAAATTGGAGGTTTTTGGGGAATTTTCCTCTACAGGGGGTTGATTTGTGGAATTAGATGGGGGAAATAAACTATCCAATAAAGGATTAGATCGAGGACTCGGTTCAAGTTTTTTATCTGTATTTTGAGTTTGTTTAAGTAAATCTTTATTAACCTCACTATTAAAATTTAAAGGCGAAATTAAGGAATTATTACTCCCTAATGCCTCTAATAAAACCTTAGAGTTATCAATATCCGCAGCAATCGCTTGTTGTTCTGGGGTGAGTTGACTGCCTGAATTGCTAGGATTTAGGGTTGATTCTGCGTCTAAACTAAACCATTCGGGGTTTTCGGAAAATTGCCAAAAGAAAATCCCCACCACGGCCAGAACGCTGACGGAACCCCAAATACGAGGTTGTAGGAGAAACCGCAATTCCTCCCCTACGGCACGAATAGATTCAGGAATTCGGTGTGACATAACTGACAAACAGCCGATTGCTGGGTTGAAAGGAACAGGGGTAGATAGTCAAATAAATACTAGGTTTTGTGTCTCAACCGCTAACGAGCAAAACCCTCTATGATTATTATAGCCTGTAAATTCAATGTAGAAATTCATCTTGTGAGGCTATCCCAGTGGAAAAAAATATAGAAATTTTAGCGAATCGAGAGGAACTCATTGATCGAGCTTTAGAAATCCTTCTGGCTAAAATCACAGAAGCAATTGAAACTCGGAATCAATTTACGATCGCCTTAGCCGGAGGGAGTACCCCAAAACCCCTATATGAAGCCCTAGCCCAACAACCTTTACCCTGGGATAAAATTCATGTATTTTGGGGAGATGAACGCTATGTGGAACCGGATCACCCCGATAGTAACCAAAAAATGGCAGCGCAGGCTTGGCTGGATCGGGTAAATTTCCCCGCCACTAATATTCATCCGATGCCAACTTTAGCCAATAATCCCATTGCCGATGCAGAACAATACAATAGGGAGTTAGTACAATTCTTTGCGCTCAATGCCGGAGAGTTCCCCGCTTTTGATGTGGTTTTATTAGGGATGGGAGATGATGCTCACACCGCATCTTTATTTCCCCATACCGATGCCTTAACCGTTGAGGATCGCTTAATTACCATAGGCAATAAGGATGGCCAGCCCCGAATTACCTTTACAGTTCCTTTGATTAATCATGCCCGTTGTGTCCTGTTTCTGGTCACCGGGTCGAATAAACAAGAACCGTTAGCCCAGGTGTTCGCCACCGAGGGGGATGCCATCACCTATCCCAGCCGCCTAATTCAACCCGTGGGAGAACTTTGGTGGTTATTGGATCAAGAAGCGGGAGCCAAACTCGCTGAAAATTTGCCAAATTAAGCATCTGAAACCCTAATTCTACTCAAGTTTGCTTATCCAAATTAATAATATGGTTGTTTGTCCGAATTGTAGTCATCAAAACCCAGAAGGCGCGACCCAATGTGAAGCCTGTTATACGCCTTTACCCACCACTACCAGTTGTCCCCATTGTGGGGCAACGATACAAACGGATGCGTCTTTCTGTGGTCAGTGTGGGTCAAATTTACAACCCGCTACGGTCAGTAATGAGGAGGAAATCCAAGGGGTAATTCCGACGGTGGTTTCGCCTCCGAATGAACCCACACCGGAAGTGGCGGTGAGTTCGGGGTTGAATTTGGAGAAATCTCCCCTTCCTGTAGCGATGGCAACGACTCCCCCAGAAGTTCCGGTGGTGATTCCTGAACCGCCTCCGATCCCGATGAATCTGGGTTCCCAAAGTTCTGCTACCCAGTTACAGCAACAGACAGCTAAGTTAATTCATGTCCAAACCAGTACGGATCTGGAATTACCTCAAAATGTGTCGGTGATTCATTTGGGAAAACCGAATGATTTAGTCCCCCCCGATGTGGATGTTTCGGGATTCCCGAATTCGGAAATTGTGTCTCGTAGCCATGCCGATATTCGCATTGAGGGAGATGCGTATTATATTGAAGATGTGGGCAGTTCCAATGGCACTTATATTAATAACACGGCTCTGCCCAAGGGGAATCGTCATCGGTTAAAACCAGGCGATCGGATTTCTTTAGGAAAAGGGGATTTGGTTTCGTTTATTTTTCAACTTTCCAAGGGTTAGGAGGGCTGAGAAAAAAGCGGGTTTTCCTGTTTTCAAATCGGGTGAAGCATGGGATTAGATCATTAATAGCTGATTGAAGGGAATTAGGAAATCTAACCCCTATTAAACCCCAAAATTGAGGAAATTTTTGATTCTATTCCCTATTCCCTAAATACCAAGAATTCAAAATTTCCGATTAAAAATAGGTTCATGACATAGCTGTTGATTGTTGGATTGTCCCAATGTGATTAGACTAACGTTATTACATCCTCTCCAATCGATTCCTGTCCGCAGTTGGGTATTTGACAAGGACAATATGATTCGGATTGGGCGATCGCTCAAGAATGATGTTGTCCTCTATAGTGCGGTCGTTTCCCGTCATCATGTCGAGATTTGTCGTGTTGGAAAAAATTGGCTGGTCGTAAATCTAGGAACCAATGGAACCTATATCAATGGACAGGCGGTTAAACAAATTCTTTTAGTAGATGGACAGGTGATTCACTTGGCAATCTCTGGCCCTAGAATACTCTTAAATATTTTACCCGATCCGACGGAAATGGTATTAAATGGAGGAATCGACCTCAATCGACCGGAACAGCAGAAGGAAGTAGAAACCCTATATTCTGGGGAAGTTAGGTCTTATGAATCTACTGCTGAACCTCTATTTTCCCATCCCAACGATGAGATAACCAAGGTTGATAAGTATAAACACTTGAAACTTCCTACCAATCATTCGGTTTAATCGGATACCACAATAACCGAGTCAGTGCTATTCCATTCAACGCCGCGACAATTATCCAAACTAGGACTAACCCTAAAACGTCTCCGAGAAAGAAGCTTGTCCCCTGACGCATCATTCCTCCAAATATCCAACCGATGGGTAAGGCTACTCCCCAAGAGATGATACTGGCTACTATCCACCGCCAGGCGTGAAATACTTCGGTGCGTAAGACCAACCATTGTCCTAGGCTTAAACATAGTCCTAATTTCACTCCTTCTATCAACCCGTAGACAATTCTAGGGGTAAGATTTAAGGTGCGCGGAGCCACCCAACCCAAGAGTCCGAGGGGAGTTAAGGCGATGATACTGAATATGAAAACATGAACAAAAATCCATCGCCAACTTTGGGAAATATATTGTTTTAAAATAAACCATTGGGCTAGACTGATAATTAATCCGCCAATGGCTCCTTCTAAGGCTCCTAAATCCGGTTTTTCTCCAATTTCTATCCAAATTAAACTAACTACAAATCCAACCAAAGTTACAAACATCCACTGTAGAATAAATACTAAATCTGTTTGTAAATCTAAATTATCACATACCCATTTCATAATAATTGAAAGCGGTCGCCTTTAAAATAATTTAATAACGGATCATATTGTTGATATAATACCAAATTAGAAATTAATTGAGCCGTAATCGGAGCTAATAGAATCCCATTGCGATAATGACCCGTTGCTAAAGTTAAGTTTTGCCAAGAACTAGGCCCTAATATTGGGCATAAATCAGGGGTTTCCGGTCGAAATCCCCACCAAAATTCCTGAATTTCAAACTCTTTTAATCCTGGGTATAATCGAATAGCTCCTGAGAGTAAATTTTCAATTCCATTCGGGGTTAAACCGGAGGTAAAACCCACCTGTTCGGATGTGGCTCCAATCACAATTAAACCATCTCGACGCGGTACAATATAAATATCTGAACCGAATAAAACCTGTTTTAAAGGTAATGGTTTAATATTATCTGGAACCCGCACTGATAACATTTGTCCCTTTCGGGGATATACGGGAATTGATAATAATTTTCCCGACCAAGCACCCGCCGTTAAAATATAATGATCTGCTCTAAATTTACCTTGATTTGTCTGAACTTCTGTGATAATTTGATTAGGAAAAATAACTAATTTTTCTACCGTAACTCCCTCAACTATTTTAACCCCTAATTCCTGAGCCGCCCTTTGCAATATTTTGATTAACCCCCGACGATTATCAACTTGACCATCCTGGGGAAACCACCAACCCCCGACAATATCATCCCCTAACCCGGGTTGTTGTTGTAAAATGGCTTCGGGCTCTAACCAATAGCTGGGGGTGTCTGGAGTAGCATCTAAACTGGTACAGTGGGGACGTTCATAAACCGGAGCCAAGATCCCACAGGGCCAATATCCCGTATCTAACCCGGTGATTTCCTCCAGTTTGCGCGTCCAGTCATTGTAAAGGGCGCGACTGCGTAAACACAATTCTAGCATAGGGCCAGGGGGAATTTGTTCGGATTGGGGTGCTAACATTCCCGCTCCGACTAAACCCGCCGATTCTTGGACGTCCCGACTCAAAACCGTTACCGTGGCTCCTTTGCATTTTAACTCGACGGCGAGGGATAAGCCAATTAAACCGCCACCGATTAGAATAATTTCACTATGTTGTTGCATAAAATTTAAAAGTTCATCTTAGGAATTGAATCTGTTTTCTATTTTAAACTTTTAGGGTTTGTTTTTCTATAGGTTAACAATGATTAAACGATTTTTTACTAATACTGTCTCCGCCCTGTGTTATTCTTTAATTGATTATCGGTTTAAATCCTCTCCAATTCCCCAGCATTTTCCTAATAATTCTGTGGTTAATTTTGTCATAAAACAACAGAATAGAATGCCAGATTATCTGCGATTTCCCTTGTTTATATTAACATTAATTTTTGATATTTGGGGGCTGCTGCGTACAGGTTTATTCTTTCATGCTCAATCACCATCTGTGCGTCAACAGCAAATTCAAGCCTGGAAAAGTTCCCCATTGCAAATTTGTCGGGATTTGATCAGGTTTTATGAAAGTTTAGTGGTATTATATTGGCAATCTGATCATATAAAATTCTCGAATTATATCTAATAATTATCATGTCTGAATTTAACCTGATTTCCCCATCTGAATCTCCTTTAAAAGTTGAAATTGCCGTGATTGGTTCTGGCCCAGGAGGAGCGATTACCGCCTGTTTATTGGCTGAAGCTGGACGGAATGTTTTATTAATTGAAGAAGGAGCCTATTTATCCTTAGAATCCTGTCAGCCATTTTCCGTTGAAGAAATGGTGCAAAAATATCGTAATGGCGGTATAACAGCAGCCTTTGGTCAACCTAAAATTCAATATGTGGAAGGTAAATGTGTGGGGGGAGGAAGTGAAATTAATAGCGGATTATATCATCGGACACCCCCTAATATTTTAGCACAATGGAGTCAAGAATTTCAAGTAGAATCTTTAACAGAAGCCGATTTAATTCCACATTTTGAAGCCTGCGAACAAGCGGTTAATGTCTGTTATTTACCCGGAAAAGCTCCCACTGCTTCCTTGAAATTACACGAAGGCGCAACCCGTTTAAATTGGCAATCTTTAGAAGTTCCTCGCTGGTTTCGTTATCAAGAATTAGATGAAACCGCAATTCCTAAAGGAACTCGACAATCCATGACGGAAACCTTTATTCCCAGAGCTTTAAAAGCTGGGTGTAAACTATTAGTAAATACTAGAATTAAAAAAATTAATCAAAGCGATAAAAACTGGGTTTTAACAGGTTATTATCAAGCGAATAATTCTGATCAACAACCGGTCAAAATTCAAGCAGAAACAGTATTTGTTTGCTGTGGTGCAATTCAAACCCCAGCGTTATTAAGAAGAAGTGGAATTAAAAATAATATTGGTAATGCTTTAAGAATGCACCCAACTGTTAAAATAATTGCTCAATTTGATCAAGATATTAACACCTTGGATATGGGAGTTCCCGTCCATCAAGTTAAAGAATTTTCCCCTAAATTTAGTTTTGGTTGTTCAATTAGTTCTCCCCCCTATTTATCCGTGGGAATGACTGACCATCCTAATTATACTCAAGAAGTGCAAAAAAATTGGCATAAAATGGCAATTTATTATGCTATGATTGTAGGGGAAGGTTATGGTACAGTGAGAAATATTCCCTTTTGTCGTGATCCTTTAGTTAGTTATAAATTAACATCTCAAGACTTAAAAGACTTATCAGAAGCATTAAAAAAATTAGCCCAATTATTATTTGAAGTAGATGCTAAAATTCTCTATCCTAGTATTTCCAATAGTTTCCTCTTGACCCATCCCAAAGATTTAGATAAAATCCCGGAACAACTTCCTATAAAACAAACTAATTTAATGACAGTTCACGTTTTTTCCTCCTGTCCAATGGGAGAAAATTTACAAAAATGTGCGGTTAATTCCTTTGGTAAAGTTCATGGATTCAATAATTTATATATTGCTGATGCCAGTTTACTTTGTACCGCTCCTGGAGTCAATCCCCAAGGTACAATTATGGCGATCGCGCGTCGAAATGCGTTAAAATTCCTAAATCCCTAAGTTGTTGCGCTTAAGCGCATCTTATCAACATAAGATGGTGCTAAAGCACAACAAATGTAATTGTGCTGAAGCACAACAACAAATAAAATTATGATAGAATTCAACACAAATTTAGTTTTAATAACTGGTGCATTAGGTTGGTTAGGAATTAATTTAGTCGAATCTTTAGTCAAAGGATTAGCAGATTTTGAACCCCTAAGTCAACCTCAAAATAATTTAAAAATTCGCTGTTTAATTTTACCAGATCAAAACCCAAAAGTATTAAATAAAATATCAGATCAGATTGAAATTTATCAAGGAGATTTAAGAAATCCCCAAGATTGCGATCGCTTTTGTGAAAATGCCGAAAATGCTATTTTATTTCATACCGCCGGAATTATTCATCCTCAAAAAGTTTCTGACTTTTATCAAATTAATGTCGAAGGAACAAAAAATCTATTAAATTCCGCCATTTCTGCTAGAATAAAAAGAGCTATTATTGTATCTTCAAATTCTCCCTGTGGTTGTAATCCCCATCCCGATCATTTATTTGATGAAACCTCTCCCTATCATCCCTATATGAATTATGGGTGTTCAAAAATGTTAATGGAATTAGCCGTAAATAGCTATCAGCAACAGGGGAAAATTGAAACAGTTATTATCCGTCCTCCTTGGTTTTATGGCCCCCAGCAACCCCAACGTCAAACCCTATTTTTTAAGATGATTAGAGATGGAAAGGGGCCAATAGTTGGAGATGGGAATAATTTACGATCTATGGCCTATGTGGATAATATTTGTCAAGGATTGATATTAGCAGCTATCACCGAAAAAGCTAACGGAGAAACCTACTGGATAGCCGATGAAAAACCCTACTCCATGAATGATATTATTAATACAATCGAACATTTATTGGAAACAGAATTTCAGCAATCCTGCACCCATAAACGCTTAAAATTACCAGGGTTAGCCAGTGAAATTGCTTTAGTTGTTGATGGAACATTACAAAGTTTAGGATTTTATCATCAAAAAATTCATGTTCTCTCAGAAATGAATAAAACTATTGCTTGCTCTATTGCGAAAGCTCAACGCGAATTAGGTTATAATCCGACAATTGCTTTAGAAGAAGGAATGCGAAGAAGTTTAAAATGGATCTTTGAGAATTATGGAGGATTAGATTAATTATGGTTAGCCATATTGTCGTGACAGAAGGATTGGTTTTTAGAGAAGACTTTGCCCAAAATTATTTTTTATCGAATTATTTTGAAGCAGTTTTAAAACAAGTTTTAAAGCAGGTTTCTGAAAATGAAAAAGTGTATATTTCTCCAGGGAATTGTTTTGGTTGTCCAGAATCAGAAGAAGATTATGCGGCAAAATATCTCCTAAATCATCGTCCCGAACTCCAGATTTTTGTTCCTGAAAACGTTAAAGACCGCCCCTATTTGGATACTTTTGATAATGCTAGATTATTAAGAAAATGGTTAGAAAAACAGGAACAATGGCCCTTAGAAGAAGTAATTTTATATTGTAATAAACCCCATGCACTTAGGAGTAAGTTAATGTTTAAACTCTGTGGTTATAAGGTTCAACAGGTGATTACTTCTTATCCTGAACTGGCGAATCGAACAATGCCACTACGTCTTGTATTTTATCATTATTTACCTGCTCATTTACTTTACGAATGGGGAGCTTTGGTGTATGATTTAATTAGATTTTATCAATATAAATAAAAAAATGCTCAAACAAACTATGATTAAAAATCGGCACGGATTGGGAACTTTAATTTTATATATTCTCCTTAGTCTTATTATTTACTCGACGATTATCAATTCTTTTTTTCTGGCTGATGATTTTACCTGGGTTTATCAAATTAAAACCAGAGGAATATTTGGGGTCTGGACAACTGCGCCCGATGTTTTTTTTAGACCAATAATTTCCATACTTTTATTTTTAGATTATCAAATTTGGGGGCTAAATCCTGTCGGCTATCATCTCACTAACATTATTTTTCATGGATTCTGTTGCTTTTTTGTGTATTTTATTTCCTCTCAGCTATTAATACATAGTCATTTATCTACAAAACTGAGTCAATCCATTTCTATGATTGCAGGTTTTTTTGTTTTTAGTTTTACCCAGTCATGTAGAAGCAGTTACTTAGATTTCGGGTCGTTCTGATGTAGTAGCAACTTGTTTTTTTCTAGCGGCTTTTAGTAGTTATTTACATTACAAAAATAACTCTAATAAGTTATGGATATTCAGTTCTTATATCTTATTTGTATTCGCTTTATTGTCCAAAGAATCAGTAATTATCTATCCCGGCTTAATTTTAGGCTATGAAATTTATAGATTTTTCCAAGACAAACAACCCCTTAATCAGCTTTATAAGGTGATTTATTTACCAATACTAATGGCTTCTATTTTTCCTATTTATTTAGGAATGAGATATTTAGGATTAAAACAGTTATTAGGTGGATATGGATCTCAAATTCATCTCAATTTTTCCTTCCCTATTATACTCAGAGGACTTGCTAGTAGTCTCAGAATCATTATTCCACCTTTACCTCAATCTAGCGAAGTACAATGGCAATGGTTTTTTCTGATATTCATCAGTTTAGTTATGATTTTTGTGGCCCAATATTTTCGGTTAGGAGGGATCTACCGAGACCAAGCCAAGTTATTATTATTTCTAATCTATGCCTTTTTACTTTCACTTTTTCCAGTGATTAACATTAGAATTACAGTTTGGGATACATCAGGTGAAAGACTTCTTTATTTACCTTCTGTTTTCTTAGTAATTCTACTGGTGTTTATCATCAGTTTTATGATTAAAAAGAAAAATATTTTGATTTTTTTAGCTGTGATTTTTTCAATATTTTTTATGAAAGATCTATATCTTACTAATAAAAACTGGCAAATGGCAGGTCAAATTTCTCATGATTTTATTGAAAGTATTGATAATAAGATTGGAAATAACGATAGAATTTTTATTATTAATCTTCCCGACAATTTGAAACAAGCTTACATTTATAGAAACGGTATTTATCCAGCAATTCAGCTATTCTCTGCTCATAAAGATACCATAAAAGAACTGAATGTTGCATCATTTCAAAATCTGCTTAGTCCTCAAAATCAAATTAAAGTTACTGAACTTGAACCCTATAATTATCAAGTTCAGTTGTTAGATCCAGGAATTTATTTTATGAATGTCTCTATACCATTAGAAGAAACTTTTAAAAATAAAAACTTTACCATTGAAAATTTCGATTTTAAAACTTATCAATCTTATCAAATTAAAATACTGAACGCAAATCCGATTGATCAAATTTTCTATTATTCTCAGGGTCAACTTCTACCTGTTTCCCACCGCAAGTTAAGTTAAACCTTTACGAATGGGTAACTTTTGTTTATGATACAAGGAAACAAGTGGTGTCGAGGAAAAACAGAAATTTATGAAGCACTTAATTACGGGAGGATCGGGATTTTTAGGCAATTTAATTGCACGACGATTATATCAAAGGGGGGAAGAAGTTAGAATTTTAGATATTTGGGAAGATCCTACCCGTCCCCCAGAGATTGAATTTATTAACTGTGATATTTGCGATCGCAACGGGGTCGAAAAAGCCATGAAAGATATTGATATTGTCCATCATAATGTAGCTTTAGTTCCCTTAACAAAATCCGGTAATAAATTCTGGGAAGTCAACGTAGAAGGCAGTAAAATCGCCGCCGAAGCAGCAGTAAAAGCCGGAGTTAAAAGCTTTATTCACATGAGTTCTAGCGCCCTATTTGGGGATGCTGAATGTCCGATTACAAACGATACCCCCACTAAAGCGGTTGAAATTTATGGACGGGCAAAATTAGCCGGGGAATTAGCAGTTAGAAATATCTGTGATCAAACTGGTTTACCATTAATTGTCATTCGTCCCCGAACTATTTTAGGAGAAGGAAGATTAGGAATTTTTCAGATATTATTTGAATGGATTCAAGAAGGAAAAAACGTTTATGTGATTGGGAGTGGTGACGTTCAATTTCAATTTGTCCATGCCCATGATTTGATGGACGCCTATCTTTTAGCTCTGGATTTAGGTCAACCAGGGATCTATAATGTGGGAAGCGATCGCTTTGGTACATTACGAGAAGGATTAGAACATTTAATTGATTATGCAGGAACAGATTCTCAGGTTAAAAGTTTACCTACAGGATTAACAATTGGCAGCTTACAACTATTAGACTGGATGGGATTAAGTCCCCTCGCTCCTTGGCATTATTTAACCTATCATAAAGAATTTTATTTTGATGTTGATCCTCTGCTAAAATTAGGCTGGAAACCTAAATATTCTAATGATGAAATGTTCCGTGAAAGTTATGATTGGTTTAAACAAAACTATAATCAACTGCAAGCGGAAAAAGCCGGATCTGCCCATCGTCGCCCGGTGAAAGAAAAGTTACTTTGGGTATTAAAACAACTATCTTAATTATACACTGTGAATAACATTAACTCAATCAACTGGATTTCCTGGAGTTTAGTTTTAATCGCCGCTATTAATAGTGGAATCGGTAACTTATTACTAAAAAAATCTCGAATAGAAGCTCCCGACCCGGGTTTATTAACCCTGTTATTATCTCCTTGGTTTCTGGCAGCAATTTTAGTCTATGGAATTAATTTAATTGTTTTTGCTAAAGCTCTTGATAGTTTACCTGTTTCTGTTGCTTATCCAGTGTTTGCTGCCATTGGTTTTAGCTTAGTTGCCTTGATGGGAAACCTATTTTTAGGAGAGCGTTTTGGATTAAATCAAATCATAGGATTAAGTTTAATTATTGCTGGAATTATTATTATGTCTCGTTAAAATATTAACATTTTTTTAGGAAATTGCAATGATTATGGAAAAACCAGATCAAGACCATTATTTGGGTGATTCTAAATCTATATTAGAAACCAATGATAATTCAACTGATCCCGTATTTGTAGCCGTTAAATCCTCAAATTTGCCCCCCCTAATTAAACTTCTTCGTCCCCACCAATGGACAAAAAATCTATTTTGTTTGGCGGGACTTTTATTTGGGGGGAGACTATTAGAACCCCAGTCTATTCTATTATCAATATTAACGGTGATTTTTTTCTCGGCTATGGCTTCGGCAATTTATATTTTTAATGATATTCAAGATCGCGAACGCGATCGCCAGCATCCGAAAAAAAAGTATCGTCCGATTGCCAGTCGTCAAGTTTCTATTAAAACCGGATTAGCGATCGCATTCTGTTTAATAACGGTTTCCCTTCTAGGTGCTTATAGCTTAGGAATAGCCACATTTATTTGTGTTTTACTATATGCTATTAACAATATTATTTATTCTCTAAAACTCAAAAATTTACCCCTACTTGATGTTAGTTGTATTGCTTTTGGTTTTGTTCTCAGACTGTTAGCAGGAATTTATGCTTTAGGAGATATGCCGACGGCTTGGATTGTTTTATGTACCTTTTTCCTAACTTTATTTTTAGGCTTTTCTAAACGACGTTCGGAATTATTATCCTTGTTACATCTTCAAAATAATCAAGAGACTTTTTATTCTGAAACATCCCTACAACCCGATCTAAAATCACCTAACTCAGAACCTTCTTATTTAGAGTTATTCTATCAACGGGGAAGCAAAAATCAACAGCGTCCAGTTCTCTCCCAATATACCTTACCCTATTTAGATTCTCTCCTAAATAGCACCGCAACTATGACGATTATGTGCTATGCTTTGTTCACAATCCAATCGGGTAAAAATCCCTCTTTAGTGATTACGGTTCCCATTGTTTATTATGCGGTGATGCACTATAAATGGTTAGTGACGGTTTTAGCCGATGGAGAAGAACCCAGCCGGATTTTAATTCAAGATCCGACAATTAAATTAAGTTTGATAATCTGGCTAATTTCTTATTTAGTAATTTTGTATTTTAATATTCATTTATTTAATTAATTTATTCTTCAATAAAAATAAACCACAAAGGCACAAAGACACGAAGAAAGCAATTTCCAATACTTCCGAGGCAATTTCTTCGGGAATTTTATAATTATCAGGATTAATGATTTATGATTTAATTAGAGTAGATTAGCTAGAACTTTTAGGACTTAGACAATGGTATCTCCCGAATCCTCATCAATGTTTTCTGATTCAACCTTAGCACCCTTCAAAACCTGGCATACCTTGAGTGCGGATCAAACTCTCCAGATCCTTGATACAGATAGTGAAACCGGGTTAACGTCAGAACAAGTGATTGGGCGTCAACAACAGTATGGTCTGAATGAATTAAAAGAAGTTCCTGGTCGCAGTACCTTGGAAATTTTATGGGATCAGTTCACTAATATTATGCTGGTGATGCTGATTGCTGTAGCCATTGTATCCGCCGTGATTGATTTTCGCAAAGGCAACTTCCCCAAGGACGCCGTTGCCATTTTTTCAATTGTGATTTTGAATGGGATGTTGGGCTATTTCCAAGAAAGCCGGGCAGAACAGGCTCTAGCTGCCCTGAAACGAATGTCTTCCCCTAGAGTTCGGGTGGTGCGGGACGGCAAAATGCAAGAACTGGCAGCGAAAGAACTGGTTCCGGGGGATATCATGTTTCTGGAGGCTGGAGTCCAAATTCCGACCGATGGTCGCCTAGTTGAAGCCCAAAATTTGCAGGTGCGTGAGGCGGCCTTAACCGGGGAAGCAGAAGCGGTAATTAAAAAACCGAGTATGGAGTTGACCGAAGATGCTCCTCTAGGCGATCGCCTGAATATGGTATTTATGGGGACGGAAGTGATCCAGGGACGGGGACAAGTGATCGTCACCAATACCGGAATGACCACGGAACTCGGACGCATCGCCGAAATGATCCAGGGGGTAGAAACCGAACCCACGCCCCTCCAGCAACGGATGACCCAGTTAGGGAATGTGCTAGTTAGTGGGTCTTTAGCCTTGGTTGCCCTAATTGTGGTGGGTGGCGTGATCAAAACGGGCAGTTTTCATAGTTTAGAAGATTTATTAGAAGTATCCCTAAGTATGGCGGTGGCGGTAGTTCCAGAAGGTTTACCTGCGGTGGTAACAGTTACTCTGGCTATTGGTACACAAAGAATGGTCAAACGCCATGCTTTAATTCGGAAACTCCCGGCGGTGGAAACCTTGGGTTCTGTGACGACTATTTGTTCGGATAAAACCGGAACTCTCACCCAAAATAAAATGGTGGTGCAATCGGTTCAAACCTTTGATCAAGTGTTTCAAGTCACCGGAGAAGGGTATGATCCAGTAGGGGAATTACAACTGATAACCTCGGAACAAAATAACACAATTTCCTCGGATTCTGAAGTTTTAGAACCGATTTTAACCGCTTGTGTTTTGTGCAATGATGCTCAATTACAACAAGATGACAATAAATGGCATATTTTGGGAGATCCCACGGAAGGGGCGTTATTATCCTTAGCTGGAAAAGTAGGTTTATTTAGAGATATTCACAATCACAAAAATCCTCGTCTTGCTGAAATTCCTTTCTCCTCAGAACGGAAGCGGATGAGTGTTATTTGTCAACTTCAAGACCATGAAAATCCAGAATGTGTGATGTTTACTAAAGGATCACCGGAGTTGATTCTAGCTCAATGTACTTCGGTTCTTGTGGGTAATCAAAATGTTTTGTTAGCAGAAGCAGACCGTCAAATAATTCTCGAACAAAATAATGCCATGGCTGGTAAAGGTTTACGGGTTTTAGGATTTGCCACTCGCCCTTTAACAATATTACCACCAGAAGGCGAGGAAGAAAGTGCCGAACAGGAATTAGTTTGGTTAGGATTAGTAGGAATGTTAGACGCGCCTCGTCCTGAAGTTCGAGAAGCGGTTAAACTATGTCGAGAAGCGGGGATTCGTCCAGTAATGATTACTGGAGATCATCAATTAACTGCAAAGGTAATCGCTCAAGATTTAGGCATTGCCGAATTAGATTCTTTAAGTTTAACAGGTCAGGAATTACAGAAATTAACTCAAACGGAATTAGAACAAAAAGTTGAAGATGTGAGTGTTTACGCCCGGGTTTCTCCTGAACATAAACTACGGATTGTTCAAGCCTTACAAAAAAATGGTGAATTTGTAGCAATGACTGGGGATGGTGTTAATGATGCTCCGGCTTTGAAACAGGCAGATATTGGGATTGCGATGGGAATTACCGGAACTGATGTTAGCAAAGAAGCCAGTGATATGATTTTATTGGATGATAACTTTGCTACCATTGTCGCCGCTACAGAAGAAGGGCGAGTTGTTTATAGTAATATTCGCCGTTTTATTAAATATATTCTCGGTAGTAATATTGGGGAAGTGTTAGTGATTGCGGCTTCTCCCCTTTTAGGCGGGGGTGTGCCGTTAATCCCGTTACAAATTTTATGGATGAACCTTGTTACCGATGGTTTACCCGCTTTAGCATTAGCAATGGAACCTGCTGAACCTGCGGTAATGCAACGTCCACCTTATAATCCCCGCGAAAGTATTTTTGCGCGAGGATTAGGGTTATATATGGTGAGAATTGGGATTGTTTTTGCCATTTTAACAATTGTTTTGATGGTTTGGGCTTACAACTATACTCAAGGCACTCCTAACCCTGAACGTTGGAAAACCATGGTGTTTACAACCTTATGTTTAGCCCAAATGGGTCATGCTTTAGCAGTTCGTTCCGATACTCAATTGACCATCCAAATGAATCCTAAAACCAACCCCTATTTGTGGGGTGCTGTTGCATTAACTACGGTTCTTCAGTTACTATTAATTTATTTTCCTCCCTTGAGAAATTTCTTTGGAACTCACTTTTTAAGCTTCACTGAATTATCAATTTGTTTAGGTTTTAGTGCATTAATGTTTATCTGGATTGAAATGGAAAAAGTGGTTTATAAGTGGTTTATCAATCGTCGCTAATTGATATTGAAAATAGAACCAGTATTTATCCAGATTGACGTTTAACAGCGTTAATGGTAGCTTTGCACAAGAACAAAAGCCAAACGAAATTAGAATACAATCAATAAATCCTTCAAAAACCACTTATGACTTACCTGAATCTTATTTCATTTTTGGGAATTTTTGGCCTTTGCTTTATTGCTTGGTTATTTTCAGAAAATAGACGAGTTGTCCCCTGGCGAACCATGGGTTTAGGGATTAGCCTACAATTAGTTTTAGCCTTTCTAGTCTTTCTATTTCCGCCTACAAGAACAGGCTTAGAATGGTTTAGCAGTCTGCTTGATAGTTTGTTTTATGCTGCTGATACTGGCGCTAGATTTGTCTTTGGAAAAAATATTGTTCCCCTTCCTGGAACAACCCCCGATGTTAATTTAGGTTATATTTTTGCCTTTAGAGCATTACCAACGGTGATCTTTTTCTCCGGTTTAATGGCACTATTATATAACTTAGGTGTGATTCAAATTGTAACGAATGTTTTTGCCAAGTTATTCTATAAAACCATGCGCTTAAGTGGGGCAGAAGCCTTAAGCGGGGCGGCGAATATTTTTGTCGGAATTGAAGCCGCTATTGTGGTCAAGCCTTACTTAGAAAAAATGACCCGTTCCGAATTATGTGCAGTTTTAACCTGTTGTTTTGGAACCGCAGCTTCATCGACTCTAGCGATTTATGTTAGTTTTCTAAAACCAGTTTTTCCTAATATTTTAGGACATTTAGTTTCGGCTTCAATTATGGCAATTCCCGCCTGTTTTGTGATTTCTAAAATATTAGTTCCTGAAACCGAAAGACCCCTAACATTAGGGATGCTGCCCGAAGAAAAAGCCGAAGACAACTTAATTACGCATGAAGATGGAACCCATGAATTACAAACCATTGGTGGAGAATTAATTGATCAAATTAGCCCCTTAGATTCAGCAATTATTGGAGCATTAGATGGCGTAAAAATGTCCGTTGCCATTGCTGCAATTTTAATCTTAATTTTGGGATTACTCTCTTTGGTTAATCAATTCTCAGCTTGGTTGGGTTTATTACCAAGTCCAGCAGGAGACTTTTTTCAAGTTGTCACCTTAGCGAATATTTTGGGATTTATTTTTTATCCCGTAACCATTTTAACTGGAGTTCCCTTTGAGGATTCTTGGACAGCCTCAGTAATTATTGGTCGTCGTTTATTAGAAACAGCCATTCCCCCCTATCAAGCCTTAGCAGAAGCCGCCAAAGCCGGGTCAATTACCCCAAGAACCGTATTAATTGTTAGTTATGCTTTATCGGGTTTTGCCCATGTTGCTTCCGTGGGAATTTTTGTCGGCGGAATGGTCGGTTTAGTCCCATCACGCCGGAAAGACATTTCCGAATTGGGTTGGAAAGCCCTATTGGGGGGAACCTTAGCCACGCTGATGATTGCCTGTTTAGCCGGATTCTATGATAATGGAAATCCCAGTATTATGGGCGAACCCGCGGCCACTCCTCCGGCCATCAGTACCCCAGCCGCCCCTAATACAACGGTTTCACCCGCCCCAACTCCAGCACCCAAGGTCAGTCCTTCTCCTAAATCTTAATAGAGCAGGGGGAGCAGGGGAGGCAGGGGGAGCAGGGGAGGTCAACTATTACCCATTACCCATTACCTATTACCTATTACCTGATTTCACTTACATGACGAACATTGTTCTAACCCTTAGTATTGTTATTCTAGCCTTAATTGCCTTCATTTTTGAGTGGCTTCCTGTCGATTTAACGGCGCTTACCGTTACCGTTGTTTTAATGCTTTTGAAGTTAGTCACACCCGAAGAAGGCATATCAGGGTTTGGCAACTCCGCCACTATTACAGTCATGGCAATGTTTATTTTAAGTGCTGGAATTACAAAAACAGGAGTTGTACAAACTGTTCGAGATTGGTTACTGAAATGGGGAGGAACAACGGCCAGCCAACAAATTTTAGTTATGGGATTAATTGTTGGGCCGATTACCGCTTTTATTAATAATACAGCCGTTGTTGCTATTTTCTTACCCATTGTAGAAGATTGGTGTCGCAAACAAAAAATTTCTCCCTCTAAATTATTAATTCCCCTATCTTATGCGACGGTTTTGGGAGGGATGATTACGGTTATTGGTACTTCAACCAATGTTTTAGCCAGTGGAATTTCTAAACAACTGGGATACGGGGAATTTCAGTTATTTCAGTTTACTCGATTAGGAATTATTACCTTTATTATTGGGATTATTTATTTAGCTGTTGTTGCCCCTCGACTTTTACCCGACCGCAAACCAGCAAATTTTGACCTTATGCAAACAGAATATGGGTTAAAAGATTATGTCAGCGAACTGGTAATTACTCCCCGTTCTAGCTTAGTGGGACAAACCCTTAAAGAAAGTGAAATTCAACGCAAATTTGACTTAGATGTGTTAGAATTAATTCAAAATAATATGCGTTTTGCTCAACCTTTAGCCGATAAATTATTAGCTGCTGGAGATATTTTAATTGTTAGAAGTAGTCGAGAGGATTTACTAAAAATTAGAGATGAAAAAGGCTTAGATATTCTTCCCGATATTAAGTTTAAACAAGAATCTTTAGAAACTATTTTGAGTTCTGGACAAGAAAAAATAGCCGAAGTTTTGATTTTATCCAATTCTCGGTTAATCGGAACCACTTTAAAAGATTTAAGATTCCGTCAACGCTACAACGCCACGGTTTTAGCCATTCGTCGCGGTTCAGAATTAGTTCAAGGTCGATTAGGAAAAGTTACCCTACGATTTGGGGATTTATTATTACTTCAAGGGCCAAAACAAAGTTTTATTGGGTTACAAACAACCAGGGAACTTCTGGTTTTAGAAGAAAGAGATGTAGAAACACTCAGACAGGATAAAGCTTGGATTGCCTTGGCGATTGTTTTAGGTGTTATTATTCTCGCAGCCTTTGAAATTATGCCAATTTTAGTTAGTGCTTTAGCGGGTGTAATTTTAATGGTAATTACCGGATGTCTCAAACCCGGAGAAATCTATGGTTCTGTGCGTTGGGATGTGATATTTCTATTAGCAGGATTAATTCCTTTAGGAATAGCAATGGATAAATCCGGTGCAACCCAATGGTTAGCCGATACTTTAGTCGGTTTTGGTGGTCATTTATCCGGTTATTGGATTTTATTATGCTTCTATATTGCCACATCTATCCTAACAGAAGTTCTTTCTAATAATGCAACAGTTGTATTGATGATTCCCATTGCCGTAAAAGTTTCCGTAGCATTAGGTTTAAATCCCTTTGCTTTTATGTATGCGGTGACTTTTGCTGCTTCTAATAGTTATATGACCCCGATTGGTTATCAGACTAATACAATGGTTTATAGCCCCGGAGGATATAAATTTTTCGACTTCACCCGGGTAGGCGCTCCTTTAAGTTTAATCTTAGCAATAGTTACCCCCTTATTAATTATTTGGCTATATGGATTATAGTAGTAAGCCCTGAAGGGCTTACTCTTTTCTCTATTGCCTTTTAAGTCTAAATTAGGATTACTATAAAAGGATTTTAATATGAAAAAATCAGCAATTTTATCAGGTTTAATCGGGGTTTGTGTGGGGGATGCTTTGGGTGTTCCGGTGGAATTTACCAGCCGCCAAGAACGTCTAAAAAACCCCATCACAACCATGACGGGCTATGGAACCCATCGACAACCCCCCGGTACTTGGTCGGATGATAGTTCCTTGATGTTATGTTTAGCTGATAGTCTTTGTCAGGGCTATAATTTAAACGCGATCGCAGCATCTTTTTGTCGTTGGCGCTATCATCAAGAATGGACAGCCCATGGGGTTGTATTTGATATTGGAGGAACCACCCATAACGCCATTCAAAACCTACAAAATGGGGTTAATCCCGTGGAAGCTGGAGAAACCAATGAACGCAGCAATGGCAATGGTTCTTTGATGCGAATTTTGCCCATGGCTTATTTATATTCTTCCGTGTCATTCTATCAATTAATCCAGTGGGTGCATGAATGTTCCTGTTTAACCCATGGTCATCTTCGTTCCCAAATTGCCTGCGGGATTTATATTAGTATTGCGGTTAAATTACTCCAAGGATTAGACCTAAAATCCGCCTATATTCAAGGTATAGAAGCCGTAAAACCGATGTATTATCATCCTAGTTTAACCGTAGAATCTTCTCGATTTGACCGCATTTTTAGGGGTAATATTGATCAGTTGTCAATTGATGAAATTCAATCGAGCGGTTATGTAATTCATACTTTAGAAGCCTGTTTATGGTGTTTATTAACGACATCTTCATACCCAGAAGCTATTCTTAAAGCCGTTAATTTAGGAGAAGATACAGACACCACTGCCGCGGTCACAGGAGGTTTAGCCGGAATTTATTATGGGTTTAACACTATTCCTTCAGAATGGGTGGAACAAATAGCCCGAAAACATGATATTATTGCCTTAGCTAATCGATTAGAACAAACCATTGAGTGAATCTAAATGGATTATAGTAGTAAGCCCTTCCGCTTGAGACAAAATTCTACTGTTTCTGAAATATCAAGAGACTTTGAGGTATTACCAGCACGAATATAAAGCTCTGGTTTTTTATCTTTACCTTGCATGACAGCTATTATATCTGACTTTCTGATATTAATTGCACAAACTGTTTTGCTGTCTATAGTCTCAAATCTAACTGTAACTAACGACATAAATCCAGCACCGATGCGATCGCAAATCAGATTCACAATTGTCTGCTCAAATTGATCTTGAGAACCTTTGGAAAGTGAAGCCAAATCTTGCTCTAAACCAAAAATATTACCATTATCTTCAACTCCAATAATTAACGTTCCCCCTTCAGAATTAAGAAACGCGGCTATAGTTTTGAGGACACTAAATCTCAAGTCCTCATTTTTACGATTTTGTTTAACATCCCATTGGAAAGTGCTTTTGTACTCTAATATTGGACTTTCTGGTAATTTTATAAGCTGGGAAATTGGTTGTAAATCACCTATTTTTCTGATAGTAGTTAAAAATCGTCTCAATTTTCGCTGCTCCAGTAATGCGTTGAGACTATCTTCTTTATCTGCTGTTTCGATCACGGTCTTATTAATAACTGCAATGTATTTTCCCCAGTAATCTTTTTCTAAACTTTCCAGATTCTCAGTTATCCATTGTTCATTGTGGACATTACCCCAGCGATTAAAATAGGTAATCGCTTCTTCAATAGAATCATGTACAGCATCAAAGACATTACCCCGCATATTTTTAGAAATGTAATCCCAAGCGCCAAATTTAAACGCATTACGGCAATCTATAACAGTATCATTAGCAGTTAGGATAATTACTACTGATGAAAGATTAAGTGCTTTTACCTGCTCAACAATCGCAAATCCACTGTCATCTTGCTCCATCCGCATATCAGCAATAATGACATCAAAAGGATTACATAACTTTTCTGTTGCTTGAGCGACACTAGAAGCTGTCTCAATATGACGATAACCGTAATCATTCAACCAATCCCCCAGTTCACTGAGGAAACCAGAATTGTCTTCTACCAATAGCAAATGCACGTTTTCTGTCTGCATAATTCTGTGATTTTAAGGGATTGAGAACAGGAAAATAGAAACTAAATTATACTGCTAGCTAGTATATCCCTATATTGCAACTGATGTCAAATCTAACAAAATTAAATATTTTCGCCTTTTGTGTAGGGAATATAGATTTTAAATTTAGCTCCTTTCCATCCAGTTTCTTGGATGTATCCGTTCATCTTCGTTAATGTTTTGCGGATGATAAATAATCCCAAACCGCTACCATGACCTTCGCTTGCTGTAGTTTTTAGAGGTTGAAATATCCAATCTTTTTTATCTGAGGGAATTCCTTGACCGTTATCGCTAAACTCAATTAATAGATATTTCTGTTCACCGGGAATAGTAGCACCACGAATTCCTGGAGGATTAATAACATCCTGTGCTGTCATCAAAATTCGTAAATCTAGTTTTTTAGCATTGTGTTTGAGAGAATTTTCTAATAATTCATTTATAATGCTTTTTATTTTCTCCTCATCACCATTAAATTCTGCGTCACCATTTTGAATATCCAGAGTAATGGAAGCATTCTCAATATTAGGGTTAGCTTCCCATTTCTCAAATAGTTTTTTGACTTTAAAGTGATGATTTTTAATTTTGATCCCTTCGTTAATTGCTTTAAGATCACTGAGAGCAACTTGAGTTAATTCTAGCTGTGCTAATAGTTTCTCAAATTGTGGATAGTGAGGAGCATCAACAACAAGTTTTTTGATGGCACGTCTAGTTTTAGACTCAATAATTGCCAATTGGTTATTAACAAAGTCAGAAATATCATGAGCAGTTTTGGAAATAATTTCTAAAATTTGCTCGTATTCATCATCAGAAATAGTTGCTATTTGAGATTTTTCTAATGCTCTGCGGTGGTTAACTTCTTCAAATACATCCTCAATATCATTAATAATACCTGTAAGTAAGGGATCTTCTGTTTGAGAAAAACGCAAAATCCGGTAAGCAATCCCTTTTAGAATGCTGATTTCATTAGCAATTTTATGATAAATTGCTCGATTTAGTATTTCGGTGTCATTCACACCACTTTGATCATCAGATTTGACCATTTTAAAATAATCTTCTTCACTTAAATTAAGCGTTAACATTTCCAATGCTTCATAATAGCGTGGTGATTTCTCAGCAATCTGTTGTAACATCTTAACAGCAGTTTCATTATGAGGATTATGAGCAAAAATACTTCTGGCACTGGATAGTAATGACTGCTCTATATCATCTGAATTAGCAATTGCTAAATTAAAATATTTATCTCCCTCTTCGTATGAATTAAGACAATAGTAAAGTCTTCCTAAACTGATATGAATAACATTTACATGATACTGTGGAAGACTATCAAAATCTATCGCTTTAAGTTTAGATATTGCATCTCTGTATCTACCCAACTCCTCTAAACATCTAGCGTATATAAAAAACATATAATTATCAGGTTTTATTTGTAATAATCGCTTATAAATTTTACAGGCTTTTTCAAATTCTCTAGCATCTGATAAAACTTTTCCATATTTACTTAGAATATTAGCATATCTAGCTATACTAATATCATCATCAGGTTTAATTTGTAAAGACCGCTCAGAAATTTCACAAGCTTTTTCATTATTTCCAGATTCTACTAATGCTCTAGCATAACTATTTAAAGTTATTATATTATTAGGTTCACATTCTAAAGATCGCTCAAAAATCTCACAAGCTTTGCTATAATTTCCAGATTCTGCTAATGCTTTACCATAACTATTTAAAGTTATTATATTATTAGGTTCATATTCTAAAGACCGCTCAAAAAACTTAAAAGCTTTGTCGAATGATCTTAATTTTGATAAAGCCTTAGTATATGTACTTAATACTTTAACATTATTTGGCTCAATTTGCAGAGCTTTGTCTAGAATTATTAATGCTTTTTTAGAGTAATCTAAATCCAATAAAGCACTTCCATAATTTCTTAATAAACTAACATCGTTAGGAGAAATTTTCAGGGCTTTTTCAAAAATCGTTAATGCTTCTTCTACTTTATTAAGTTTTACTAGAGACTGAGCATAAATTTTCAAAGCTTCAATATTATCTGGTTCAATTTCTAAAACTTGTTGAATAATGACAATAGCTTGTTTACTGTCCCGATTCTTCAGTAAATCGTCAGCCTTGCTAATTAAAGATTGTATATTACTAGGATTCGTCATAGTTTATTTTATAAATTTTAGGTTCATCTATTTTCAAAAATTTACATTTAGCATTGCTTTTAAATCATTGCTAAACTGTCTATTGATCAGGGAAATCGCACTGCGGATAAATCTTGCTAACAATTTTGAGAGTATTTGCATAAGCTTTATCACTAAACCCAAAATTTTTTAGAAGTCTTATCAAGCGGACATTTCAGCAAAATCCAATGATATCATAAAACAACGTATTACGGCAGGTGACAGATGACAATAATAAAAGTCTTTTGGTGTAGGATTTGGTTATATGCCAACACTTCGGACAGTTTGCGATCGCCAACGGTGGAATAAGGGGTTCAGGCTTTCGTTTAGCCTCGATCGCTAACGGTAGAATAAGGGGTCTAGGCTTTTACTCAAAAACTGTCCGGGGTATTGATATGCTAGTTGCTATAGTAAGCATTTCAGACGATGTTACTTTCAAGGGGTCTTAGGACTGAAAAACGCGATCGCAACGCCACCCCTACCACTTAATACATTGTGGTGTTTGTTAACGACATCCTCATACTCAGAAGCTGTTCTCAAAGCTGTTAATTTAGGAGAAGATACCGACACAACAGCCGCAGTCACAGGAGGTTTAGCTGGAATTTATTATGGGTTTAATAATATTCCCTCGGAATGGGTGGAACAAATAGCCAGAAAAGATGATATTATTGCCTTAGCGGGTCGATTAGAACAAACCCTTGAGTGATGATCTAAAATAATATTAACTTTGATTAAAAATGACTCAAATCGCCCTTTTTGGAACCAGTGCAGATCCTCCCACTTCAGGACATCAAGCGATTCTGCTTTGGTTGTCTCAACGATTTGATAAAGTCGTGGTTTGGGCATCGGATAATCCCTTTAAAACCCACCAAACTTTATTAGAACATCGGATGGCGATGCTATCATTATTAATAGAGGAAATTAACGCCCAAAAAGCAAATATTGCTTTGCATCCTGAACTCAGTAGTCGCCGAACCTTGGAAACTTTAAAAAGGGCTAAAAACTATTGGTCTGATGCGGACTATACTTTAGTAGTTGGTTCGGATTTAGTTCAACAAATTCCCCAGTGGTATCAGATAGAAACCCTATTAAAACAGGTAGAATTATTAATTATTCCGCGACCGGGTTATCAGGTGGTAGAAATGGATTTAGATCACCTAAAAAAATTAGGTGCGACCTTAACTATTGCTACGGTTACGGGTTTACCCGTTTCCTCAAGTCACTATCGTCAAACAGGGAATACAGAGGTTTTAACGACCCGGGTACAAGATTATATTAACCGAGAAAAATTATATGAATAAAACTTTGATCCTAGAAGATTTTAAAGTGGGTGTTGATAATGTAATTTTTTCAGTCGATACCGAACAAAATCGTCTATTGGTTTTATTGGTTAAGCGAAAAGAAGAACCTTTTATCAATACTTGGAGTTTACCCGGAACTTTAGTTCAAAAAGGAGAATCTTTAGAAGATGCAGCCTATAGAATTTTAGCAGAAAAAATTCTAGTTGAGAATTTATATTTGGAACAATTATATAGCTTTGGGGAGCCAGAACGTGACCCCAGAGAAGCCCCAGATTCCTATAATATTCGTTATTTATCCGTAAGTTATTTTGCCATAGTTCGGTTTGAAGAAGCGGAATTAATTACCGATAGAGTAACTGGAATTGCTTGGTATCCCATTGATCAAATTCCTGATTTAGCCTTTGATCATAATCAAATTTTAGACTATGGTTATCGTCGATTAAAAAACAAATTAGAATATAGTCCCGTCGCTTTTGATGTTTTACCCGAATTATTTACATTAGGGGATTTATACCAATTTTATACTACTATTTTAGGAGAAGGATTTTCCGATTATTCTAATTTTAGAACCCGTTTACTCAAGTTAGGATTTCTCTATGATACCGGGGTAAAAACATCCAGAGGTGCGGGTAGACCTGCAAGTTTATATCGATTTGATGCGGAAGCTTTTGCCCCCTTAAAAGATAAACCCTTAGTATTTGTTTGATCTTTGTCTCTAACTCCCTATTCGTTAAAGTCATACCCTATTAAGCCCAATTTTCTAATAATAAGTTAGGAATTCGAGAGAATTCTTTTAAATTACTGATTGATGGTTTTTCTTGATGATGTAGATACAAATATTGGTGTCTAATAAATATTTCATTCCTAGAATTCCTCTCTGATTTCAAGAGCAGGCTGTTCTCTGGATTCCATAAAATCTTCAGAAAATAGATTTAAACTTTCAAATAAAGATTGCCAAGGATTATCTTTAGGAATTAAAATTAAAACATTCCCAATTTTCTTTAGATAAACTTCATCCCCAGAAAATTGATATTCTTCGGGTAAGACTAGAGTTTGTTCATTACTATTTTTTAAAAGTTTAGCAGTATCCATCGCTTTAATGTTGTCGAAGGTGGGTTAATATTATTATATCAAAATAAGGGTTTAATTTACCTAGCATCAAACAGTTGTGGAGTCAGAGTCAGGACAAGGAATAGACAATTTCGTTCACAACGGGTAAATTAAGGTATACTCATGTCTGAATTTCATTCCATGATCGCAAAATCCCTTAAAGCCCATGACCACCCTAAACACTATTTGGCAACAATTTACCCTGCAAAATCTATTACTCTACCAATGGCGTAATAGTAGTTTTCTCTACCAGGTCACGGGATTATTACACCAATGGCGACAGGGCAGTTGGTTATTGCAGTGGGGAGAACCCTTGGGGGCATTATTAATCACTATTGTATTTTGTTTAGCTCCTTTTGTGGGAACAGCATTAATCGGGGTTTTATTAATCGCTTGTGCCGGATGGTGGCTATTATTAACCCTAACGGATGAACCCTCACAAACTGCCTTTACTCCCATACATTTAATCGTTTTATTATATTGGGGAATTGCCACCATTGCCACGGCTTTATCTCCCGTTAAAATAGCTGCCTTTAGTGGCTGGACGAAATTAACTCTCTATTTAATTTTATTCGCTTTAATGTCAAGAATCTTGCGATCGCCTAAAATTCGCTCGATTTTTATTACCCTATTTTTACACACGGCTTTATTCGTAAGTGTCTATGGTTTAAGACAGTGGTTTTATGGAGCAAAAGCTTTAGCGACTTGGGTTGATCCCACCTCCCCCCAATCTAAATTAACCCGGGTTTATAGTTATTTAGATAACCCGAATTTATTAGCCGCCTATTTATTACCCGCAGTCGGTTTAAGTTTAGCTGCATTCTTTGTTTGGAAAGGTATTTTACCGAAAGCTTTAGCATTAACAATGATCGTTGTTAATTCATCCTGTTTAGTCTTAACCTTTAGTCGAGGAGGATGGATTGGATTAGTCTTATTAACGTTTACTTTTTGCGTCTTATTATTATATTGGTTAAGTATTAGTTTTCCTCCCTTTTGGCGACAGTGGGCTTTACCAATCGGATTAACAGGATTAACCCTTTTTCTTGTCTTAGCAGTAGTATTTGTTCCCGCTATCCGCGATCGGGTGGCGAGTATGTTTGTCGGACGAGGAGATAGTAGTAATAATTTTAGAATTAATGTTTGGATGACAGTCATTGAAATGATTAAAGATCGTCCGATCTTAGGAATTGGCCCTGGAAACGTCGCTTTCAATAAGATTTATCCCCTTTATATGCAGCCTCGCTATACGGCTTTGAGTGCCTATTCCGTGATGTTAGAAGTGGCAGTTGAAACCGGAATTATCGGTTTAAGTTGTTTTATCTGGTTATTAATCGTAAGTTTTAATCAAGGATGGGTGCAATTAAAACAACTCAGAGCTTTAGGAAATACCCAAGGATTTTGGTTGATCGCAGCCATTTCTGTCTTAATAGGACTGATAGGTCATGGTTTTGTTGATACGGTTTTATACCGTCCCCAAGTGAATACTTTATGGTGGTTAATGATTGCTTTAATTGCCAGCTATTATCAACCCAAGCCTCGGATTTTAGCCGATCAAGTTTAAAAGAATCATCAATCAATTGAGCCCATCGGGGCTGAGGCAGTCACGGGACATAGGGACAACCCCTGAGAAAAAAGGCTGTAAGATTTAAAGCCCTGGACATCCGCAAATTTACGATGACAGAGAAACCGCGATCGCAAAAAATCCCAGTATTTTCCCTAGGGGATCTTCCATTTTTTTAAAAAACCTGTATTATGTGTAAGATGAACAATGGGAAATTTTAAATTTGCCTTAACTGCTCAGGAAAGTCGTGTTTTCTTCAGGGTATAGAAATCAAAAGTCTGCAACGGAATCACTCAAACTGAGTTGAAACTGTGGCGGTGCAAACTTGAATAGTTAAAATCTCTATTCTGGTTTAATTTCTAACTTACCATTTAGGAGCATTCCTGGGATTATGGTACATTTTTTCTCAATCTTGTCACTCACCTACTTTCAATTTTCTTGAGATCTCCTATGAAAAAGTTAGCCTTCTTGGTTACAGGTTTAGCCATAGCTTCTTCCTGTTTATTAACGAGTTGTGGTGGTGCTCCCACCCCAGAAACGACTACTCCTCCAGCAGCCACCACTCCTCCTCCTGCGGCTCCCGCCCCTGCTACCCCCGCTCCTGCTCCCAAAAAATAGGGGAAATGATTTTAAGGGGTTAAAATTGATTTCCTCTCCTAATGAATTAGGGGAGGAAATTGTTTAGTAATGGGTAATAGGTAATAGGTAATGGGTAATAGGTAATAGGTAATAGGTAATAGGTAATGGGTTATGGGTATATTCCTTTAGGATTCATAGGTAATTTGCTCCGATTTATATTGGGGGGGTTCAACGTGAATTAAAATTCTGACGGGGCTAAATTCTTTTCCTAATTCAGCTTCTACAGCTTCTGTAATACTGTGCGCCGTTTCTACATCCGTTGCTTCAACAATTAAGTGCATTTCAATAAAAACCTGTCGTCCAATCATCCCACGGGAAGCAATATCATGGCAGTTGATCACCCCCGGAACAGACATGACAATCTCTTTAATGGTTTCCGGTGCAATCACCATTTGATCAACTAACCAAGGTAAATTTTCCTTTAATACACTCCAACCACTTTTAAATACTAATAATGCCACAGGAAAGGCTAAAATTACGTCTAAATATTGTAGTTTTGGTAAATTCCAGACCTGTCCTTGCCAAATCCCAATTAATCCCGCAATCACCATAATTGTCACCCAAACATCACTCATTGTATGTTTAGCATCTGCTATTAAAATCGCACTGCCTAAACGCTTTCCCTCCGCCCGTTCATAATAAGTAACAAAAATATTAATTCCTAAAACAATTAATAAAATCCATAATTCATTAGGAGAAATTGTCACGGGTTCACCGCCTTGAAATAAGCGTTTTATGGCACTACTAAAAATTTCAAAACAGGCAATTCCTAAAAATACACCAATCCCTAATGCCCCCAAAGCATCAAATTTTTGATGGCCATAGGGATGTTCCCGATCTGGATGGGGAGAGGCAAAATGATTCGTAACTAATCCTAAAACATTATTAGCACTATCGGTAACACTATGCAGAGCATCAGCAAGTAAGCTCAAAGAACCTGTCATGTTGCCTACAATAATTTTAATCATCATTACTAACAGATTTAAACCCAGTGTTAGCAACAAAACAAATTGAATTTTTGCCCGATTATCCTGAACCATAAAATTTTTCCTTTGAAGTTTTGACGATGATCAAAAACTTTTTTTAATATATCACTCTGTTTGTATTAATTTGACTATTGAGATTGATTTTCACTAAAAATATAAAAGTTAATTTAGGTTAATTTCACGGTAAAATTAGATTAAAGGATTTCAATTATCGTTTTAAATCGTTATTCTATGTCTATTCCTCCACTCACGATTAATTTAACCCAAGGTTCGGTTTCCATACGTTTCACCCCCGAAGCGGCTCGGAATTTAAAAGGGTTACTAGATGAATTAATGCAAAAACTCAAAACGGTGGCGGCAAAAACTGCTTCAGTTGGCGGTAAACCTACCCCTCAAAAGCCGATGGAATATCAATATACCGGAGATGTGTTTTTAGAGATTTTCTGCAATCCTAATATTTGGCCCAGTCCCTTTGCTGCTAAAGTCTTAATTACTGTCCGAGATGAACGGATTAAACTGACCACGGAAGCCGAACTCACCCGGATTATTGATGACGTGAATCAATACCTCGACCAAGTTAGGGATTGACACTCTCAGGTCTCAAGACACTGAGATTCTAACTTCAACCTGGACACTTGCTCGACCAGACTTTCATTAAGAGGAGTAGAGGTTTCCAGTCCATTAGCGTTACTTTGGGGATGCCCTCCCCTAGCTTGTTTACCAAGATTTAGAATATTAATTGCAGCATTTGTATCTCTATGCAACTCACATCCACAACTACAAACATGGGTGCGGGTTGATAGAGATTTTTTCACTATTACCCCACAATTAGAACATTTTTGTGAAGTGTAATGGGGTGCAACCGGAATTGCTGATTTATCAAATTTAGCCGCAAAATATTCTATCCATTTTCTCAACAAATACCAGCTAACATCACTAGACGAATTAAACGCACTCGTTTGATGTCTTTAATATTGTAAGTATGGATATCCCATTTACCTAATAATTTAAGTTTACCAATCCCGTTTTTATCGGTTAAGGTAATTTGTCTTTTGGTTGGGTGTAGTTTCCATCCCGATGTTTTATATTCAACGAATCGCACATCTTTTTGGAATTTGGGATATCCTTGTTTTCAAGCTCCCAGACTTATGTTATAAGCTGTTAGAATATATGGGAAAAATTGGTCTACTTCAGACCATCCCCCAAAAATCCCTATAGCCAGATTGTTCTACTTGAAGAATTGTTTAACTATTATGGATACTGAACAATTAACCGATTTATTCCATCAGGGATTTCGCGTTACCCTCGGCGCGACATCTTCCCTAATCGAGATCCTACAAAATCCTGACAAGCGCAGTGAGAATCTTGGAAAAATTCAGTCCCAGTTTAGCGAATTAGCCCAAGAATGGGCTGAAAAAGGAAAAACGACTGAACAGGAAGCTCGTAATTTTGTGGATACAATTCTTTCCCAGGGTTCCCAGAACCTGAATACATACACAACAACCGTAACAACAGAAGCTGAAGTTGTTACCTCCACGATTCTCCTTGTGTCAGACCCAGAAACCGTTAAAGAAATTCAAGAACTCACAACCCAAATTTCTGAGTTACGAGAGGAATTAAAATGCTTACGAGAATCAAACTCCTCTGACTAATATAACGACAAACCCCGCCTCCAGAACTCAACTGATAGAAATCAGAAACAACATGAATCGGGTTCAAAATTGTGGGGCGGACTTATCGCTATTGGTATATTTAATGATATCTAATTGCAGAACCCATCCTAAAATTGTTCAACTTCATGTTGCAACCGATATCTCATCGCACGCACTTAAATTGTAACTTTATTCTTGACCTCTGCATCAGGGAATCACTTTCCTTTATTTAACCCAGAAGGATAAACCCTCTGAAATAAGACCAATTGCTAGAAGCAGTCCTAAGTTCCTCTATTTCAAGAATTTCAGATATTTTGAACTTAAAACAGCCAAGAAAGGGCTTTAAAGGATCGCGATTCTAGTCCCTCAATTCACCTAAATCGGCAGGCAAATCAGTTCTCAACCGCAGAAGTCAGCACTAAGCAAACTTAAATAATGTCTGAAAGATTTTTTTTTTCAAATTTAATTGGGATTTTAGTCGTTATCCCAGGTTTCATGACCAATCAGGTCGCCAATTCGGTCTCGGAGTAAGAAGTCGCATTCTTCCAACTCACACTCTACACAAGCCCATTCCCGCGCGGAAATATATTGGCAGAGTGTATAGATGGGTTGCTGACGGCTAACAACCCCCTTATTGACAAGTTGGCGGGCTTCGTCTTTGATCACATCTAATGAAAATTGGACAGTTGTGTAAGTCATAATTCGCCCTCTTTGGCGTTGCCGGAGAAGTTTTTGGCATCACACCTAGTGTAATCTAAAAATTGATTTTAGGAAATATTTTTTTTTCAGTATAGGCTAATACAAATACTCAGGGTTTTCCCATAACAATATCCAAAGTCACTGGACAGAAGCCCATATAGCAGGGAACAGCCCCCCCAAACCCCCCGTGCACGGGGGGCTAGGGGGGGAGAGAACACCGGCGGAAAAGACTTCACCGTCTAGCTTTGCTGCATCACTCTTTGTCCTAATAAGTCTGGCGACTTCCATGACAGAGGTTAAGCATTGAGTCTTCATTCAAGATACTGGGTTATTCTTAAATTCTGATTAAATTCCCCAAAGGACTTTTAAGGCAATCTCCTGGGCCGCGGGAGTCTGACCATAAGAGAAAACATAAGGAGTTTTGGGGGAAATTTGGGGCAAAAACTGTTCCAGGGTGTAGGGACTCCCGTAAATCACCAAAGCTTGTAAATGATCCTGTTTTAAGAGAATATTTAGCCAATTCTGAGCAATTTGTGTTAATCCCGAACTATCACGGAAGGCATTAGCTCGAATAAAAATTTGCAGTAAGGTAGGTTCAGAAGACTGCTCAAGATCAGAAAATTCTTGATCATGACAATCAATCAGTTGTAAGCGATAACCCAACTGAGTTGGACGGGCGATCGCCGGGGTATGATTTCCTAAAATAGAACAATTGAGTAAATCATCCACAATCACTAAATTGCGACAGGGTTGGGGTGAGTTCGGAACCACTAACGGCAAAGTTCCCCCCTGTTTGAGAGAATCCTGCAAAATGGTTTGAACTAGAACTTGAGAAGATGGTTGAGATAGAGAATAAAATAATTTCTGGGGATCTCGACTGGGGGGAGAATAGGGCGTATTCGGTTGCCAGTCGGGGAATACCTTCGCCTTAGCTTGCCTAATGCGCTGTACAGAGGCTTCAATTCGTTCACGGGAAATTCTACCCTCCTTCACCGCCGTACAGACTGCATCAATAGTAACTTGGGGATCAAGAGGCATTAATAAAACATCAGCCCCAGCTTCAACGGCTAAAATTGCGGCTTCTTCAGGAGTATAAAGTTTAGCGATCGCCCCCATCACCAAGGCATCCGTCACCACTAACCCTTGAAAGCCCAACCGTTGTCTTAACTGTTCTTGAACAATCACCGGGGATAGGGTCGCGGGATTTTTACTATCCCAAGCCGGGATCAACAAATGAGCCATCATCACCGAGTCCACACCCGCAGCAATACTGGCCACAAACGGAGGTAATTCCACTTCAGCTAAACGCTGATCACTATGGGGAATTACAGGTAATTCCAAATGGGAATCAATCGCCGTATCCCCATGACCGGGGAAATGTTTAGCCGTCGTTAACACCGGATATCCTTGACATCCCCGAATAAAAGCCGTCGCTAAGTGACTGACCCGTTCTGGAGTTTCCCCAAAAGAACGAACATTAATCACCGGATTTTTAGGATTATTATTCACATCAACCACCGGAGCCAAAACCCAATTTAGGCCCACGGTTAAGGCTTCTTGGGCCGTAATTCCCCCCATTTTTTCCGCATACAATTGCGCTTGTTCTAGGGAGTGATCAGCCAATGCTCCAATCGCCATCAAGGGTGGAAACCAAGTCGCCCCGGCAAAGCGCTGACCGACACCTTCCTCCACGTCCGCCGCTACTAACAGGGGAAATTTGGCCCAGGACTGCAACAACTGAGTTCTAATCGCCAACTCCGCCGCACTGCCATCCACCAAAATCACCCCACCCACACCCAAGTCATGTAACCAATGCTCTAATTTCTGTGCAGGAGGTTCCCAAAGGGAGTAACGAATTTGATGATCAAACAAAAAACCAGAGGCGCGAACCACAACCATCTGGGCAACTTGTTCAGCGAGAGAAAAAGTCATATTACGAATTACAAATTACGAATTACAAATTACGAATGGGTAATAATAGAAAGGGTTTACCTCCCATGCTCCTCCTACTCCTCTTCGCCATAATCGCTAAATTCCTCCTCATCCGGTTTGCGGTTCTGGGAGAGTTCGTTTAATAGATTTAACATTTTGTCACCCCTTTCCAGAGAACGATCTTCAAGGAAAACTACTTCTGGAGTCCGACGCAGACGAACTCGTTGACCTAAAGAAGAACGAACATAACCCGTTGCTGATTTTAAGCCTTCCATCGTTTCTCGTCTGGCTTCTTCGGTTCCATAAATACTGACAAAAATTTTGGCGTGTTGGAGGTCGCCAGAAACATCGACATCGGTAATACTCACCATTCCGATTCCAACCCGGTCATCTTTGATCCCATCCAGTAATATCTGGCTGACCTCCCGTTTAATTTGTGCAGCCACCCGGGAAACTCGGCGATCTGTAGCCATAATTACTACCCCTTCAAACGGTCTTATTCTTCTATAGTCTCAAGTTTAGCGCGGTTACTTATCTTTTTAGCGACAAAATCCCGATGAATTAAGGGACAAAGCCCCGTGATATCTTACAAGAAAATTAATTTTTATGGTTGATCAATGGAAAAAGAGTTTGAAATCCGGCAAAAAGTTAGGGTGATAGCGATTCCTCCCTATCTAAAAACAGCAGAACCAATGCCGATTTTACGTCCATCCAGCGTGATTAAACTCGGTGAAATTGGGACTGTAATTGATAGGCGACCCGGTGGCTATTGGGGAGTTTTATTTCAGGGGGGAGCCTTTTTAATTGATAGCCCGTATATCGAAGGGGTAAAATCCTGAATAGATTGTAATTTTAGCCAAAAACTAAAGTGATGCCACCTATTGAATAGATGGCATCGCCAGAATCAAAGGATGATTCTAGTGACTCATGCGCTTACCACAAACCTCTAACTGGTGGGGGTGGTGGTGGCTGTAGTCGTGGGGGTGGCGGTGGGAGTTGGGGTCGTGGTGCTGGGGGTGCCACTGGGGGTGCGGCTGGGAAATCTACTTGTTGTAGAGAACACCCGCCTTTCCCAAATTGAGAAGCCTTCTTAAACAGAGAATCGAGATTCCCCGCTAGGCCTTTGACTTTATCAACGGTCTCGGGAATATTAGCGACATCAACATACATTCCAGGGACAGGATAGTAGCTGACAATATCCAAGAAGGAGAGCTTACCATCGGCACTTAGGGCATTGATTAGAGCCGCACGGATGGCTTTACCATTAACCGCTTCAGTGCTGTTTGGGATTCCTGGTTTTCCACGATGGGTTCTAATCGTTGTCCCAATGGTATTGGTTAACTCTTGACCTTCTGGGGCATAGATAATGCAAGCAAAGGGAACTAAATCAAAGCCGACTTCTAAGGTCATCAGACCGCGAAGGGTATCCGGCTCCATTTTGGATGCCTTAACGATTTGGCTAATCGTTTTGGTCATTTCCCCGGTTTCAGCAAAATTCTTTAAGTCACTGACTAAAATCGGGACTTGGAAGGGGCCATAAGTCAGAATTACGCGATTTTCCCCACAGAATACAGTACGATCCGGGTTAGGAAAGTCGGCAATCGCTGAAGGAACTCTGGCATAATCCGATGATGGCGGACAGGCACCAGGGGGCTGAGCTTGGGCTTGGGGAATAGGTACAGCAGCGTTGCTAATGAATGCTCCGGCTAGTACCCCCAAAATCCATTTTGGTTGTAGTCTTTGAGGTTTTGGTATTTTCATCGCTTAAAAGAGATAGTCAAATATCCCACTAGACGCTAAAAACAACGACGGGAAAAACCCAGTATTGCAATTGCGCTTACTTTCGTGTTTTGACTTAATAGCTTAAAGGGTGTTGCTCAGTTTCACAAGGGCAAAGTCGAACTTTTTATCAAAAATTGGGAATCGGACATCGAAAATCCTCTGTGGGTGGGGGGTGTAGGCAACAAGAAAGTTAATTCACCAGATCACTTGGGTAACAAAATTAATAGGGATTTCAGAGCTTGCAGTGCTAACAGCAGGACAACTGTACCTGCCATCAGAATTGTCGCAGGAACTAAAACAGATTGTAGACGACGCAGGGTTTGTTCAAGTTCCTCCTCATAGTAATTGGTTAGTTTTTGCAGGGCCAAATCTAATTGTCCTGTGACTTCCCCCGTGCGTAACATTTGCAGGGCCACCGCAGGTAAACGACCTTCTAGGCTTTGACTTAGGGTTTTTTCGGCGGGAATTTGGCCTAATGCAATAGTAATAGTAGCTTTCATTTCCGATTTAGGAATATGGGAGCGAATCAGTTCTAATCCAGCTAATAGGGACATCCCACAACTCAAGGGTAATTTTAATTCTCCCAAATACAACATCATCCGGGCGGTGGAAATTTTTTTAATTATTGATAGCCGCGGCAAAATTTTAGGAATAGCTAATATAATGATTGCGAAAATTCCTAATACTAAAAACCACCCTCTACCCGATAAACCTGATAAGTAACAAAGGGTGAGAATCAACAGGATAATACTAATTCCTGTGGCAATTGCCGCAATGGTTACAGACCGATGCAGATTTTGATGACGTGCTTTTCGTTCTTCAATTTCGGAAATTCGATAGCAAATTTCGGGTAACATTCCTTGGGATTCTCCCAGGGAAATTAAACCAATTGTCCAACGATCAAAATATCTGGACGCCAAAGCCAAAGCAGAAGCTAAATCAGCCCCCCTTGATGTGGCTGCGGTCATTTTGTTGAGATAGCGTCCGAGTTGCGGGTAGCTATCTTTCCCCACCAACGTTAAGCTCTGTTCTACAGTTAAACCAGAGTTTAACAAGGTTGCTAATTGAAAGAAAAAAAGAGCCTTTTCGCGGGGATTCATTCGGGAACTGGGTATTACTGCATTAGGCAGAGGTTGGACTGAATGCTCTATTTTGGCAAAAAGGAACCCCAGAATCAAGAGGTTATCGTAGTAAGCCCTTCAGGGCTCACTACGGGAGTTAGTTTGGATTATTTTTTAACTTCAAATTCACTCGATTTCGATGAATAACTGCTTCGGCAGAATTAGGTTGCATTTCTAATGCTACACCATAGGAACGGTTAGCATCCTGATAGCAATTCATCTGTTCAAAGGTCATACCTCGACGAATCCAGGCCGCATAATAATCGGGTTTTCTTTGAATAATTTTATCATAAACAGTTAACGCATCTTGATAGCGTTGGGCTGATTCTAATGCTAATCCCCACTGTAACCAAGTCCCATAGGAATCGGGCCAAATTTTAACAGCTTGATTAAAGGCTTCTGCTGCTTCTAAATGCTTTTGAACCGCTTCTAGGGTTTTTCCTAAATGTAACCAGGCTTCAAAATTATTCGGTTGCACCCGAATCACTTTTTTATAAGCAATAATCGCCTCATCATAACGTTCTAATTTTTCTAAGGCTTCTCCCCGTTGGAGTCCGGATTTTGTAGCTAATTCCGTATCTTCTGTGGTCATTTGTACCACTTTATCATAGGCAATTAAGGCTTCTTCAAATCGATCTAATTTTTCTAAGGCTTCTCCCCGACAATTCCAAGCATCCATGAAATCCGGTTGAATTTGCAAGGCATTATCATAGGCAATAATTGCTTCTTGATATTGTTTTAATTCACACAGGGCTTTACCTCGACCTAACCAAGCTTCGGGAAAATTAGAGTTTAATTGAGTGGCTTTATCAAAAGATGCGATCGCCGATTGATATTGTTTTAATTCTAATAAATTTTGAGCACGACTAATCCAAATGGCAGCTAAATTAGGATTGATTTGTAAGGCTTGATTTAAGCAGGTTAAGGCTTCTTGATGCTGTTGACTATTTAACAAAGCCATGCCTTTATAAAACCAAACTTCATAATCCTGGGGTTGTAGTTGAATTACGGTATCATAGGAGATAATCGCTTCTTGATAACGTCGTAATTTTTGTAATGAAATTCCTCGATTAAACCAGGCTTGATAACTTTTGGGTTGTAGTTTAATCGCTTGGTCATAGGATGTAATAGCCTCAGAATATTTTTGTTGACTTAATAACATTTCACCTCGATTAAACCAGGCTTCATAATTAGCAGGTTGCAGTTGAATTGAACGATCATAAGAAGCCACGGCATCGCTATAACGTTCTTCATTCATTAAAGCATTGCCTTGATGATACCAAATAGCAGAAACATTCGGTTTAATTTCAATTGCTCGCTTATAAGAAGCCGATGCTGCTTTATATTGTAATAACGTTTCTAATGCCAAGCCACGTTCATACCAAGATTCAAAATTTTCGGGTTCAATAGTAATAGCTTTATCAAAGGATGCAACTGCTTCTTCAAATCGTTCTAATTTGGCTAAAGCAATACCTCGAAATGTCCAAGCCCAATAATCTTCGGGTTTAATTTTAATGGCTCGGTCATAGGAAGCTAGGGCATCTTTATATTGTTTTAATTTGCGTAAACTATTACCCCGTCGTAACCAGGCGGAATACCAATTAGGTTTAAAATTAACAGCTTGATCATAACGTTGAAAGGCTAATTCATAGCGTCCTAATTTATAGAAGCGATTGCCTTGATTATATTCAGGCCATGCTTTCAAAATGCCTAAAAATCCTAATCCCGAAGTGGGGGGAGTTTGTGGGGGGGTTTCCAGAGGAAATAAGGAGGAGGTTAATTCTTCCGACATGGGATGGTTGACTCCTGACCATTGAGTGCTGATATCAATTCTACTAGGGTTCTAGTCTGACTGTTGCAATGTTTGGTTATAGCGGGGAATAGGGAATAGCCCCCCAAACCCCCCGTACACGGGGGGCTAGGGGGGAGGGAACACCGGAACACCGTAGGAAAAGATTTTTGGTGTTTGGGTTTGCTGCATCAGTCTATGTCCTAACTGCCTTGGTGACTGCCTCATGTCAAATAATCTCTGTAGTGGACTTATATATCTTTTACGGGAACTTACAACAATATTTCGTAGACACTACATAAGCGGTTGCCCACGTTTGGTTTTTATTCCAAATGAAAACAATAAATAAGGTTAATGCTACCATGTCCCACCTGACTTTCCTGATTCGCGGCATAACTGGTGTTGAATCCTCTCCGGCATCCCAGTCTAGCCCTTTCCACCCACAACGTCGATTTACACCCCTACGTCCAGTTCGCCATTGGTATGAAGAATTAGTCTATCTCCGCTTTCAAGCATTGTGTTATTTGGCGGATGAATGTGGAGAAGATATTTCGGCCTATTGTTAGAATAGTTGACGGTTGATTGTTAACAGTTAACCGTCAACCTCTTTTTTATTTTTCAACTAACCATTGACCGGAAAAAATACTTTTAACCGCTAGGGAAATACGCTGTAAATCTTCTTGTAATAATGGTGGCCATTCAACGCCTCGGTTACGACCCGCAGCAAATTGTTGCTGACTTTCCATGACTAACTGATGTAGGGCTAAGACTAAAATTTTCTCAAATTTTGAATTATCTTTTAAGCTATCATAAGCAATTTTTAAGGATAATAAAATAGAGGTGACTTGACCCGGAATGGGGGGATGACCCTGTTTCAAGCGGATTAAAAACGCATCTGGGTTTTTTTGGGTTTCTAATGCCATGCCTTGGTCAATTAAGAAGTTATAGGCTGTTTTGTAGTCCATTGCAATTAATTTTTTAAGTTGTCTACAGTCAAATTCTATAGCAATAAAGCCTAATTTCACCACAAAGACACGAAGACACAAAGAAGTTGTAAACAATCATTTGCTTATTGATATAATGGGGGATGGGCAATAATATTATATTTCATTATTAGCACCTTGAGCCAAAAGCACCAAATAGCATTTTTCTGACGTTTAACCTAGAACTAAATCTACACAATCATCTACATTCCCTCTCAAAATATCTGTAAATTGTTGAAAATTTTAAAATATAATTCAATTATTAATTAATTATGGTTAAACATGATTTTTACTCCGGGTACTAATGCAACCATCACCTCGACAACGCTGGAAAATCAATTTTTCACCCTTTGCTCATTAATTCAGAATATTGAACGAGACTCGGCGAAAAATGATAAAGCGGTCAACCTTTTGACCTATACAATTGACACGGATACCGATGTGGCGGCAGGTTCCGCATCAATTTATTGCACAATCATCCGCAATAGTTTAACGGGAATTTTAGATTTCACTTATCCGAATCCCTATACAGGAGTTATTTACTCTGAAGGCACGGGCGGGGATTCTAAATCTTCTGGAATAATTACGGAATCATTGGTAGAACGAACTTATTTAATAATTGCTGCCGAACGAGAAAAAAAACGCAACGACCCGAACTTCACTAATAAATTGACGAATCCATCATGGTCAATTAACGACGTACCTTTAAATTCTCCTATATTTCACAATGCGATTTTTAGGTTCAATTTTAATTTACAAACTCAAACTACCTTCACAGGCAATGGGGAAAGTCGATATGCTGTGGAGTATCTATAATAAATGCCTACAGATTCAGTTAAAAACATTGAAAGGGCTTTTACTGGTAGAGTTCCCGTTGTTCAATTAAATAATGATGCCCCGATTAATCAAGTTTTTGAAATAATTAATTATCGTGAAATTCTTTCAAAAATTAAACCTGTAGGGGCTACAAATGTTAATCTTTCAATAGCATTGGAAACTTTGCAATTAATTTCTTACCTTCCAGGAATTTTTAAGCCCAACAAATTACCGGATTATGACGAGGATTTAATTCCATTACTTCAGAAACAAGCTGAGGATTTAGCATGGATGGCAGAATTTAACCCATCTACTCAATATGCTTTAGAAATTACTCTGTTTGAATCTTGGTATTCTGGCAGCAGTTGGTCTGCTTGGTCAGCACTTGCGAGAAAGTGGTTATATAACCAACAAACAGAATATTATTTAGATTTGATTAATCCTTTTTTAACCAATACTAAAAATTCTGATATTGGGGACGCTAACTATAAATTAGGGATAGCCATAACCCAAAAACCAACACAACAAACTGCCAAAGCAAATCAAAATTATATTAGGATTCGGACTGCTTACAGTGGAATTATTACCTATGAACAACCGTCAACAGTGGTAACGGCGGTAACTTTAAATAAACAAAGTAATTCCTTGAATCCAATTACACTAAATACTTCGATTCAGATACTTTATAATGATTACAACAGGAAAATTTTATATTTGCAGAATACAGGAAAATCAGTTGTATATTTCAACTTTGATCAAAATTTAATTTCTCCAGAAGCAAGCCCGTTTCTCCTCCCAGGAGAAACCTTTACTTTTGAAAGTGGCGAGTTTAAATGGTCAGGGGGAGGAATTCAATTTTTACCCCCAATGGCTCAATATTTATTCCAGACAGGGTTATGGATTTATTGCACAGGAAAAGATACGGACGGCAAAACCACGACAAAAAATTCTATAGCTTGGATGCAATTTTTGGGATAATTAATTATGGGAATATCGAATAATTTTATCAAACCCAGTGGGAACATTGGAAACATTGATTTAACAGGAATAACGGGGCTTAATACAAGCTACCGATATTTTAAGGAGGGCTACTATAAATTTAACCCAAATCAACCTGCAATAATTATTCCTGCTACCGAGAACAAAGTAAACCGAGAAATTACAATAAATTATAGGGAAGATTTAAACCCAATACATAGCAGTAATTGTAATTTATATTTTGGAAACAAAAACCAACACCCTAAACTCATTAAATTAGGCGGGGGGTATTTAGACACATCAGACGGGGGTATAGCCTTATTTGCTGAATGTTCTGAACCGATTATAATAGAAATTACAATCAGACAAGATACGCCAATTACTTATACTGTCGGCAATTATTCAGGAGATGACCTTATGATTCCAATTCAAGTACGATTAGCAATAGGAACCGGATCTAATTATGTCGATATCAATTCTGAATCTTATGACTCGGATACTTACCAATATTTAATAAATTTACAGAAACTCAAAAATTCAGATTCAGGGGCGACAGGATGGAAGCTATTTGATATTTATAGTTTTTATCCGGGGCGATCAATTACTTTTGATGTAGATATTACGAATTTAACACAATACGGAAATATCGCTATTCAATTATTTGACCCTCTGGCAGTTGGTGAGGTTCTTTTTGCTCTAGCGAATGATGTTGTCAATTTAGAATTAAACAAAAAGATTAGGGATTGAAAAAGATGAGGTTCAAAAATTAAAAGACGAAGCGGCAACCAAAAGTAAAAAAACGGTAGAAGGAATCGTTAATCCTCCCGGTAGCGTTGGGGCTGGAATTGGTGGCTCTATTGATATCAATGATTTGAAAAAATCTTATTTGAGAGTTGGGGCAAAAATTCCAGGGTTAAGCGTTGAATTTGACACAAACGGAGAAGGGAATATTGATATTGTTAATTTAATTAGAGTTGAGACAATTAGAATTAAATGTTTTTATATTCAACGGTTTTATTTAGCAGGTCAATTTTTATATTCTGATATTCAGAAAGTTGATTCTGAAGAATGCAACAAGGAGCCGGAGCCGGAGCCAGATCCGGGGGGAGATACTGACGAAACTCCATCCCCAAAACCCAATACTGGATGGAGCGGGATTGGACAAGCTGTTTGGTGGCCCAATCAATTTTCAAAATCAACATTAATTTTGAAAGATAAAACTACAGGGGAAATCATTGGGATTTCCAGAGCTACCTATACTATGACTGCGAAGTGCTCCAGGTATTTTCAAAATGAAAATGGCATTTTATGGGAGATAAGTATTAAAACCAGTACAAGTACAAGCGCTACTTTTTCTGGAATAAATGCACAGTATAATCGAAGCTACAGTAATAATTCAGAAGGTAAATTATATTACTATACTTCTGCGGAAATATATCATCTTTACAAGAATTTGAGCCCAAATTATGCCGAATGGTATAATTTAGAAGATTTACAAGATTTTTTAAACAAAAAATCTAAGCGAGAAAGCTCTACATTTTTTATGTACGATGATTATATAGGGCTTACAGACTCATACCTCATCTATGGAAATGGAGTAAACTCATCAAGTGAAACGAACGAATATCTAATATTAGATGCTACCATTCCAAACTACTTGAATTTACCAAAAACTTCCCCATTAACTCCTAACAAAAAAATGGAAAAAGAATGTTGCGACAAGTTAGACAAACTTTTAAAAAGACTAGCCAAATATCAAGGGTTAGGACAAAAAATTAAACCCATTAATGTCAAGGACAATAAAATTGAAGAAAAAGGGAATAAAGATGACAATTTCCCAATGAAAATCCCTAAACGCTGGATTGATAGAGAAGCCAAGCCTAAAGATGACTACGAAGTTCAAAATATGCGTCACCTCCTTTTATCAGTGGGGGTGATGCTAGACCGCTTTGAAGAACTATTTAACCCCGCAGGAAAAAACAAGGGATTTCCCCTTAAAAAGCCAGAGGAAGGGCTATGGAAGTGGTTGCCGGGGGACGGGGGGGATTATGAAGCGCCAGACCCGAATTATGATCCTAAAAAATCTAAAAATGATGGGAAAATTGAGAATAAGAAGCTAAAAATAGAAACCTATTTAGATTTATTCCGATATTTCTTGGAATCTCAAATTAGATTAGAATTATTATTTCCGATAGCACAGATTAGAGATTCTGAGATTAGCAAGCGGTTAATTTACCCTAAAGCTCCAGGGACAATTAAAATTAATGATTTGATTCAGTTTCAAGAATTGATGCTGTTATTTATCAATAAAACCTTGGGCGACCCGTCAGGGGCGGTAATCATTAAAGATGCTGACCCAACACAAGAGGGCGCGCAACCTATAACGATTGAAAATTTTGATATTTCGGATATGTTACGAAAATTACTGAGATTTTCGGTTGACATTAACAGCGATATTGATTTAACCAATAATTTCAGCAAACGTACCCTTTATCAGTTACTTTCAGCAATGCAGGTACTGGTAAAAAACCACGAAATGACCGAAGCAATTTTTGAGGATTTGGGGATGAAAGAGGAACAAACTTTTGTTCCTGTTAAATTTTTCGCTGATCCTTATGCCGGAGTTTGGGAATCAGGAAAAGGATTTGACCCAAATAAAATTAAGCCCGAAAATACTGAAGCCGGGATTGAAGCTAATTTGCAATCTTTTTTACAGGAAAAAGAGGTTGAGGTTAAAGTTTCCAGGCGGGCTAAAGATGAAACTACCGACATCAGGGATTTATTAGCACAAATTGGACGGTACGCGGCGGAGTTGGCGGCTATGGGGAAAATTCCAAACAATCCAGAAGCGATTCAGCAAGCTATTGATAAAGCGCGGTTTGAGTTGCAAACTGAATCAGCGTTAAGAAGAACGGATGTTCGGCAAGCGTCGGCGGCGGGACGGGTGCGAACTAAACGAAATAAACCCAAAGGTAAACAACGATAAAACCCCGTTTTTTGGGCGGGGTTAGGGTGTGATT
>Ga0082207_1000075_pt1 | contig 60929 bp, 48 predicted proteins | sample LakMenEpi10Aug09_FD_71540 | JGI IMG/M metagenome (GOLD analysis project Ga0082207, IMG submission 71540) | reverse complement strand
CGACCGCTGCCCGTCCCCTCCGCCCTAAGCCTCCCCCGCATGACGCGCTAGCCTTGGTTTTTCATACCACTGCCATAGGCCATTTTCGCTAAAACTTCGATTGGCGGCAAAATCGCGAAAAGCCATGTATTCATTGGACTTACGTCGTGTGACTCACTTGGGGGTGAGTCCCGCGATTTAGAGCCTTTTACGCCAAATTGAGCCTTTTGGGTGCGTTATGCTCACCAAGCGCGTCCCGAGGTTTGGCCGCGTGAGAAGTTCGATACTGCGCGATCCCTTTGATTTTATTGGGCAGAAACGCAAAGACCCGCTGGGGTTAGCCAGCGGGTCTTGAGCGGTATGGTCACGTTGCGGTGACCGACTCGATGGAGGCGGCGGGAATTGAACCCGCGTCCCGTGATGCTTCCGATCCGGCCTCTACATGCTTAGCCAACTTTTATTTGTCTCGCCCACCGCGTTCGTCGTTGGCATCGGTGCGGTGCGCCAGCCTCGAGCTTTTTTAACCATCACCGTGCGAGACACGGGTCATGGCGATTCGGAATTGCGACAGGCACTCCAGCGCCTCCGACGGGCCCCGGGTGCCTGGGAAGCCTAAACTAGGCCGCCAGTGCGAGAGTATTCTCTGCAGTTACTTTTTTTGATCGAGTATTAACGTGGCCTCTCGACCAACCACGACATGCCACCAAAATCTTCAACTCATCCGGTCGATTCCAATTCGCCCCCGATGAATCGTCAGTGCGAACACCGACAACCTCTAACAGTATCGGCACAGGCTGCCCGATTGACTAGCCCCAGCCGCAAGAAAAAAGATCGGTCGGATCGGTCGGATCGGTCGGATCGGTCGGATCGGTCGGATCGGTCGGATCGGGCTTCGTAGGAACTTGACACTACGGTGGTTTACGTGTAGCCTTGCCCGACTAACAAACTCCCAAGAAATCCTGCACCTGACTCCCTGATCGGCCAGGCAGACTTGGGACGCCAAACCTCCACCATTAGCCTGAAAAAAACAGCATGAATCCCCAAGATTTGCTTCGAATTGTCGATTCCTTGCATCGAGAAAAGCAAATCGACCCGGAATTGGTCATGCAGGCGATCGAGGCTGCATTGATCACCGCCGCGAAGCGACAGTTTGGTGAGGAGGCCGTGGTCGACATCCACATCGTGCGCGGGGTCGGTGCGATCAACGCGACGGTCGATGGCAAGACGCTTAGCCAGGACGAGATCGGTCGGATCGGTGCTCAGACGGCCAAGCAAGTGATTATTCAGAAGCTTAAAGAGGCCGAGCGCGACGCGAGACTCGAGGAGTTTCATGAGCAGGTCGGGCAGCTTATTACTGGCATCGTGCAGCGGACCGAAAAGGGGCTTACGATCGTCCAGCTTGGGAATGTCGAAGCGATTTTGCCCAAAAATGAGCAGATTCCCGGGGAAGCTTATCATAACGGTTCCCGGGTGCGCGCGGTGATTTATGAAGTCAAGGCGGCAGGAAACCGCGTCAAGATCATCCTTTCGAGGACCAAGGGGACCTTGGTCCAGCGGTTGTTCGAGCAAGAGGTTCCGGAGATTGCCGAAGGGGTCATCAAGATCAACGCGATCAGCCGCGAGCCTGGTTATCGCAGCAAGGTAGCCGTCAGCAGCACCGATCAGCGGATCGACTGCGTTGGGGCTTGTGTGGGCATGCGAGGCAACCGGATTAAAAACGTGACCAGCGAGTTGGCTGGCGAGAGGATCGACATCGTCCGTTGGAGCGATGATCCGATGGTCTTGATCCCAAACGCATTGCAGCCGGCACAGGTCGAGCAGGTTTTGTTGTGCGACATGATCGGGCGAGCCATCGCGTTGGTCAACGACGAGCATTTATCGCAAGCCATCGGGCGTTTTGGGCAGAACGTTCGGTTGGCCAGCAAGTTGTGCGGTTGGGACATTGAGATCATGACCGCACCGGAGCTGGAGCGTCAGATCGAGCGAGCGATGGAAGCGTTCATGCAGATTGACGGGATGACCGAGGAAGTCGCCCAGCAGCTCGTCGAGCAAGGGTACTTGTCCTTCGATGACCTTTCGGTCATCGAGCCGGAGGCCTTGATCGAGATGGGCGGTTACAGCGAGGACCAGGTCAATTCGATCGTCGAGCAGGCCGAGGATCGGGCCGCCGAGCAAGAGGCTGAGGAAGAGGCCAGGAAGCGGCAGGACAAGCTCGACAAAGAGCGCCGAGCATCTGAAGAGCTCGACAGGTTAGAGAAGCTTGAAGCGGCCGGAAAGGTTCCGGTAGCTGCCGAGCAGCCTGAAGCATCGGTCGAAGATTCCCCGGCCCCGGAATCGGGTGCTGAGTCAGAAGTGCCGGTTGCTGGAGCAGAAGAGCCGGCTACAGGGGCAGAGTCCCTTGAGACGCCGAGCGAGCCACGCGTCGAGGGCTAACGGATCGAAATCGCCCGTTTCCGTTCAGAAAAAACCGATTTTAGGGGCTCTGATCCCTGACGAATCCAAGCTCTTGCGTTAGACTATACGACTTACCGTTTCGATGGATTGCATGTCGCGACCGCTTGGTCTTCCCGTCTTTGGTCAAAGAGGGATGCTACCAAGAGGCATATTTAGCTTGTGAAAGAATCGCAAAATGAGGAGTCACAAGATGGGTGTGCTGGCAAAGCGAAGGGGCGTTCAATGAGATAATTCAATAGAACAAAAAGGCGAGCGAAGATGTCCGAATTTGATGTCGGAATCTCGCCTGACAAATCGTGGGCCCAGGCCCCGGGGATTTTTGCTCAGTGGCAGTTCGAATTTATTCGCTTGCAAAAGATTTGGGTATCGACAGCAAAGAGCTCGTCGATTTGTGTGCGCGCATAGGGATACAGGGCAAGGGAAGTGCGCTGGCGAGTCTCGAGAACGACGAGATCGCCAAGATCAAGAATCATCTAGCGGAGAAGTCCGCACCTGCTCCGGAGGCGGCCAAGGAGTCGCCCAAGCCTTCCCGAGAGCCAGTCAAAGACGCTCCGATCCGGGATTTGGGCAGGCCGGTTACGGCCAAGCGAGAGATCGGTTCGATCCGACGTCCGGCAGCGGTTGGCGAGGGTGTTGGTGGAACCGGGGCTCAGGCATCCGAGGTTTTGGAGGCTGAAGTTTCGTCGGGGGTGGCTCAAGTGCCATCCTTGGAAGTCGATTCGCGAGCCGAGTCGTCAACGGCTCCAACGGACGACCAAGGAGATCAGGAATCCGAAGGATCCGATCAGGAGGTTGCCGACGTCGAATCCCAGGGGATTCGCGTTGGACGCGTCCCTGCTGTGGCCCAGGAGCTTGCATCGGAGGGTGCAGAGGCAGTCGAGTCCGAGGAGAGCGATTCGTCGAATGTCCCGAAGGGAGATTCGCTAGCGGCAGTGCCTGCGGCGGCCAGGTCTCGCGATTCGCGAGTGGCTGAGCCAAGTCGCGATTTCACATCGATGAACGTACCGGGTAAGGTGCGTGTTATTGGGCGGACCAAGCCGGTCGATGGGGCCAAGCCTGTCGGGACGGGCGAGGGGGCCAAGGGGGTTCGCAAGCCGCGCGAGCCGGTGATCAATCTAGCGAAGATTCCGAAGTCTGCGGCGCCGACGCCCGTAGCGCGAGCCCAGGAGCCTGCGACCCTCAAGCCATTGGTCAAGCTCACTCCGGAGGTGCTCAAGGGGGTCCAGCAGCAGCAAAAGCTGGATAAGCAACCGGGAGCCCAGGAGAATAAAGCTGGTGTGGGTGCGGCCAAGTCTGGCACGGGGGCCGGTAGGGCCACTGCACCGAGCCAGACCCAGCATGCTGGGCTCACCGAGTTCAAGCAGGCGGCAGAGAACAAGCTCAACCAGAAGAGTCGCAAGCCGACAACAGATGTCGAGGAACCGGCCCGCAAAAAGGGCTTGGCCAGTCTCGAGGCCAGCCGAGCCGAGCGAAGCAAGTTGCGCGTTCCGAATCGGATTCAAACGACCAGGGACCTAGCGCGTGTCGAAGAAGAGGAAGATCGAAGGCTCGGCGGTCATCGCCACAAGAAAAAGCAGCAGTTGAATACTGAGCGCAAGGAAAAAGTCGAGCTGGCTTTGCCTTGTACGGTTCGAAGTTTCTCTGAGGCAGCAGGGGTTCCTGCGGCGCGTGTTTTGCGATCGCTCATGATGATGGGTGCGATGACCAACATCAATGCGACGTTGAATCAAGAGCAAGCCGAGATGCTCGCCGTGGATTTGGGAGTTGACCTGGAGTTCAAGCAAGCCGAGACGCTCGAGACGAGTGTGATTGCCAAGCTTGATGATTTTGTCGACAACGCAGAGGATCTGATTCCTCGGCCGCCGATCGTCACGTTCCTCGGGCACGTCGACCACGGCAAGACATCGCTGCTGGATTATTTGATTGGTACGAAGATCGTCACGGGCGAAGCCGGTGGGATCACCCAGCATATTCGGGCTTATCAAGTCAAGAAGGATGGTCGTGCCGTATCGTTTGTCGATACACCGGGTCACGAGGCTTTCACCGAGATGCGAGCCCGTGGAGCCAACGTGACTGACATTGCGATCTTGGTCGTCGCGGCCGATGACGGGATCATGCCGCAGACCGAAGAGGCCATCTCGCATGCTAAGGCTGCGGGTGTACCGATCGTTGTGGCTGCCAACAAATGCGATTTGCCAGGGGCCGACATCAATCGCGTCATGACCCAGATGACCGAACATGGGCTTACTCCGAGCGCTTGGGGTGGGGATGTCGAAGTGGTCCCGACCAGTGCGATAACTGGCGAGGGAATGGACGCGTTGCTCGAGACGGTCTTGACCGTCGCGGAACTCAACGACTACCGAGCCAACCCGAAACGGGCGGCGAAGGGAGTTTGTTTGGAAAGCGAGCAGTCGGCCGACCGGGGAGTTATTGCCAAGGTCATGGTTCAAACAGGCACTCTGCGAGTCGGCGACATCGTCGTTTGCGGTACGACATTCGGGCGAGTCAAAGCGATTCACGATACGCTAAAGCGCTCCAAGCAAATGACCGAGGCGGGACCATCGATGCCGGTCAACATCACCGGTTTGGATCATCCGCCTGAGGCAGGTGAGAAGTTCTACGTCATCGACGAGATTGGCCAAGCTCGACAATTGGCAGCCCGGCGCGAGCAAGATTCCCGAGCTACATCCCTATCGGGCAGTTCGCCGAAGGTCTCCTTTGAGACATTTCAGGAATTGCTACAGTCGGGCAAGCTTGGAGCCAAGGAAGATCGCGTGATATTGAATTTGATCATCCGAGCCGACGTTCGAGGGTCCCTCGAAGCGATCGAAAAGGAACTGAGCAAGCTCGATCACCCCGAGGTCGATATCCGGATTTTGCAGAAGTCCGTCGGCGGGATTTCCGTCGCGGACGTCACGCTTGCGAGCGCCTCGCAAGCCGTGGTGGTTGGCTTTAACGTCATTCCTGACGAGTCGGCGAGAATTTTGGCCGACAGCAAGAACGTAGAAATTCGTCGTTACGACATTATTTACAAGTTGGCTCAGGACATCCGCGCGTTGGTCGAAGGCCGACTGAAGCCCGAAGAGAAAGTCGTCGAACTCGGACGTGCGTTTGTCAAAGCGGTCTTTACTGTATCTCGCGTCGGAACGATTGCCGGATGCTTTGTGGCACAAGGGACCATCGAACGGGGTTGTCGTATTCGGGTCCACCGCGAAGGTCGCAAGATTGGCGATTACCAACTCGATACGCTCCGGCGAGTCAAAGACGACGTCAAGGAAGTCAACCGCGGTATGGAGTGCGGTATCAAGCTCGCGGGCTTTAATGACGTGAAGGTCGATGATGTTCTCGAAGCCTACAAAGTCGAGCAAGTGGCTAGAACGCTGGAATCGTCCAAATCATGAGTACACGCAGGTTGCTCAAGGCCGCCGAAGCGATTCGAGGAGTCGTTTCGATGGCCATCCTTACCGAATTACGCGACCCACGCGTCCAAAACGTCACTGTCGTTGGCGTGGAGGTCACCCCGGACATGCGCGAAGCCAAGGTGCTCGTGAGTGTCATGGGCAATGAAGCGCAGCAACGTACGGTCTTGAAGGGATTGCAAAACTCCGTAGGTTTTTTGCAGGCCAAGATTGCAGATCGGATCGAGACTCGCTACATCCCCCGTTTGACCTTTGTGATGGACGAGGGAGTGAAAAAGTCGGTGGCGGTCCAGCAAATTCTCGAACAGATCTCCAAAGAGCGCGAGTCGAATCCGACCAGCCTTCAAATCGATCCACCGGTCGAATCCTCCGATGGGCTCGATGAGCAGGTCGAGAGTGAAACTTCCAACGACTCTGGCGGCAATCCTTAGAGAGCCACCTAGACACAGCATTGACGAACTTGAGCAAGAGCGATTGAAAGGAAAAGGAACGGTCGATGAGTTCCGGTAACCGCACGGTTAAATACGAAAACCTACTGAAGGCCCTCAGGAAACATTACAAGCCCCTTGCCGATCCGCCTGAAAGGTCGGTGCTTGAGCATCTCCTCTACGCTTGCTGCCTGGAGGACGCTCGCGTCGAGCAAGCCGATGAGGGTTTTGCCAAGTTGCAGCAGACCTATTTCGATTGGAACGAAGTCAGGGTGACGACCGTTGCGGAGTTGGCCGAGGCGCTTAAGGCCTTGCCATTTCCGATGCAAGCCGCATCGCGGATCAAGCAATGCTTGCAGTCGATATTCGAGACTCGGTATCAGTACGATATCGACGACATGAAGAAAGCCAATTTGGGCAAGGCTACGGCCGAACTCGAGGCTTGGAAAGGCATGTCCCCTTTCACGGTCGCTTATGTCTCCCAGCACGCTCTTGGAGGTCATTCGATCCCTCCGAGCAGTTTGATTTGCGATGCGATGTGGCAGTGCGAGGTACTCACGCTCCAGGAGATTCCCAAGAATGCGTTGCCAGGAATCGAGCGAGCGATCCCCAAGACCAAGGGGATTGAGTTTGCCGGGCTGATGCATCAATTCGCAACCGACCTTTACCATCATCCAAAGGGCGAAACGCCTTTGGCGGTCCTCAAGGACATGGGGGCGAGTTACAAGTCCAAGCCCAAGCCCATCGAGGAGCCCAAGGAGTCGAAATCCAAGGGGTCGGCGGCTAAGCCATTGCCAGCGAAATCGACGCCCCCCGAAAAGACACTTGCCGTAAAGACATCCCCCGAAAAGACACCTTCCGTCAAGACGTCCCCCGAAAAGACACCTGCCGTTAAGACGCCTGCCGTTAAGACGCCTACCGTTAAGACGCCTGCCGTCAAGACGCCTGCCGAATCGGCGAAGGAACCCGCGTCGAAACCGACCACAGCTCCTACGGCCAAGGTAGCACCGAGTGCTGTTGCATCGGCCAAGTCCACTTCGGGTCAGAAGACCGAGAAGACCGAGAAGACCGAGAAAGTCGAACCTGCAAAACCTTCGTCCAAGCAAGAGGTCAAAGAGGTCAAATTGGTCAAAGCGGTCAAACCGCCAAGCAAGCCACTTGCGGCCCACGTATCCAAAGCGATCAGCAAGCCCGCCAAAGCTTCTGAGAGTGTGCAGGGTTCGGGCAAATCCGGTGCAAGTAAGCCTGCCGGTGATAAACCCACCAGCGAGAAATCAGCGAACGGCAAGCCGGCTAGCAGTAAGCAAGCAGGCGGTAAGACTTCAAGCGGAAAGCCGGCTGTCAGCAGCAAGCCAGCCGACAGCAAGTCATCCGGCAGCAAGCCAGCTAGCTCCAAGCCCGAGAAAAGCTCAAAGCCCGAGAAAAGCTCAAAGCCCGAAAAAAGCTCAAAGCCCGAAAAAAACTCAAAGCCTGAGAAAAGCGCCCAGCCCGGGAAAAGCTCAAAGCCTGAGAAAAGCTCCAAGCCTGAGAAAACCGGCACAGACCACGGCAAATCCGATAAGGGGAAGATCGATAAAGGCAAGACGGACCCATCCAAGGGTTCCAAGAAGGACGTCAAGGATTCAGGCAAGTCCAGCAGCAAGGGCAACCAAGGTTCGGTCGGTTCGAGCCTAACGAAGAAAAAACCCAAGTAGAGTTGCAACGAAACTTGTTGGGTTCTGCGAACGGCATAAATCGCTAGGGTTTGCAATTCGCAGGTCAGTGATTTGGCTTTTGGGTCATTGAAACCAAGAAACACAGACAACACGAAAACATTCAGAGGGATCTGCCATGGCAGGACATTCACAGTGGGCCAACATCAAGCATCGCAAGGCGTTGGTCGATAGCAAGCGCAGCAAGTTATGGAGCAAGCTCTCGAAGGCGATCATTGTCGCCGCGAAATTAGGGGGTGGGGATCCTGCAAACAACATCCGATTGCGGACGGCGATTCTTGACGCCAAGGCCGTATCGTTGCCCAAGGACAATATCGACCGCGCGATCAAGAAGGGTACCGGAGAGATCGAGGGTGGAGATGTCGAAGAGGTGCTCTATGAGGGGTACGGTCCCGGTGGAGTCGCCATTCTTTGCGACATCATGACGGACAATCGCAATCGCACCGCACCTGAGGTACGTAAGCTCTTTGAAAACCATGGTGGGAATCTTGGGTCGACCAATTGTGTGGCCTACTTGTTTGAACGCAAAGGTCTCATATCGATCAGCAAAACGGCCGTCGATTTGGAGAAGCTCATGGAGTTGGCCTTGGAAAACGGTGCTGATGACGTCACCGAAAGCGAGAGCGGCTTCGAGGTGACTTGTCAAACCGACGTCTATACCGAGCTGGTGGATGCTCTCGAGTCGGCGCAGATTGCGCTCGAATCGAAGCAAGTGACCCGAGTCCCGAATTTGACGGTTGAAGTCGACTCCGATACAGCCGTATCGGTCATGAAGTTGCTCGACAAGCTTGAGGATCATGACGATGTTCAATCGGTAGCGACGAACGTGAACTTTACCGTCGAGCAACTGCAGGCTTTGCAATCTTAGGTTTCCTCAGACCCTCCGAGTGGATGGATGCTAACGCGACTCGATACGACGACTTCGGATTTTGAAGAGCGACTAGCACAGTTACGCAAGAAGCTCAGCCCTGACGGGACGGTCGTCTCGGAGCGATCGACCAAGCTGACGATGTCGCTGTTCGGCCAAGCGCTCAGTCCCCAAGAGGTTGTCGAGCGGATTTGTCAGGACGTACAAAAAGGCAAGACCCAAGCGGTTCTCAAGTATGCCAGGGTGTTGGACGATCCGACCATTGAAGCCGAACGCTTGAGGGTTCCTTGCGATCGCATGGCCGCGGCGCACGGATCGGTTTCCGAGGAGTTTCTTCGATCGGTGCGGCAGATCCGAAGCAACGTCGAGCGTTTCCAGCGAGCGATCTTGCACAAGGACGTCGAGGTCTCGGATGGAAACGGCTCGTTGCTCAAGCAGCGTTATACTCCGTTGGCTCGTATAGGGATCTGCGTGCCTGGCGGTGCTGCTGCCTATCCATCGACGGTCCTCATGACGGCTGTCCCGGCGTTGGTTGCAGGTGTTCGGGAAATCGCGGTCATGGCCCCCCCTACCCCGTTTGGAGCTTACAATCCCGAAGTCCTCGCGACTTGCCATGAGCTTGGGATCCAGGAGGTTTATGCCGTCGGGGGAGCGCAGGGGATCGCGAGTTTGGCGTACGGCATTCCGGAGATTCCTGCGGTCGACATGATTGTTGGGCCTGGGAATTTGTTTGTGGCTTTGGCGAAGCGATTGGTCTATGGAACCGTGGCGATCGATTCGATCGCGGGACCTAGCGAGGTGGTTGTCATCGCAGATCGGAGCACCGAGCCCCGTTATGCGGCTTCGGATTTGATTGCTCAAGCGGAGCATTCGCCCGGATCGAGCATTGTTTTATCTGCGCATGGGGAAGTGCTCGACGCGATCGACCGGGAGCTTGAGAGTCAGCTACAAACACTCCAGAGGGCGGATTTGGCGCGTGCCTCATTGATTGAGTTTGGGGCCAGCATCCGATGCGGGTCGGACCAGGAGGTCATCGAGATCTGCGATCGACTTGCTCCAGAGCACTTGCAGATCTCGGTCGATCATCCCGACACCTTTTCGAGTCGGATACGCAATGCGGGCGCGATTTTCAAGGGGCATTATTCGCCTGTGGCGTTGGGTGATTACGCCGCAGGGCCCTCGCATGTTTTGCCGACTGGAGGGACTGCGCGGTGGGCCTCAGGCTTGTCGGCCAATCACTTCTTGAGGTCGTACAGTGAGGTCGAATTTAGCCTTGAGGCCTTGCGAAACATCGAGCCCTGCGTCAGCCAGTTGGCCGACAAAGAGGGGTTAACAGCCCACCGAGAAAGCGTCAAGATTCGTCTGCAATCTTAGCGCATGGCAGTTGGTACTCGAGAGCCTCGAGCATATCGTCGATTTGAGCGACCGCACCGTCGATATCGTCGGCGTACATCAGCAAGTGGGTCTGGAGTGCAGACATCGTGACTTTGCCAAGCGGGATGCTATCGGCAAACGCCTGAGCGGTCTGTTCGGATGCTTCGGGGAAGAACCGCAGGAACAGTCGCTGGGCTTGTTCACGGTTGGCAGGTCCGATGTAGAGTTTACGGTCGATACGTCCTGGTCGGATCAAGGCCGGGTCGAGGCGAGCGATGTGGTTGGTGGTTGCAAAGAGCAATCGGCCTTCTCCGGCGGCCACACCATCGATGGCATTGAGGAGTCCGCTGAAGGTGACTTTGCTCCGCTTGTCGTCCCCTTCTTTACGTTCGAGAAAGGCGCAGTCGATATCTTCCATCAGAACGATGCTGTTGATTGGGATCGAGCTAAAGAGTTCCGAGACGCTGTTGTCGTCGAGGTTCGAATCCCCGAGGCTCAGCACGGCGATATCCATTTGGAGAGCGGATGCAAGAGCGACGACGGCAGAGCTTTTACCGGTACCTGGAGGGCCGTGGAGCAAGTAGCCTCTTCGGTAGGGTATCCCGCGTTGGACATACCACTCACGGCGGGCCAAGAACGTTTTGGAATCCTCGAGCAAATCGTCCATGAGCCCATTGGCCAAGATCACCGAATCGAGTGGACGAGGCAGTCGCTTCATCTGCTCCATCCAATAGCCTTGACCGGCGCGGTGGACCGTCAGCCGCAGTTCGGATTTTGGAATCGCCACATCGCGAGCTTCTTCGACGAGTTGCTGAGCGAGTTTTCGGTCGCGCGAGAAAATGGTGATATTGAAGCATTCGCGCACATTGATCTGTTGTCCGGAACCTTCGTTGGGTTTTGGGCGTTCACGATGTAGGCAGATCAGACGATTGCGGAAGAAGAGCCAGTGCACGCCGGGTGCTGGGGTAAAGAGAATGCGGGGGCGAGGGTCGATATTTGGGTTATCGCGTCGTTCGTCGTAATCGATCGATTCGGTTTTGACCGTCAGGGAACGGGCTCGGTTTTTTGCATAGGTATGTTGCGCCAGCCATTTTTCGATCCATTGAAACGCCGGATCCCGGTCCATGATATCGATTTCGGTGATCACTCTTCGGCGGATGAACTGATAGATCTGCGCTGGGACTTGGCGGAAATACGCCAGGAGCGCTCCGCCGACCATGAGCACCAATCCGCCGCTGAAGATTTGGTTGTTCTGCAGGAGGTTAGCTAAATACTGCCAAAAGTCTTGAATCATCCCTAGTGCGACTTTCCATCCAAAATGGGAAAACACAAAAAAAGAGCTTAGGACCGACGGAACCATGGCTCGCGGATTTAGATCATCGAGCGGCAAAAAAGTTCGGGGAAAACTCACCAACGGGGCAAAAGAGGGCTGAGGGACTTTACTCAGGGGGGGCACTTAGGAGCACGACCTGTGATAGGCAACCTGGGAAAATGCGGTACGATCCGTCTTGTACCTGTTCGCGGTTTTTGGGTATCCAAGCGGTCGGAATGTCTGAGTCGGACTCTTTCCCAATCGCTTGGGCGAACCGGATTGTTTTATTGTTTAAGGAGAATACGATGAATCTTGGTAAACGATGTGCGGCCGAAGCTCTCGGCACGTTTTGGTTGGTTTTTGGTGGTTGCGGCAGCGCGGTGCTGGCGGCCAAGTTTGTTGCGATGGAAAACGCTACCCCGTTGAATCTCGGGATCGGTTTTGTCGGTGTTTCTCTGGCCTTCGGTTTGACGGTCTTGACGATGGCTTATGCCATCGGACATATCTCCGGCTGTCACTTGAATCCTGCGGTGAGCGTCGGGTTGATGATCGCCAAACGCTTTCCGTCGAAGGACTTGGTCCCCTACATCATCGCTCAGGTAATCGGCGGAACGTTGGGAGCCTTTGTCCTGTACTTCATCGCGTCGGGCAATTCCGATTTCAGCTTTGCAGGTCGATTTGCCACCAACGGGTACGATGAATTTTCGCCGGGCAAGTACAACATGGTCTCGGCTTTCCTTGCGGAAGTCGTTCTGACGTTCTTCTTCTTGATGATCATTCTAGGAGCGACCGACAAGCGAGCTCCGGCTGGATTCGCTCCGATCGCGATCGGATTGGGTTTGACTTTGATCCACTTGATCGGGATCCCGGTGACCAATCTTTCGGTCAACCCTGCACGCAGCACTGGACCTGCCTTGGTCCTTGGGATTTTTGGTGGTGACATGTCCGCCGTTGGCCAAGTTTGGTTGTTCTGGGCAGCTCCAATCCTTGGCGCTTTCCTCGCCGGGGTCGCTTATCCTCAGATTGCTGAAGACAAGTAGCAAGCCGACAATTAGCAAGCCGACAACACGCTGCTACAAGTGTTACGAAGCTCAAAGTCCTCGCATCTTGACACCGAAAGTCGTGTTAAGCTGCGGGGACTCTTCGTTTCATGCCTAGAAAAACGCTTGGATGGGCGCCGCTTGGCTCTCCTGTCCGATCCAAGCTCAACGGCGTATCGCTTTGGCTCCGATCTGACTTGGTATGGATCCGATCCGAAGCGACTTTTGCCAAAACTCTAGACCCTACCGCGTGGGCGCTGCCGGCATGCGATCTGGGGGGTACCGTTCCGCCGTGTGGATCTTCGGGATCGGGTTTGGCGTACTGGCATCGCTCATCGTGGACATCCAACAGGTCGCAGCCCAGTCGATCCTTGCGCCGAGCGAGCCGATCAAGCTTTTTCCACCCAAGGGTACACCTGAGGCCAACGCGCACCGCGTGATTCCACCTCCGCGATGGAGCCAGATTCCTGCCGAGGGGATTGTCTTGGATCCTGGGGCGCACGAAGCGTTGGATGCAGCCGATCCTGCGTCGCCATTCCAGTCGTCTGGTTCGGGCAAGAGCCCGGTAGCAGGTCGTTTTGGGAGCAAGATTCCAGTCGGGCTACCCGACAGGGAAATCAACGAAGGGATGCCCTTGCGATCCGAGTTGGTATCCGATTCAGGCATGGCTTTGAGCGAGCAAGAGACCCTCGAAGGGATGGGGGATCGAGACGATGAGCAGGAGGGGGATGAGCAGGCGGGTGCCGAGGGGGGCTTACGAAGTTCCCAGAAGAAGGCCAATCGGCAGCGCGAGCTGCAGCAGCGTCGGCTCGTGGGATCTTTTCCTAGGGATTTTCTTCTCGATGCGACCGATCCTGGCTTGTTCCAATTTATGAATGATCAGTGGATTCCCAGTCGTGCAGCCGATGGCAAGGAAGCGGCGTCGGGCTTCGAGGTCTCGGCCCATGCGGCATGGGAGGAGTTGCGACCTAGGCTTATGACACGACTTCAGGCCTGCGATGCACTTTTGCGAAAGGGTAGTGTCTACAGCGCTCGCGATGAGATTCGCATGGGTCTGTTGAGTCTGGCTCGCAAGCTCGATCAGCTTGCAGGGCCGAGCAATGCCGCTGGTCAACGCAAATCCGCGATCCGCAAATCGATGCCGCATGAATCCGCATTGCAACACGCCTTGCGAGAACTCGACGAGTGCAATTACGCCAACTCCGCCGACCTTGCTACCGCCTTGCAGACCTTCTCGGACTTGGTACCCCAAGCGTGCTTGAACCATCCTTGGGCGGCGGATCTTTGGTATGCGATGGGAAAAACCTACGAGCGGGAATTGGAGTACTCTCCCAAGCAGGTTGATATTCTGCGTTTGCAATCGGTGGAATGTTACAAAGTGGCGCTTCGGGTGGCTCCATCGCGGGGGTACATCGCCAATCAATTGGGTTACAGTTATTTGCATACCGGCTCGCTTGAGGATGCGTCCAGAGCGCTCAAGCAGGCTCTCGATGCGGGTCCGACCCCTTATTCATGGCGGAATCTCGCGGAGCTTTATCGCCGTCGCGGAGCGATAAGAGAAGCTCGACTGGCCGACGAGCAAGCCGAGTTTATGCTGGCTGAGCGAAAACCCTAGGTAAACGCCCTGAGTTGGCAGCTATCCGATGAACCTCGCATCGAGCACGATCGCTTGCCGATCGTTGACCAGCACCGGATTGAGATCCGACTCCTGAATCCAGTCCTGTTCGGAGATCAACTCCGAGTAACGGGTCATGACATCCGCCAGTGCTTCGATGTTGGCTTTGGGACGTTGTCGATATCCGTCCAGTAGTGGCCAGCACTGCAAGGACTTCAACATCGCCAGCAATCGTTCGGGGGTAATCGGAGGCAAACCGATGGCTCGGTCTTTGAAGAGTTCGGCTGTAACGCCACCGAACCCTACCAAGACGACAGGTCCAAAGACAGGGTCGTGTTTTGATCCAAAGATCAGCTCGACGCAGTGAGTCCAATGGATCATGGGTTGGACTGTGATTCCCTGGATCGTCGCATCAGGCCTCGCTTTCGATACGCTTCGTTCGATGCTGTGAAACGCGTTTGCGACCGCTTCAGGATTTTGGAGGGAAAGCATCACGCCTCCCACATCGGTTTTGTGGGTGATTTGAGGCGAGTGGATCTTCAGTACGACCGGATACCCGAAGGCATCTGCCAGCGCGACGGCTTGGTCTGCATTCGAAGCGATTTCGATCGGGGTGGTAGGAATTCGATACAGGTTCAGCAATCGCTTGGAATCGACCTCCGAGAGGACGGTTCTCGACGAGCGATCTTGTGGAGCAAGAGGATCGAGAGTTTCCAGGAAGCGTTTTCGTTCGAGCCGCTCGGAAGCTAGTTCAGAGCCGTTGGATTCCTGGTTGTAAGTTCGGAGCGATCCGTTTGTATCGGACGGATCGAGAATGCGAAGCCGTCGATTGCTCTTCTTGTATTCGATCAACCGAAGTATGCCCCGGATTGCCTGTTCGGGAGTATCGAAATTTCGGATGCCGTTGGATTGGAGGATTTCGATCCCTGCTTGCATCGATAGGCCACCCATCCAGGATGCGACCAACCGTTTCGAGGGGGGGATAGGGATTTGCGAGACTTGTTCGGCTGTCTGCGTCGGGTTGGTCATCGCTTGTGGGGAGAGAATTGCAAGGACCGTATCGACGTTGGGATCGGTCAGGACAATTCGCAGCGCCTTGGCGAACCGTTCTGGAGTCGCATCGCCGATCACATCGATGGGGTTTCCTTTGGACCAGTTGGGTGGAAGGCATTCATTGAGTTGTGCGATGGTCGATGGATCGAGTTGGGTAAGGCATCCGTCGTGTTCGAGCAGAGTGTCGCTGGCCATGACCCCTGGCCCACCTGCATTGGTAACGATCGCGATGCGTTCGCCGATGGTATCAGGTCCCGACAAAGAGGTTTGCGAGAGGAGTTCGGCGCATTGGACCATCGAATCCATGTCATAAACTCGGACGATTCCGCATTGCTCCATGACCGCTTGGTAGACCTCGTCAAGACCAGCGAGCGAACCGGTGTGGGAAGCGGCGGCTTGGGCCGAGGCTTCGAATCGACCTGCTTTGTATGCGATGAGTGGTTTGCTCAAGCTAAATCTTTTTGCGGCTTGAATAAACGCTTTGGGTTTGGTGATCGACTCGATGTACAGAATCGCTGCGGTGGTTTTGGGGTCATCGGCAAGATATTCCAGAAGGTCGGAAAAGCCGACGTCGATTTGGTTGCCCAACGACACGAAGTTCGAAAAACCGATTCCTTCTCGGATCGACCAGTCGAGGAACGCGGTGCACAAGGCTCCGGATTGAGAAACAAAGGCGAGGCCACCGGCCTTGGGCATGCCACGAGCGAAGCTTGCGCTAAGACGCGATTCGGGGTGAATGAGCCCTAGGCAATTGGGCCCAAGGATTCTCAGGGCTGGGTATTTGGAAATCGCTCGGATGAGATCCTCCTGGAGGGCCTTGCCGGCAGAGCCGATCTCTTGGAAACCAGCCGTGATCACCAAGGCCGCCGGGATCCCCAAACTGCCGCATTGTTCGACGAGGTTGGGGATCGTCGTTGCGGGGGTGCACAGTACCGCTAGATCGACCCGCTCGGGCAAATCGGACAACGAGGCATAGGCCCGCTGGGCCGCAACGGACTTGCTCTTTACGTTCACCGGATAAACGGTCCCGGTAAAGCGATGCTCGAGCAGGTTCTGGAAGATGCTCGTACCGACCTTGCCCGGTGAATCGCTCGCACCGACGACGGCCACCGAACGGGGAGCGAGCAAAGCTTCTAGGCTGTTGGATGGATTCATGGGCTTAGAGTCCAACCGAGAGAATCACGCCCGAGGCATTTGCGGATCATAGAAGCGGATCATAGAATCCGAACGGCGACTTGGACCCAAGCCGGATCGCCGAGAAGATCGGGAAAGTGCTTGCGTCCTTCTTGGATGTGAGCCGACTGCCCATGCTTTTCCAAGGCAGCGCGACTGGCCCATTCCTCGATGAAGGTGAATCGATTGGGGTGATCCAGGTCGACAAACAGGTCGTAGCGGATGCAACCGTCCTCTTGGCGTGTCGGACCGACGAACGACTCGAGGACTCGGCGCAGTTGATCCTCGCATCCAGGTTTTGCGTTCAGGTGGGCGACGACATCGACTTTTTGTTCGGACATGTTGGTGGTAGGCTCCTGAGACCAAAACGATTGGAAAGATGGTATGATAGCGACTCGGTTCGGATCTATCTACCTAAGCATTTTCGCACGGAAACTATTGTGAGCAACGCCAGCGGTCCCAGTGGCAAAACCCCTCGTAGCATCGGTGATTTGCTCCGCGAATTTCGCGAACACCATGAGCAGATGAAAATCGAGTTGGGAAAAGCGATCGTCGGACAAGAGGAGGTCGTCGAGCAGCTTTTCGCCGCCGTCTTCACCCGTGGGCATTGCTTGCTTGAGGGGGTTCCGGGTTTGGCGAAAACCTTGATGGTTTCGTCCCTTGCGAAAATTTTAGATGTGAACTTCAAGCGGATTCAGTTCACACCTGACCTCATGCCTTCGGACATCACAGGAACGAATGTTCTTGAGGAAGACGCCCAGGGGCGACGGGAGTTCCGATTCGTCGAGGGCCCGATCTTCACCAATATCCTGCTTGCAGACGAAATCAACCGCACGCCTCCCAAGACTCAAGCGGCACTCTTGCAAGCGATGCAGGAGCGCGAGATCAGCATCGGACGACAGACCTACTCTTTGCCGGACCCATTCTTTACTATCGCGACACAAAACCCCATCGAGCAGGAAGGGACTTATCCACTCCCTGAAGCCCAGCTAGACCGTTTTATGTTCAACATCAAGGTCGGTTATCCCACGGCCGACGAAGAGGAGCGGATTCTCACGACGACGACCCGGGGTGAAAAACCTGAGATTGCCAAGGTGCTTTCGGCCAGGGCGATTCTGAACATTCAAAAACTTATTAATTCCGTAGCCGTGAGCCCATTTGTGATCAAGTACGTCGTCGCTTTGGTCCGCGCCACTCGGCCCGGTGAGTCCGATGCTCCGGAGGTTGTCAAGGAACTGCTCGACTTTGGAGCAGGACCTCGGGCGGGTCAGTTTCTCATCCAAGCTGGCAAAGCGATGGCCGCCATGGACGGTCGATTTAACATTGCGATCGAAGATATCAAGCGGATCGCCGTACCCGTTCTGCGTCACCGACTGAGCACGAACTTCCAAGCCCAAGCCGAGGGAATGACGACCGACAAAATCATCCATCGGTTGCTCAAGGAGCTTAAGGAACCTGCGATACCCAAGTATGCAGGGGTCGACCCGAACGCGATTCAAATGTCTCCTCCTCCGATTCAATAAGCGATTTGTTCCCGGTCTCAAGGAGACACTCGAGTGCAATGGGATGTATCGGTTGGCCAAGCGACGCTGCTGACACTCCTTGTCGGGCTTTCTGTAGGGACGCTCGCAACCGTGCTCGCACTCCTTGTGAGCCTTGGGGCATTCTGGTTTCGAATTGCAGGTTGGCGCCTAGCCGTTGGGCTTATATCCAGTTTTCTGCTTGTTCCGGTGTATGTTCAAGCCACTGCGTGGAGTGCGGGGTTCGGTTCCAACGGTTGGCTCAGGCTCAGTCAAGTCGATGCGGCCAAGTCTCCGTGGATGGGTGTGGCGAGCGTCGTTTGGATTCATGCTTGTGCGGCATTGCCGTATTGCTTTTGGATCATTTCGCTCGGGCTCCGGCGGATCCACGATGCGCGGGTCGATCAAGCGTTGGTTGAGTTTGGACCATCGTTTGCCTTGCGACGGCAGGTAGTCCCGAAGCTAGTGCCTTGGCTTCTTGGGGCTTTTTTGTGGGCTTTTGCTTGCGTTCAATACGACATGGTCGTGACCAATCTGTTCCAAACGCCTACGTTGTGCGAGAGCGTGTACCAGCAGGTTCAATTCGGGAAGTTGCGCAGTGTTCCGATCTTGATCGCGTGGGCGATCTCGATTCTTTGCGGGCTTGCGCTGGCGCTGAGTGTGTTTTACTCGATGGGGCAGGATGCAGCGCAAGCGGGCCGATCGCCCTCGGACTCAGCGGGATCTGATCGATTCGATGCTGCAATAGCTCGACCTTGGTTTGCATGGCTGACGCTATCGGTCTGGGGAGTGTTGACCGTTTGCTGCATGGTGCCTTGGATGAATCTGATTTCCCGCATGGGATGGAGTTCGGTTCTCGTCGAGGGTCGAGGTGTTCGAAGTTGGAGTTTGAGCGAAGTTGGCGCCTCGTTTGGGCATGTAGTGGATTTTCGGACGGAGTTTGGATGGAGTTTGCAGTTGAGTTTGTGGACCGTGGGGCTTAGCTTGCTTCTGACGGCATTGATGATTCCTTGGAGTGGCAATCGATATCGATCTGCTTGGCTTTTTGGTGTCCTCGGTTGTATGCTCGCGACGCCTGGTCCATTGATCAATTTGCTCATCGGACAGTTTTTGAATCGATGGTTGCCCGACGCGTGGAGTTTTCTTTCGGATCAGACGTTGCTAGGCCCGATCCTGGCCTTGCAGTTCCGGGTCTTGCCGGTGGTTTTTGGCTTGATTTGGGTTGCGCAGCAGCAGTATTTGCATCGCTATGGAGAGTTGCTCGCCTTGGAATCAGGGCTACCTTATCGCATGCGGTTTTATGCCTGGATGCGGTTTGTTCAGCGAGGTTGGATCATCGCGTTTTGGATCGGATTTTCGATCGCTTTTGGGGATCTGGCGAGCTATTTGTTGGTGCAGCCCCCTGGGGTTACGACCGTCGCGATGCGGATGTTCGACCTGCTTCATTATGGGACGAAGAATCGCGAAGCGGGATTGGCCGTCGTTCTGGCGTTTTTTGGAGCTTTATCGAGTATTGCGTGGCTCCGAGTCCCTCGGGGAGGCCCGATTTCAGATCGTTCGTGAATCCTAATCGGTCCGTGAACGCTTATAATGAGGGTCTTGCTGTTTCGTGACCTACTCTCGAAATCAGGCCAAGCAGTTTTTTAGTTACATCAACCGAGCCAAGATGATGAATCGATTTGCGATCGAAGATAAACCGGCGATTCTCAATCCAGCCGACTCGATCGGCCGTTGGGTCCTCGCGATGGCGGTTTCGTTGCTCAGTGTGCTCGGTGTACACGGGGAAATCATTGTGCCAAAGGCGTTAGGTCAATCGCCATCGGAGTATCGGCTTCGCGAGCGTTCGATTGTCCAGCGAGGAGATCGCCTCGAACGCACCGAGGAGACGACGAGTTGGGATGCGGCTCGGACTGCGGTGATCGTTTGTGACGTTTGGGACTACCATCACTCGGTCAATGCCGTGCGGCGGCTCGAGGAGATGTTGCCGAGCATGGACAAACTGCTGCAAACCGCGAGGCAATCGGGTTCGGTCATCATCCACGCACCGAGCGATTGCATGCCCCACTATGCTGAACATCCTGCAAGGTTGCGAGCGATCGGTGCTCCGAAAGTCGATCTTCCACGGAACATCGCTTCGTGGAATTGCAAAACGCTCACCGAGGCTTTGGGGGAATACCCATTGGATCAGAGTGACGGAGGCCAAGACGATGATCCTCAAGAGCATCGCTTATGGGCCGACAAGCTCAAGGCGCTCGGGCGCAATTCGGATCTGCCGTGGAAATCTCAAAACCCTGCGATCGTCATCGATGCGAGCAAAGACTACATCAGCGACAAAGGAGATGAGGTTTGGGCGATTTTAAAGAGCAGAAAGATCGAACAGGTCATCATGATCGGCGTGCATACCAACATGTGCGTCCTTGGAAGGCCCTTTGGGCTTAGGCAGCTTGCCAGCAACGGAATGAAGGTCGTGCTGGTGCGAGACTTGACCGATTGCATGTACAACCCCAAGCAGTGGCCTTACGTCGATCACTATTCCGGAAACGATCTGATGATCGCTTATGTTGAGCAGTACGTCTGTCCGACGATCTGTAGCGATCAGATCCACGGGGGCATGCCTGTAGCATTTTCAGGGGATCTACGGGCAAAAAAGGATTTGCTACCTTCCGAGGTCCCGAGGTCCAAGGACTCGGCAGTTGCTTGGTCCTTGACGCCGTGGAAGGAGGTCCTCGATCACCCGTTTTCGCAAGGCGCGACAAGGCCCTTGGTTCGGTGTTCGCTCCGGATACCTCCTGAGTCGTTTTCCGGACCGATCGTCCTGAGTCATCCTCGGATCCGAAAAGCGTGGCTAAACGGCCATCCGATGGAGATTGCCAAGGGGCAAAACTTGCCGACGACGTTTGCGATGGACTTTGCCCATACCTTTGGTAACGATGATGCGAATGTTTTGGTTTTGGAAATTGATGCCTCGTCAGGTTTGCAGGATCCGCAGGTCCAAGCAACGGATTTGGGCCCGATGGTGCGTGGACCAACTGGATCGATATCGCTATCGGGGCGATGGCAGATCAAGACACCGTCGGATCCTGCCGATACGAATCTGCCGCTTCCTGCCAAATTTGCATTGCCTCCTGCGGTATACTACACACTCGAGACCCCTTAAGACAATTCACGACCCTCGGAGGGAACCACGCTATGGCTAAATCCAAGAGTGCCGATCAAGACGACTCGAACTTGAGTTTCGAGGGTGCGATGGCATCCTTGGAGCAGGTTGTCCGCAAGCTCGAGAGCGGTTCGTTACCTTTGGAGCAGATGCTCTCGGAGTACGCCAAGGCGGTCGAATACGTTCAGGTTTGTCATCGGCAGTTGGAGGGGGCTCGACGGCGGATTGCGCAATTGCAGAGTGTCGATGCGGATGGCAAGGCGTTGACCAAGGAATGGGACGACACGGCACCGACGGTTCAGGAGAACCGCGATGCACCTTCGCGTCGAAAAAGCAGCTCTTGAATACCTAGTGGATTCACGATGCTGTTTGAACCGTTCGCCACCGGAGTCCTGCTAAGGACTCAGACGGCACCGAATCCATGACCATTAACCGACCCAAAAGGGGTGAGAGATAGGCACTTATTTGATTTCCTCTGGTGGTTGATTGGGGGTATTTTCGAATTCCTTCGAGGCCTCGAGAAACGCTTTTGAAAGATCCTCCCAAGCGGTTTTTGCACCTTTCTCGACATCACTCCATGCCTGGGACGTCGACTTGCTGATCTCAGCGATTTTTTCTTTGGCCGTCTCTCGTTTCTGCTCAAGAGCGGCCATTTTCAATTCCCAACTGGTTTTGGCGTCGCTGGCAAGTTCCTTTCCTTTAAGACGCAGCTTCTCGATATTGGCCTCCATCGCTTCCAATTGAGTTTGCATAGCGGTTAGCAATTTATCTTTTTCTTGTTGTGAATAAGTAGCAGTTGTAGTTAAAGATTTGGTTGCGTCTCGCTTCACATCATCCATCGTGACGTTCACGGGTTTTTCCGATCCGGAGTTCGGTTTAGGTGACTTCGGTTCGCACCCAAGGGTGCAGGTCAGTCCGAGTATGCCCAAGGCGAATGGTTTTTTAAACATGTGAAATTGTATCATAGGATCTTTCTAGATTCGTTTCGTGAATAACAGAACGAGCAGCACCAAAATGATGATGCTAATGAGACTCGATCCTCCACTCGGACCATAGCCCCAGTTTCGGCTGTGGGGCCAATTGGGGAGCGTTCCGACGCCACCGAGGAGAAAGAGGATTAGTAAGACGATTAATATGGTTTGAAGCATTTGCGAAAACTCCTGGGGTTCAAGAAGCGGTGTAAGGATTCGGAGACGATTGGGAAGCTTACAGACTTATCTTTTCAAAATAACTTTAGGAACGCTTGGGAATCTGTCCATCGAGGGAATCCCTAGTTCTGCATGGCGAAATACACCATTTGCATGAGATTTTTGGTTTGTGAACTCAAGTTCGAGGTAATGAGAGTGTCAGAGGCGATCAAACGATGGATATCCTAAAGAGGCATGGCGGATTCAACCAAAAGAGCTTAACTTGAACCGGCTTCATGGCGAACCTTCGACTTGAAGGTTCGCCTTTTGCGACTTACCACAGAGAGATCAGCGATGAACGGACTTAAAGAATGAAGAAAAGTTCGTCGGGTTCGCACCCCATCGTTGGAATTGTCGCGTCCGCTGGAGGGTTGGAGGCTTTCAAAAAGTTCTTTTCCGCAATGCCTGCCGACAGCGGACTTGCCTTCGTACTGGTCCCTCACTTGGATCCTTCCCATGAAAGTATGATGGTCGACTTGCTTGGCAAATTGACTCCGATGCTTATCGTCGAAGCCAAGCAAGGGATGGCTGTTCTTCCGAACTGCATCTACATCATTCCACCAAACTACTTTTTATCGATTTCTCAAGGGATGCTTCAGTTGAGTCCGCCACCTGAGGGCCGTGGTTGGAGAACTTCCATGGACTACTTCCTTCGATCGCTTGCGCAGGATCAGGGCGAGCAAGCGATTGGAATTGTTCTTTCGGGCACCGGTAGCCATGGATCGCTTGGTATTCGTGAAATCAAGCATTCGGGGGGGATGGCGATGGCACAAAAGCCCGATACGGCGGAATACGACCAGATGCCGATCCATGCGATTGGCACTGGAGTCATCGATTATGTGCTACCCCCAGAGCAGATGCCTGCAGCGCTTTTAAGTTACCTTAAGCAGCCCTATCTCCTTCAAGATGGTCATGAAATGGGGATGGTTGAGCAGGAATCCGAGTTGCTCAACCGAATCTTGGCTGTGTTGGAGTCCCAAGCGAAGTACGATTTTCGTTCTTATCGCAAGCCGATGGTACTTCGCAGGCTTCAACGCCGCATGGGAATTGCGCAGATCGACAATCTCTCCGAGTACCTTGAGTTCCTCAGGGGGCATCCGGAAGAAGCTACGGCGCTATGCAAAGATCTTTTGATTAGTGTGACTGCATTTTTTCGAGATCCTGAAGCCTATCAAGTACTCGAAAAGGAGGTTTTACCGGCACTGATTGCAAAACATAAAAACAACCTGCCGATTCGCGTGTGGGTCGCTGCTTGTGCCAGCGGCGAAGAAGCTTACTCCATTGCAATGCTGCTGATCGAAGCGATGGACATCGCAAAGTCGTCCATAAAGATTCAGATATTCGCGAGTGATATCGACCTAAACGCAATTGAAGCGGCGCGTGCTGGTATCTATCCAGCCAGCATCGCAGAGGATGTTTCTCCTGAGAGACTCCGAAAGTTTTTCGTGATGTTGGATGAGCATCACTATCAGATCCACAAGAGGGTTCGAGAAATCGTCGTCTTCTCGCATCAAAATTTGATTGGCGACGCTCCTTTTTCGAAGATTGATTTGATCTCGTGCCGCAATTTATTGATTTACCTCGAATTAAAGATGCAGAAAAATGTGATCGCGCTTTTTCACTTCGCATTGGCGGCCGGTGGCTATCTATTCCTTGGTCCATCGGAGAGCATAGGTAGGTCCAACGATTTGTTTGAGCCGATCTCTAAAAAATGGCGACTCTTTCGAAGGCTCGAATCGGTAAGAAGAGATGTTATCAACATCCCTTTTAGGAAAACAACAGAACCCGACCAGCCGAGAGTTTCCAATTCTGCTTTTGCAGCTAGCCATAGAGGTTTGAGAGAGATCACAGAGCAATTGGTTCTCAACGAATATGCACCAGCGGCTGCCCTCTGCAACGAATCGCTGGAGGTTCTCTATGTCACGGGTCCCTTGGTCGATTTTCTGGAGTTTCCCAGGGGCGAACCGACCAAGGACATTTTGGCGATGGCGAGACCAGGCTTGCGTACCAAGCTGCGGGCGACTTGCCGGAATGCCATCCGAGAACGCAAGACGATGGTTGGGAAAGATATCCGAATCAAACGCGGTGACCAGTACTTCAAGTGTACCGTCATGGTTCGACCGCTTGTTGATACAAAAGAAGTTGCTGGCTTGCTGCTGGTTTTGTTTTACGAGTCCAAGCCATCCCAGGACTCGGATCCTATCGATAGCTCGGCCACTGGTTCGGTTGGCAATCAAATCGCTCAGGAAGATGATTCGCAACTGGCTCAGCAGCTTGAAATCGAACTCAAGTCAATGAGCGAGGAGCTACGGAGCACGATTGAGGAGGTGCAAAGCTCGAACGAGGAGCTGAAAACCTCGAATGAAGAGATCATGTCTGTCAATGAGGAATTCCAATCGGTCAACGAGGAATTGGAAACTTCGAAGGAGGAATTGCAATCTCTGAATGAGGAGCTAACCACCCTCAATGGCCAGCTACAAGAGAAGATCAAGGAACTGAAGCAATCTAGAGAAGATCTGATGAATCTGATGACAAATAGCGAAATCGCGACCGTCTTTCTAGATGAAAACTTGCATATCAAACTCTTTACCCCTCCAATGAGGTCCTTACTGAGTTTGCTTTCTACCGACGTGGGCCGACCCTTGAAGGACATCGCTCCGAAGTTTGTAGACGACTCGATGTTGCAGGAATGCCGTGCGGTACTTGAGACAGATAAACCGCTGGAACGAGAAGTTAAAACCGAGGATCACAGGTACTACCTTCGTCGAATCTTGCCCTATCGCAAAACGGACAACAAAGTCAATGGCGTTGTGATTACATTCATCGACTTGACACAGAGGAGGAATTCGGAAGAAGTCCAAAGGCTAAAAGATGCGAGGCATTTCGCAGAGCTTAGTGAGGGAGCAGAAAGACTGCGGGCCATTCACGACGCAGTTGCCGATGCGATTATCACGATCGACCTACAAGGAAACATCGAAAGTATCAATCGAGCAACAGAGGGGCTTTTTAAATACCCCTCTGATGAACTGATTGGCAAGAACATCGCCTTGTTGCTGCCATTCTTGGTAAGTGTGGATAAAGATGACGAACAAGAAACATCCAAGACCGTAGCGGATCGATTGATTGGTCTCGTCGGAGGTCATCTTGAGGTTCAAGCGCATCGACGAGACGGGTCCGCATTCCCTGTGGACCTTTTTTTGAGCAGATTAGATCACTTGGGACTCTACATGGGCATCCTGCGAGACATCACGCTACGCAAGCAACTGCAAACCCAGATTTTGGAGATTGCCACGAGTGAGCAAACGCGCATCGGCCAAGAGCTCCACGACGGAACGCAGCAGGAATTGACTGGACTGACTCTCTTCGCCGGTGCCGTCAACGACATTCTCGATAAAGCCATACAGAAATCAGGTAATGACTCGGTCGAGTGGCATCTTCAAAACAGCGACTTTCAGCAAATCCGGCAGACGCTTGCGAAGCTTATTTCCGGACTGATTGAAACCAACCAACACATTCACAAGCTTTCGCACGGAATCATGCCTGTCCAGATCGATGCTGAAGGTCTTCGGTCCGCTCTAGCCGAGCTTGCGACAACCATGAATACCTCTAAAGTCACTTGCCGCTTCGATTTTCATGGATCGTGTATCATTCGAAGCAATTTCGTCGCAACCCAGCTTTACCGAATTGCTCAGGAGTCCGTGACCAACGCACTGAAGCACGGTTTTTCGAGTGATATACGCATATCGCTTGCTCAGGACTCGCATCAAACCATTCTTGAGATCTCAGACAATGGAATTGGCTTCGACATGCAAAAAATCACTGGGCTATCGCAAGGGAGCGGAATCGGACTTCCTATTATGAGATACCGAGCGAACGCCATCGATGGTGAATTACGCGTTGGCAGAAATCGTAATAACGGCACGACGGTACGTTGCAGCATACCAATATTGGGGACTACACCATGACAGATCAAACCGCGAAAACGAAAATAGTAATCGTCGATGACCATCCCATGATGAGGGATGGTCTGACCATGCGAATCCTCTCGCAAAGCGATCTTGATGTTTGTGGGCAGGCAGCGACTCAAGACGAGGCGATCGAGGTGGTCAAGGATTCCAATCCGGATCTTGTTCTTATCGATATCTCACTGAAAAGTGGCAATGGAATCGAACTGGTAAAGCGCATCCGGTTGCTCAACACAACCACCAAAATGCTGATTGTTTCGGCGTTTCAAGAATCGCTCTACGCGGAGCGCGCGCTTCGAGCAGGAGCACTTGGATACCTGAACAAGCAGGAAACGAATGAAAAGCTGATCGAAGCGATACGCACCGTCTTGCGGGGAGAAACCTTCGTAAGTCCAGATACAACGCAGCGGCTTGTCGCTCAGGTGTTGGGAAAAAAACCGCTTGCCAACGATCCACTTGCGGTATTGACCGACCGCGAATTGAAAATCTTCAGGCTCATTGGTGCTGGATTCAGCACGAGCGCGATTGCTCATCAACTTTTTGTGAGTACCCATACGGTCGACACTCATCGGGAGAATTTGAAGAAAAAGCTCGGGGTCAAAAGCGGTGCGGAACTAAATCTCAAAGCGATCCATTCGATGCTTGAAAGCGGCTGACTGTATTGGTGTGAGCGTACAGCGGCCGAGTCGGTTTTTTGGGGCCTTGGGGCTTGCAAATGTTCGGTAGTGGATCTTGCAAAAGATCCGGCTGCTCCCCTCACATCTCACGTCCGCTCCATCCAACCGCTTGGCCCCCCTTCTCCACCGAGGCCTTCGACCCCGGCAGAGGATGTACCAGCCCTCCGGGCTTGGAACCCATCGACCCGGCAAGGTATGTATGTTGCAAAGTTTGCTAAGTCTTGCTCAGTCGACCGACGAGGAGCTTCAACCCAAATCCAGAACCGAACTCGAGACGATCGCGACCGAACTCCAAGCACAATTGCGAAAGCGGATGACCTAGTTTCCATGGGGATCCGGTCCTCATGGAGGTACAGGTGCTGGAGTTGACTACGAAAAAACCCCGAGTCCTCGAAAAGGACGCGGGGTTTTTGAGGAGAAAATGTGAATGAGAGCGGAGGGACTCGAACCCTCGACCCAAGGATTAAAAGTCCTTTGCTCTACCGACTGAGCTACGCTCTCCTTTTGGGTTTTTCGAACTACAGGCAGAACCGTAATCCAAGTTTTTGGTTCACAGGATCGCACTGAGTTCGAGTCAAAAGTCTATCAAATGATCGAAATCTTTGTAGGGGGGCCCTCTCCTAAAATCCCTGGTAAACCCAGGGCAGGAGGCTTCGCGGTATAATCGCTAGGAACGTACCAAAACGACCTCGGGAAAACTTCCTTTTTTGCCACCAACCCCTTCAATTCCTATGCTCGACGCGATCGAAGCCGACCAGACCGATCTGAATCTGACCCGCGATGGCGGTTACCTCGAATACTCCAAGGCTGCCAATCCCTTGGCCAGCGGATCGATCCGACCGATCCCGATCCTTCAGTTCCCCTCGAATCTGCATGCCACCGGGCCATCCCGCATCATCCCCTTGGATATCAGTCAGCAGCTCGGCTCGCCTGCCCCGGCCTCAAGTGCCAGTCTGTTGGCAAGCTTCATTCGAATCGAGGCCAACGATAGTTTGGCCGCCCCCAACCGTGGCACGAGTCACCTTTTTTACGCCCTGCGAGGAAAAGGGGTTCTGCGGTTTGCCGACATCGCGATCCCTTACCAAGCTGGGGATTTGATCACCCTGCCCTGTGGGCCGGACCCTATTCTAACGGCTCAAGACGAGTCGATTTTCTACTGGGTCAACGATGAACCCTTGCTCAGGTACCTCGGCGTCAGTGCATCCGTTGCGAGATTCGAGCCAACTCTCTATGCGAAAAAAGATTCGCAAGCGGCGTTGGAACAAGCTGCCGCCGACCCGCTTGCCGGCCAACGCAGCCGCATCAGTGTTCTGTTGACCAATGCGCACTTTCCTCAGACTTTGACGATCACCCATGTCCTCTGGGCCATGCTCGGAATCTTGCCCGTTGGGGCCAACCAACTCCCACATGCCCACAAATCCGTGGCCCTCGATTTGATCATCGATTGCCAGCCAGGTTGCTATACCTTGGTCGCCGAAAAGGTCGACTCCCAAGGGAACCTAATCGATCCAGTGAAAGTTCCTTGGGAAAGCGCCGGGGCTTTTATCACCCCACCCGGATGGTGGCACTCCCACCATAACGAATCCGGTCACATCGCCTATCTCATGCCGATTCAAGACGCGGGATTGCATACCCATCTGCGAACACTCGATATCCAATTCCACCGATCGAATGCCGTCTAGGCCGGTTCGCTTAAGAAGTAAACCATTGCAAACATCCGGCTAAGACGAACAGGCTAGCGCCGGCAAGCCCGATCGCAAGCCATTGGGTCCAGCGATGCGGATCGGTGATCCCGAGTTCTTGGGCTACCGCATGCACCTTGGCCTCCGCTTGGGTCAAGGAGACCCCTAGTTCGTCGCGGTAGAGGCCTGTGGCATCCGACCAGAGCCCTTCGCGTATCAATGTTTGGACAAGCGTATCGAGATTCGACATTTTGGTCCGTTGGATTCGGGTTCGTATGCGCATGGATCTTCGAGAAGATCCATGGAATTGGGCAATCTGGGGCCTGTGGGCGGAATGGGGGCACCAGAGCACAAGTTTTCGCGGGTATCCGTCCTCGTTCGGCAGAGAATCTGAGGGACTTTAACGAAACCTCGGTCTTGAGTCGCTTTTTCCGGATTTCTATACTCCCGAGACGCGCAACCCCTAAAGCGATAAAGGTTTCGTGCTCTTTGGCGAGCTCATCCTAGGAAAAATCACCACTCGTGGTACCACTGGCGGACTACCCAATCCTAAAACAAATGGCCTGGTGCCTTGCGTGCCTGTGCGCCTTGGTCTTGGCCTGTGTAGGACCCTGCGCATCGAGCTTGGCAGCGGAGATTGGATTGCCTCTGAGCGACCCTCGCTTTAGCGTGACGATCCAGGCCCACTCGGCCAGCAAGTCCCAGCAGGGGGACTACATTGTCTATCAACTCGAGGGTGGCGTTCGGATCACCCAAGGTTCTTTTCGGGCTTCATGCGGCAAGGCTAACCTTTGGGTCTTGAGCCAAGAGATCCCCCCCAATGAAGATTCGGCGGGGATTTCAAGCTCGACGCTTCGATCTGCGCTGAATCCAACTTCGATGATCCATCGGATGGTTCTCGACGCCCAAGGCGAGTGCGACATTCAATGGTCCGAGGAGCAACGCCTCAGAGATCAACGTTGGATGGGAAGACTCTATAGCCAGCATGAACCGAAGTTCGAGGTCCAAGTCTGGCAGCAACCCGTGACACCTCTTGCACCGTTGGACTGGGCCCCAGAGGAGTCCCGAGCGACAGGTGCCAACGCGTCTGTGGCTGATGCCAGACGAAACTCGGCGGTCAAAGATGGCGTGGTCTGGACCGCTCAGGACGAACAAACACACCTGCGCCTCGCGGCGCAACTGCTGCAATCCCAGCCACCTTCGGCCCCACCATTAGCCCAGCCGAGTGTCCCAGCATCAGAGCCCCTCGGCTCGCCCAACTCCATGCAGATCGGTAATTCGACTCTTGGCGGAACGGTTTTGGATCCAGGTTCGATCCCTTTATTCGAATCGATTAAGGGGGTTCCCGAAGTCCCGACGACACCTTCGGCATCGCAACAGCAGGTCGAGTCGTTTCAGCTACCGGCTCCAGCGGCCAACACCGGCCCGATTCCGGTACCTTTGGCGGCCCCCGTAGCCGCCTCGGCCCCCAACGTCCGGTCCGGGGTGAGGGTCGGGGCACGCACTTTCAAAATCAGTGGTCGCAGTGGGATCGATCCACTCTACTCTGCCAAGAGTCGACCCGAACGCGGCGACAGTGTCGTGACGATCAGCCGAGGTATCCGCTTGATGATCGGCGACGTGGCGGTGCAGACTTCTGGCGGACTTTTCGACATGGGGACCGTGCTGATCGAAGCGGATCGTTGTGTGGTCTGGACGGCGGATCTGAATCGACTGCTCTCTCAGAAAATCGATGACCTACCGGTCGAACTGTACCTCGAAGGCAACATCGTTTTTCAGCAAGGGGCTCGGGTGATCTATGCCGATCGGATGTACTACAACGTGCAATCCGAGTACGGGATGATCCTAGGGGCCGAGGTCCTGACGCCCGCCCCGAAGTACGAGGGGATTGTGCGGCTCAAGGCCGACGTGATCCAACAGCGTTCTCGCGAAAATTTCTTGGCCAATCGCGCAGCGATGACCAGTAGCCGCCTTGGGGTACCTCGCTACTGGCTTCAAGCCGATCGGATCGAGCTGAACGATCAACGCCAATCGAGCGATCAAACCGGACTGCTCGGTTTCGGGGTCCTGTCTCCCTCGGGGGACACTACGGCGATGAAGGCCAAAGCTCGGCATAATTTTGTCTACATGGAGGGTGTGCCTGTGGCGTATTGGCCGATCCTCAATACGAACGTCGATACCCCGAGCTTCTACATTTCAGGCGCAAGCTTCCGCAACGATAGTATTTTTGGCACCCAGGTCATGCTCGACTGGAATCTCTATCAGATCTTCGGAATCGATGCTCTTGACGGAACGAAGTGGACGCTTTCGACGGACTATCTGAGCGAGCGAGGGTTCGCGATCGGAACGAATTTTCGCTACAACCTACCTTCCCTTCACGGCGGTGGACCAGCTTACGGAGAATTCGACGCTTGGGGACTCAACGACGAGGGGCTCGATACCCTTGGAAGCGATCGGATCGATATGGTCCCTGAGGAGACGACCCGGGGAAGAGTGACTTGGCGGCATCGCCAGTTGTTATCACCTGACCAGGAGTTATGGGCTGAGCTCGGATACATCAGCGACCGAAACTTCCTCGAGCAGTACTTTGAAGAGGAATGGGATACGAACAAGGATCGCTCGACGGCCCTGCGATATCGCCACTATTTCATGGGTCAGCAAATGCTCGATCTATGGGCTCAGGTACGGTTGAATAGCTTTTTCACGGAAACGCAGTGGCTTCCGCGGGTCGATCATTATTGGCTCGGCCAAAACTTAGGGAATTTCTTCACTTGGTATTCGCACTCCCAGGCCGGCTATGGGCAATTGAAGGTTGCCTCGAGTCCGACGGCGCCGCAGGATGCTGCGAAATTTCAATTGCAGCCCTGGGAACAAACCTCCTCGGGCATTCAAGCAGTCACTCGTCATGAGATATCACTCCCCTTTGATACCGGCCATAGCAAGTGGACCCCGTATGTCTCGGGCGAAGCGGCTTACTGGGGTGAGGATCTCAACGGCGATTCCCTTGGGCGATTGACCGGGCAAGCTGGGCTCAGAACGTCGTTGCCGATGATCAAGGTCGCACCTGAGGTTCAGAGCTCACTTTTTAACCTCAACGGACTTGCTCATAAAGTTTCTTTCGAAACCGAAACTTGGTATGCCGACACGACCAAGGAACTCGATTTGCTCCCGCTCTATGATCCCATCGATGATAACAGCCAGGAGCACTTTCGCCGGCGATTGGTCTTCAACACGTTTGGAGGTAGCTTGCCAGCCCAGTTCGAATCTCGCGAATATGCAAGTCGACAAGGCATGCAGCGCTATGTCACAGCAGCCAGCTCTCAGATTGTCGCTGACCAGCTTCAAAGTCGCTTCGGGATCCACCAGCGATGGCAGACCAAGCGAGGGGTGGCAGGCCGCGAGCGGATCGCAGATGTCGTGGAGTTCGATGTCGATGCGATTTACTTTGCGAAATCGGAACGCGATAACTTCGGGGAGGATTTCGGAGGGTTGAACTACGAGTTTCGATACCACGTGGGGGACCGCGTGACCCTCTTGAGCGACGGATACTACGACATGTTCGACCGAGGATTGCAAGCCACCTCGATCGGTACCTTGATTTCGCGCCCTTTGCGAGGCGATTTTTATGTCGGCTTAACCAACCTCGATGGACCTGTCTCCGCCAAGCTCCTGACCTCGACTTTGACTTATCGCATGAACGACAAGTGGGCGGCCGTCGGCAGTTCCGTCTACGATTTTGGTCCTACGGGTAGCAACGGACATACGATCGGATTGACTCGAATTGGCGAATCGTTTCTGTTCCGAGTCGGGCTGGCTGTCGATAGCGGTCGGGACAATGTGTCGTTGCAATTTGCTCTCGAACCACGATTCCTACCGACGCGAGGACTTGGGGTTGTCGGAGGCCAAGCCATTCCGCCAGCGGGATTCTTTGGGCTCGAGTAGCGAACCATCAACTCGGTCCCGAAGAGTGCTTCTCCTCGGCTGCGCTACTGCGATAGTACATGGGTAGCAAACCGAACGGCTCGACCGTTTGATCTCTCAGCCATGCTCGCCAGCCGAGTCTTGCGACGGTCGAAGCTCGAGGCTCGCCCAACTGCTTTGGTTCCCAAACAAGCTTGCTCTTATCGAGCGCTGTTTGGCTCTCTGCACTTGGAATCTCCCGGTAGCAATCTCGGAGTTTTTCAAGCGATGGTCCTGCGACACCGATGCAACCGGAGGGATCCTGGGCAGTGAGCTCCTGGGCTGAGAGTTCTTGGGCCAACCAAGTATTGTCATCGATTCGAGTTCGGGTCGTCTCGACGCACTCCCCTGCCCCGATGCGATACTTGGCCCAAAAACTCTGTCCTCGAAACGCGTCGGCCACTGCAAACAGATCGAGGCTTTGCGACTCGGGTACGGTTCGAGAATCGGATTTTGTCCGCGAATCGGATACTTGCTGAGCGATGACCTCAAGCGTATCGATCGCCAGGATGGGTATTTGCAACGCATAGGCCATCACTTTGGCCGTCGCGATCCCGACGCGTAACCCGGTAAACGACCCGGGGCCTTGCACGACTGCGATTGCGTGAAGGTCTTTGGGAGCAAGCCCGTCTTGGGCAAGCAGCTTTTGGATCGCTGGTGCCAGCGTTTTTGCCGACCCCCAGGTTGGGTCCAAGTCGAGCGATAGGATTTCCAATCGCTCGGTTAGATTTCTCAAGCAGCGACCTGGCAGGGACCAATCCAAGCCGATCGATTCGCGGAGTCCATCGAGGGATTCGGTGGATTTTGCCAAGGCGATCGACCCGCTCCGTCCCGAAGTTTCCAACGCGAGCAGGTTCGTCGTCATGCATAGAGCCTAGTTGGAGGGTTCGGAATGTCGGGGGTGGTGCCCTAGCTTCCAGCGATGGATTGCCAAGTGGATTTAGCGATTGCCAGCGCCTGGTCGATGTTCCCTGGAAGTTTCCCGCCGGCTTGGGCGAAGTCGGGTCGACCTCCGCCACTGCCTCCGACCACTTCGGCCACGGGAGCGATCCACTTGCCAGCACTGTATCCTTGGTCGACAAGGGACTGGCTCAATCCAGCGAGCAAAGTGACTTTGTCCTGTTCGTGGGTTGCAAACAGAACCGCCACGGGCTTGGCTGACTTTTTGCGGATTTGATCGATCCACTGTCGCATCATAGCGGTATTTGCGTTGGGTACCCGAGCGATGATCACCAGGGTCGGGCCAACGGCTTGGGCGGATGCGATCAGTTGATCGACGTCTAAGTTGCTTGCGCTTGAAAGCTGCGCGAGTTGCTCATGGAGTTGGTTCTCTTCGGCCAGCAAGGCATCCATTCGACCTCCGACTTCGTCGAGCGAAACGTTCATCGCTCTGGCGGCCTGCTTCAGAGCGCTGCGAATATCTGCATAAGCCGGTTTGGATCCTGCTGAGGATTTTTGGCCACCGACTTTAACCGGCGGGGCTTCATTGCCACCTGCCGATGTAGCGATTTTTTTCAATTTGCGAATGGCGCTCACAAGCTCGAGGGTACGAGGAGCCAGTTGATCGATTGAGCAGCCGAGTTTTTGGGCGACCAGGGCCGCTTGGGCTTCGATTTTGGCACGGTACTCAAGAGCTCTAGGGCCGGTCAAGGCGGTGATCCGTCGGACGCCTGCCGAGACGCTCTCATCGGTGAGGATTTCCAATGTACCGATTTCGGCGGTATTGCTCGCGTGGGTACCGCCGCAAAGTTCGCGAGAAAAATCTCCCATGCTGACCATGCGGACTGGATCAGGGTACTTTTCTCCGAAGAGCATCATCGCACCGAGTTCGCGGGCTTGGGCTAGAGCAACGGTATCCCAGCGGATGCTTGCTCCTAGGGAAATTTTTTCGTTGGACAAGCCTTCGATGAGCTTTAGGTCGTCGTCCGAGAGGGAGTCTTGGTGGCTGAAGTCGAATCGCAACCAATCCGAGTCTACTTTGCTTCCTTGCTGTTGGGCGTGTTTTCCGAGTCGCGATTGGAGAGCATGGTGCAGGACGTGGGTTGCCGAGTGGGCTCGGCGAATCGAGTTGCGTCGATTCTCGTCGACTGCGGCTTGGACGGTTTCGCCTTCCTTAAGGGTGCCTGAGAGCATGCGTCCAAAATGGACGATCAAATCGCCGCTTTTCTGCGTTCGGTGACTTCAAAGCTGCCGTTGGTGGTTTGCAGTTTGCCTGTATCGCCTACTTGTCCACCGCTCTCTCCGTAGAAGGGGGAGCGATCCAAGACGATGCGGAGCATTTCGGCTTGGGTGTCGTTCGAGACGGAGCTGACGAGGCGATCGTCTTTGGGTTTTCCGACGATGACCCCTTTGATCTGGGCTGGAGTTTGAGCGGTGGTATATCCGAGAAACTCCGATTGGTGCAGAGCTTCTTTGAGCGTTTCGATCGGGCCGGTTTCGAATAGTTCGACGGTTCCACCGCCGCTGATATCCCCGTGCCTGAGCATCGCTTCGCGGTATCCATCCCAATCAAAGGAGTATCCTCGCTCGGCGGAGATCTGTTGGAAGAGTTCTGGTGGAACCCCGTGCGTTTGGTAGAGCGTAGCGGCTTCGGCGCCATCGACCATGGTGCTCCCTTTGCCGGACATATCATCGAACAAGCGGTCGATGCGTTCGAGTCCCGACCCGATGGTCGCAAAGAAGTCAGCTTCCTCGCGCTTCATCACCGCTGCGACGCGGTCGGTGGTATCGGAAAGTTCGGGATAGGATCCTTTCATCATTTGGGCGACGATCGGGACGAGTTGATGGAGGAACGGATCCCTCATGCCGAGTTGATGGCCGTCTAGAACGGCGCGTCGCAGGAGTCGTTTGATGACGTAGCGCGCTTTTTTCGGTCCGGGATAGACGTTTTCGTGGATGGCAAAGCTACAGGCTCGGACGTGGTCCGTGATCCGACGCAAACGACGGCCATCGTCGCTTTCGTAAGCGTATTTCACGCCGCAAACCTCGGCGGCAGCTTGGACAATCGGCATGAGGATATCGATATGGAAGTTCGTCGGTACGCCTTGTAGGACGCTAGCGGCTCGTTCCAATCCCATTCCTGTATCGATGTTCTTGCTCGGCAAGGGTCGAAGGTTGTTCGGTGGTTCTCCGACTCGATTGAATTGGGTGAAGACCAGATTCCAGATCTCGACGGTCTTGCCCCCTTCGAGGGTGTAGTAGATTTCGGAACAGGGGCCACAGACTCCATCGGGGCCTTGGCTCGGGGCGCTGGCTGGCCAGAAGTTATCGGCTTCGTCCATCCGGGTGATCCGCGAGGTGGGCAAACCAATTTTTTCGTTCCAAATCTTGGCCGCTTCGTCATCGTCTTTGTATACGGTGATGGTCAGTCGATCCGGATCGATCCCGAACCATTTCTTGTCCGTCAGGAGTTCCCAAGCCCAGGCGATCGCTTCGGCCTTGAAGTAGTCACCGAAGCTGAAGTTGCCTAGCATTTCGAAGAAGGTATGGTGGTAGGCGGTCCTACCGACATTGTCGATATCGCCTGTGCGCAAGCATTTTTGGCAAGTCGTCGCGCGGGTGTAATCGAGTTTGACTTTTCCGAGAAAATGGTCCTTGAACTGATTCATGCCCGCTGGGGTGAAGAGGACCGACGGATCCCACGTTGGGACCAACACATCGCTGGCTTGGCGATGATGACCCTTGGACTCAAAGAACGCTAGGTACTTTTCTCGCAACTCGTCAGTTTTCATAATTCTGGATCGTTTGATGGAAGCTGAGGTCCGAGCCGAACCTCATGGGCCGCAAATAATGGCCTAAATTTACCCTCAATTGCTCCCTTCGCGTAGTCCTGCTAGGGCCAGGAACCGCTACGATATTTCTCAAATTTGTATAGGTTCGCTCGTCGATAAGGTGATTGCTATGTCCTGGGAATCGATCCAAGCTCGTTTGCTTCGACGAAAAACGCTCGCTCAGATCGACCAGGAATACGAAAACCAATCCGCCCAGTCGCTCGTCCGTAGCTTGACCCTGTTTGACCTGACCTGTTTTGGAATCGCAGCGGTCATCGGTGCGGGAGCCTTTACGACGATCGGACGGGCTTCGTTTGACGGCGGGCCTGCAATCTCGCTGCTGTTTGTCATCACGGCTGTCGCATGCCTCTTTTCGGCTTTGTGCTACGCGCAGTTCGCATCGAGCATCCCGACAAGTGGGAGCGCCTATACCTACGCGTTTGTGGCCTTCGGGGAACTGACGGCCTGGATGATCGGCTGGAATTTATTGATGGAGTACGCAATCGGCAACAGCGTCCTTGCGTTCGCTTGGTCGAGCTACTTTGTCAACCTTCTCGAAGGGATGCAAGGATGGCTGTCGGGATTCGGATGGGGTTTTCAGATCCCTCAATGGCTGGTCCAGGACTACTACAGTTCTGCGCAGGCTCCGGCCCAGTGGGCTGCGGTCCAAGCGGCCGACGGCGTTGCGGGCGAGGAGCTCCAAAGGCACCTTCAAGCTTGGGAAACGGCTCCGAGTCTCGGCGGTCTGAAATTGATTCTCGACCTGCCTGCCATCGTGGTCAACGTCCTGATTACGGCTCTTGTTATCGTCGGGATTCACGAATCGAAAAAAGTCAGCAACGCGATGGTCTTGCTGAAAATGGCCGTTGTAATTCTGGTCGTTTTGGTCGGAGCGTTCTACATCAAGCCGAGCAATTGGAGTCCCTTTGCCCCGAATGGACTCGAGGGTGTTTTCAAAGGGATCGCCGGTGTCTTCTTTGCCTACATCGGTTTTGATGCGATCTCGACGACCGCCGAGGAGTGCAAGAATGCTCAACGCGATATTCCTCGCGCGACGTTGCTGACGTTGCTGCTATGCACGATCATCTACATCATCCTCTCGTTTACTCTGACCGGTATGGTCTCGTATAAGGAGCTCGATGTCGACGATCCGCTTGCTTATGTCTTCGAGAAGATCGGACTGCCCTCTTTGGTCGGTATCATTTCGCTCAGCGCCGTGATCGCGACGACGAGCGTCTTTCTGGTCTTTCAACTTGGCCAACCGAGAATCTTCATGAGTATGGCCCGCGATGGGCTTCTCCCCAAACCTTTTGCCTCGATCCACCCGAGATTTAAAACCCCTGCCTTCTCGTCGGTTATTACCGGGGTGATGGTCGCCTTGCCAACTCTTTTTTTCAATTCCCAGTTCGTCACCGACCTGGCCTCCATCGGCACGCTGTTTGCGTTCATGCTCGTGTGCGGAGGGATCCTCGTCTCGGGAAGCACCAACCCTGATTCGAAGGGATTCCGGGTCCCTAAGTTGCCTGGCCAGGTTCTCCTGCCGCTGTGCTTTGTCGCTTACTGTTTGATTTTGCCGAAGCTTCCAGACAATCACCAATTGGGTGGGGACTGGATCCCGGATGGCAATTTTCACTACGATCGAATCCCGTATGCGATCTTCCTGTCGGTCTTCTTGGCTCTATCGGTCGCTGCGGTGCGATACCGTTGGTCGGCCATCCCCGTCCTAGGGGTTGTTGTCAATCTTTACCTGATAGCGGGACTCGGAGCGGCCAACTGGATTCGTTTCGGCATCTGGTGCGCGATCGGACTGCTGGTCTACGCTCTGTATGGCTACCACCACAGCCGACGCCGAAGCGAGAGCTTCAGTTCGTCATGAGTCGCTGATCTTGATCACCAGCACCGGAACGTGAGAAAAGCGTACGACTCGCTCTGCAACACTTCCCAGGACCAATCGAGAGATCCCGCTTCGGCCGTGCGAGGGAATCACGATCAGGTCTGCACCGATGGTCTTGGCTCGTTCGACGCACGTAAGGCCAGGATCACCGATCATCACTTCCTTGGAGCACTGAGCAAACCGAGGGTCGGCGAATTCCTCATCGAGCGCTTTTTGTGTGTATTCGAGGCGAACTTGATCATCGATTGCCTCGACGGGGAATCCCTCGGGGGCTAAGGGTATGAAGGTCGGGAGTACATGCAGGATGTGGACTTGGGAAGGTGAATCGGCGATCGATAACGCCTTTTCTACCGCGACGCGCGAATGCGCAGAGAAATCATAAGGGACCAGAACCGCTTTGCTAATCGACCATGCCATGGTTACCACCTTTTGGGTGCGAGAGAGGTACAGAACCCGGAGGATTGCATCGCTATGCATTCTTTACGGGCTGATGGATCCATTCTACGCAGTTGGCTGTTCGCAGAGGGGATCGTTCCCGAAGAGTTTGTGCGAAAATCATCGGGCGCGATATTCTTGATTTGAGGGGCCGCTCGTATACGATGACGGTTTGTTTGGAAGTCAACCAAACGTTCCGTTGAATCCTCTCGTTCCCTTAAGGGTGTTTTGTAATGCGATCATTCCGACAACGTCTTGTGCGCCTCGCCGCAACATGTCTCTTGCCCAACATCGGCAACCCTGCGAGCATCGTGGCTACTTGCTCAACCTCCATGTTTCTCGGGGCCACGTGTGTCCTTGCCCAGGACCTGCCTTCGGTCGATAAGATCACGGCGATGAAATTGTTCGAGGTCCCTAGCTACTGCGAGGGGGTCGTTTTCGATCACGATGGCAAAGGCTACATCTCATGGGATAAAACGCTTACCGAGTTCCAACTCGATGGAACGCATCGGGATTTTGCAGTCACCGGGGCTCCAAACGGACACAAAGTCCTCGCCGACGGAACCCATTTAGTCTGTGATGCAAGTCAGCATGCGGTGCTCCATCTGGATCGCGATGGAAAACCACTGGCTCCTGCATCCAAAGAATGCGATGGCAAGCCACTGCGAGGTCCTAACGATTTGACTCTCGATCCCCAAGGAGGCTTCTACTTTACCGACCCGGGCGACTCGGGCAAAGATAAACTTATCGGCACCATTCATTATGTCGACACCGCAGGCAAAACCCATTTGGTCGCCTCGGGGCTGGCCTTTCCAAACGGCATCGTGCTTACCCAAGAGGGCAAGCGGTTGCTCGTCGGAGAGAGTCAATTCAATCGCGTCCTCGAATACCCAGTTCTATCTCAGGGCAAAGTCGGGCCGATGAAGGTGTTTGCAGACCTGCCCAAAAATCCTAGCGGAAAATGGGAAGACAACCAGCCCGACGGTATGTGCTCGGACGCCAAAGGGAATCTGTACGTCGCCCATTACGGAATGCAACAGGTCCAAGTCCTCGATCCTTCTGGCAAGTTGCTCAGGTCCTACCCAGGCGGCAATCGCCTGACGAGCAATGTGGCTTTCGGAGGCCCTAAGCATGACCAGCTCTTTGTCACCGGGGCGATCCAAGCCGACGGCAAACCCGGTGCGGTATTTCGGTTGGATCTAGGGATCCCAGGCCGGGTGATTCTACCGACGAAAAAATAAGCCAGCTTTTACGGCGGTTCCAGCAACGATTTTGGGTACTCAGCCGCCGGGGTTTTGATCCAGGCGGCAGTTGTTGATCGAGAACTCCAAAATCGCAATCGCTCCGATCTGCTCGAGGCGTTCCATGATCGTGATGACCTCTTTGCGTTTGACCATCGCTCGAACCGCGCACCAGTTGGGATCCTCCAAGCTGTTGACTGTCGGGGAGGTAAAACCAGGGGTGATTGCCTCGGCCTGCGACAACTTCGCCCGGGGGATGTTGTACTCCAGGAGCGAATAATCGCGGGCGATGACGACCCCCTCGAGCCTTCGAACAATACGATCTGCGGTGGCTAGATCTCGGCATTTTGGACTTTGGATCAAGACAGTCTCGTACTCGCCGATGATGTCGAGGATTCTCAATTGGTTTGCCGCGAGCGTGCTGCCCGTTTCGACCAAATCGACGATCGCATCGGCCACACCCAGCGAGATCATGATCTCGACCGATCCGTTCAGTCCCACCAAATGGACCGGCGCGGAGTGTTTGTTCAAGTACCGTTCGGTTGTCCTTGGGAAACTCGTTGCGACTCGCTTGCCCGCCAAATCGCTGGCCGATTGGATGTTGCCATGCAAGGGCACGCATACAGCCAATTTGCATCGACCCACCCCGAGTTTCATTCGGACATCGATCTGTGCACCGGCCTCCTCGACCAAATCGCTTCCGGTGATTCCCAGATCGATCGCGCCTTCGGCGCACAGCGTTGGAATATCGTCGGTTCGGAGAAAGGTGATGTCGGCAGCAAGTCCACTGACGCGCGCAAATAAGGCGCGTTCTTGGCGACGGAAGTTCAGTCCAGCCTGGAGCAACAGTTCGGTGGCCAATTCGCTCAAGCGGCCTTTGCTCGGTATCCCAATTCTCAACATGTTGTCGCTTAAACTCATTGCCCTTGCTGCTCCTTTTGGCGATTCTGCTTTTCCACGATCCCTGATACCCCCTCGCGACGTTCAAGTTCGGCTCGCAGTTGCTCTACGGTGATCTGTCGCGTTGCGAGTATGACCCACAGATGGTAGAGCACATCGCAAGCTTCCTTGACCAAGTGCTCACGGCCAGCGGGGCCTTCCTCGCGGGCCGAATCGACGAGTTCAAAGACCTCCTCGGAGAGCTTGCCCCCCATCTTGGACAATCCACCCCGGATCAATTTGGTCGTATACGAACCCTCGGGCAACTCCTCGGCTCGGAGGTGTAGCTGCGCCATCAAGCGGTCTAGAATATCCGTGGACATCATGAAAAAAACGCCGAAGCCGAAAAGGACAACCCGGACAACAGAAAACCCTGCGTCCCAGATCGAATATCCTAGGCATTTAGGGGTTATTTGTCGATTCCAAGTGGTTGCCAAGTCCCTATAACATGAGGAAACCCTGCCGCTGCCTTTTCGCTTTCGCGATCGATCTGCCGATGAACTCCGAAACCCTTGTGCTCGCCGATTGGATTGTTCCCCCTCTGGACAATGTCGTGTACCTGACAGGACCGACCGGTTCGGGCAAAACCCAAGTCGCCCTCGAGCTTGCTGAATCCCTGGAAGCCGAAATCGTTTCGGTCGATTCGATGGCCGTCTACAGAGGTATGGATATCGGGACGGCCAAGCCGAGCATCGAAGCCCGCGAAAAGATCCCCCATCACTTGATCGATATCGTCGATCCGACCCACGATTACAGCGTCTCGGAGTTTCTCCAAGAATCTCACGCTCAGGTCGCAAAGATACAAAGCCGAGGTAAAAACGTACTGCTCGTCGGCGGAACGCCTTTGTACCTGAAATCCTTGATCTGCGGTTTCTTCCAAGGCCCACCGGCCGATTGGGATTTTCGCAAGGCCGTCGACGAGGAGGTCCAGTCGGTGGGAGTCCAAGCCCTGGCCGAGCGACTCAAGCAAGTCGACCCGCTTTCGGCTCATCGGATACTCCCTGGCGATCAACGACGCATGGTTCGGGCTCTGGAGGTTGCTAAATTGACCGGAAAACCTCTTAGCCACTGGCAGACTCAATTCGAACGCTTCGTTGTGCCGGCCAAGAGCAAGGCATTTGTTCTCGGTTGGGAACGATCGGTCCTGCACCATCGGGTCGCACACCGCGTCGATCGGATGCTCTGCGAGGGGCTTGTCGATGAAGTCTCCTCGCTGCGCGCGCGCTACGGAACCCTTGGCCGAACCGCCTCCCAAGCCGTCGGCTATAAGGAACCGATCGAGTATCTCACCGGCTCGATCACTTGGGACACCATGAAAGAGAAAATCACCGTGCATACCCGGCAGTTCGTAAGACGCCAGGAGATATGGTTTCGATCCATGCCGGGCATTCAACGGCTGGAATTGACCCGCGATGAGGATCTCGGCACGGTCGCTTCGAAGATTCTCTCAGCGTTGGAAAATCGGCAAGTAGCCTAAATCCAATTGGAGCATGATCAGGTTGCAAGCCGAGATGTAGATGTTGTGGATCTGACCTTCCCAAGCTCCCTCGGGGCCTTGGTCGTTCTCGATGTTCGAATAGAGTCGATCTCTGAAGGGCAACCACTCCTCGTCCCCTTGGCGGTACACGACTTGGCTGTAGTACAAGTACGTATAGTGCCAGTGGCCAAACGCATCGTCAACCTTTTTGACATCGTAGAGTTCCCTGCGGCTGTAGGTGAGCATCTCGGGAACTTTGGAGTTCTCATAGTCTCCTGCGTTGTACAAGGCAGCAAGGGATGCGGCGGTGATCGCTGGCCGGGAGCTTCCCATCTGCTGGCTCGAGTAGCTGATGCCCCCGTCTGGGTTTTGACAGGTGTAGATGTACCGTTTGGCCGCTTCGATGATTTCACCTGGGACGGTGATCCCTGCGTTGCGACAGCCTCGCAATCCTTGGACCTGGGTGATCGTCGTCGAGCCTTCGTCGTAGTCTTGGCCGTCTTTGGCGCTGACGTAGCCCCAGCCGCCGGCTGGAGTTTGCGCTTTACCACAGAATGCGACCGCTCGATCGAGCGTTTCGACCAGATCGTCTCGCCGATCCTGCAACCCTTCTTCCCCGAGCACTTGGGATAGAAACAGCATCGAAAAGCCGTGACCATAGGTGTAACGCTGGTCGTTTTGAGGGTCCCCAATGAGGCCATTTTTTCGGGATTGGGACAACAGGTAATCGGTCGTCCGTGCAATCTGTTTCGAGTAGGGGCCTTGGGTGACTGTCGAACCGCTGCAAAGCAAAGCCAGGCCCGCTAGGGCTGTAACGGCAACTGGGTAAGGGGGCGTGTTCCACTGTCCTCGCGATGATTGGGTACGGGCCAAGAAATCCAAACCCCGACGCGTGGCTGCGTCCCATTTGGGGTTGCGCTCGGCAGCTTCGCATCGTTGGCAAGAACGATCTGCGGAGCTTGCAAGTGCCAATCCACTTGCCAGAGCACCAGCGAGAAAGCCGCGACGTCGGATCGATGGGATGGGTCTCATGCGTTGGTAGCCTGCATTGGGTTGGATTCGGGGGACGTAATCGGTCATCCAGAGGGCCGTGCATCCAGAGGGCCGTGCATCCAGAGGGCCGTGCATCCAGAGGGCCTTGGGGCAATCAGCCCGCATCGGCGAAAAGTGGTGTCGATAGGTAGCGTTCTCCGAGGCTGCACATGATCGTGACGATCCGCTTGCCTTTCCACTCCGGACGCGAAGCCAACTGCGCCGCGGCACAGAGGTTCGCGCCGCTGCTGATTCCGGCCATGATCCCCTCTTGACGATGGAGCTTGCGGCCCCATTCAAAGGCCAGCTCGTCGTCGACCTGGATCACCTCGTCGATCAAGGATGTATCGAGATTCTTGGGGATAAACCCAGCTCCGATCCCTTGGATGCGATGCTTGCCGGGCTGTCCGCCACTGATCACCGGGGACTGCTTGGGCTCGACGGCTATGGCTTTGAAATTCGGATTGAGTTTCTTGATGTACCTTGCGACACCCGTGATCGTTCCCCCAGTTCCAACACCCGCGACGATCGCGTCGATATTCCCGGCCGTATCGGCCCAGATTTCCGGCCCGGTCGTGCGTTCGTGAATGGCCGGATTGGCTGGGTTTTCAAACTGTTGCGGCATCCAGCCGAGGCTGTCGGCGGCGACCAGTTCGTTGGCTTTGGCGATCGCTCCTCGCATCCCTTCGGCCGCTGGGGTTAAGACCAGGCTTGCCCCGAGGGCCTTGAGCAACGCTCGACGTTCGACCGACATCGATTCGGGCATGGTCAATGTCAAGCGATAGCCCTTGGCCGCGCATACAAAGGCCAAGGCGATCCCGGTATTGCCGCTGGTCGGCTCGATGATGTGCGTGTCTTTGTGGATCTTGCCGCTTGCCTCTCCATCCTCGACCATCGCAAGCCCGATGCGGTCTTTGACGCTCTTGAGCGGATTAAAAAATTCGCACTTGGCATACACGGTGGCCGCATCGGATCCTATCAGACGGTTGATCCGGATCATCGGGGTGTTGCCAACAGTTTCGACGACGTTGTTAAAGGTTCTTCCAATAGGCATAGCAAACTAGATCCATCTATCTGGAATTGTGGAATGAAACGTTACGAGTCGGACTCAGGACGGTCGGCTTTAGTGTACTCAATTTGGGTTCCAAGGCCCACCTCGGTTTGGCTGCAAGTCGATCGGATCAGGCTCGATCGAGCCTTTGCCGAAGCTTTTCGGCCATGTGGGGTGGGTTTTGAGCGTTCCAAACGCATGAGCTTACGGCCACCCTGGCGAATCCTGCTTCGAGAACCTGCGGGAGATTCTCCAAATGGATCCCACCGATTGCAAAGGCGGGTACGGCCGGAGCGTTGGCTTGCAACCAACTGGTCGCTTGAAGCAAAAAAGGAATTCCGGAAAAACGATCAAAAGATTTCGTCTGGGATGCGAAGGTGGGACCACAGCCGATGTAGTCGACTCCCATGGCGACTCCCTTTTGGACCTGCCCGAGATCGTGGGTCGATAGGCCTAAGTATTGCCATGGCTGCAAAATCCGTCGCGAGGATCGCACCGGCAGGTCCTCCTGTCCGATGTGAACTCCCGCCGCGTTTGTCGTCGCTGCGATATCGACTCGGTCGTTGATCAAAACTCGCGTCGCGCTCGTCTCGACCGCTTCCTGGGCCACTTGAAAATACTCCAAAACGCGAATTGCATCGGCATGCTTGTCGCGAATCTGAATCAGTTGGACTCCTGCCTGCGATATCTCCGCGATCCTTCGTCCGAATGCGTCGAGCGCAAGTTGACAGTCGACCAGAACATAGAGCTTGGCTTTCTGTAGGAAACCCAAATCTCTCTGGCAGGCCAACCGCAACGCAGCATTCAAGTCGTAAACTTTGTATCGCTGTCGCTCGATCGAAGCGGCCTGATTGGGTGCGAGCACCTTGATGGCCTCCTCGATCACTCGCAATCCTTGTTCGACTCGCGAGGCCGCTGCTGCGACGATCGAGACAAGGCCCTCGGGACGCTGCATCTCTTGAGTCGTTTTGCTTTCCCTGCCGACGTCTCCTTGTGCATCCCTTGCCGAAACCAATGCGGCTTGCCCTAAGGAGCCTTGCCCTAAATCATCGATCGACTGTTGCAGGGCATGGCGAATGCTCTTGTAGTCGACTTGCAATTGGACCCATCCAGAAAACCTGGCTACATCCTCGAGGGTGCGGAGGCCTTCCATCACCCGGTTGGTGTTCGCATCGAGCATCCGGCGCAAAACGATTTGGGAATGGTCGTTGGATTCGTTCATGAACGGACTCTATTTCTGTTGCTCCAAAAGCATCGAAAGATAGCTTCGTTTCTCGATGTGGTGAAGCCCTACGAAATTCGCCGCCGATGCGATGGCTTGCTCGGCCCTAGCCAACTCCTCGGGGGAATCGACGACACATTCGACTTCGGCGAATATCCCTAAATCGCAAACATCGTCGAATGTGACTTTCAAGCCTGGGTGGAAGTGCTCGAGTGAAAAAACTCTGCGAGTTTTTCGAACGACGGCGACGGGCTCGAAACCTAGGTTTTCCCAAATCCTCAGCCAGCCTGCCTCGCTTCTTTCGGCCAAGGGCAATTCGATTTCCGGTCGGGTCTTGAACAAGCCCTCTTGGCGAGGACCTTTGTAAGTGATGTGCCACTGGTCGTTGACTCGGCGCATCCGAAGCGCCTCGTCGGTGATCCTGAAATCCCTCGCTGGGTGCCTTAAATAATGGTCTTCTTGAGATTCCGACTCGAGTTCTTTTGCGCCTAGTTTCTCCAGGTGGGCCAATAGCGCGATGGAGTCTTCGACTCGGTACTTTCCCTCGATCTCCATCGGGTATTGTTTCATCGGGTCTTGTGTCTTGGAGCTAGCCATCGTTCATCTCGACGTCGCGTAGTTTCGAATCGCCTGGACCATCGACTTCATCTTAACTGGATCCTTGATCCCAGGCGAGGATTCAATCCCACTGGCGACGTCGATCCCACTTGGTTCGACCAAATCCAAGGCTTCGGCGAGGTTGCTCGGATCCAATCCACCGGCGAGCAGCAGCGGGGCGCTCGAACCGTCGGCTTTGAGAAAACTCAAGGGGCGAGGTCGCAGCAAGCCCCAGTTGGCCCGTTTGCCTGTTCCCCCTTTTTCGATCGGATCGTAAGCATCGACGAGCATGCCGATGACGGGGGAATGCTCGTGGGAGCACTCCTGAACCCAGCTTGTCCAATCCGGATCGTCCAGAGGGCCTCGGTAGGCCAAGGCCTTAAGAATCGGCAATCCTGGCCAGTAGGTAGAATTCTCGAACTCCATGAGCCATTCGACGGACTCTTGGCCGTGCAATTGGATCGCATCCAGGGGGCACACCGAGAGGACACGATCGATCTGCTCGGGAGTCGCATCGACAAAAATCCCGACCCGCATGCAGCAGCCTTGTACGAGCGACGAGAGTCTCTTGGCCATTGCCGGTTCGACATATCGTTTGCTCTTGGGGTAGAAATTCAGCCCGATCGCATCGACTTCCAGATCGATCGCGTCGGCTAGATCCTGCTGGCGAGTGAACCCGCAGAACTTGATCCTCGGTGGCTTGGGTTGGAATGTCATGTCTGCTTGGCGATTTGGATGCAGCGGTCGATTCGGGCCTCGGAGGAATCCTTGCCCAAGATCCCAAATGCATCAAACACGCCGACCCCAGAGGTCTTGCCCGTCAGCGCCAATCGGATTGCATTGATGCAAGTTCCTAGCTTCTGACCGCGGGTTTCGACCATGGCCTTGATCTGGCCCTCGAGGGCTTCTGGGGACCATGGTTCGCAGGCCCGAACAAGACTTTTTGTCTCTTCGAGCAATTCGACCGCTTTGGGCTCTGCTCGGACCCTTTTGTCGAATCCAGTTTGATCGTATTGCAACTGATCGTCTGCAACGAAGAACTCCTCAAATTCGAGGATATCTCCTGCGATTTTGATCCGATCGGCTGCGGCCAAGACCACCTTGGTGCAATGTTCAGCGATCTGGCAAGGTGCCGGATCGGCAACCCAACCTGCCTTTTGGAGGTAGGGCAGCACCATGGCGACCTTTTTCTTCGTATCGAGCCGGTGCATCCAGCGAGCTTGGAAGGCAAGGAGCTTTTGTGGGTCAAAGGAGGCAGGTGCTTTATTGACCCGTTCGAGCGAGAAATCTCGGATCGCTTCTTCGAGTGTAAAATCTTCGGTGCTATCGTCGAGCGACCATCCGAGGAGCAGAAGGTAGTTCAAAATCGCACCGGGTAAAAAACCTGTTTCGCGGTAGAAATCGACGACGACCGGATTGAATGTCTCAGGTGTCGTTTGCAAATGGGCCTTGTTCGTCACGCTTGTCCCTAATGCCGCGAGCATCGCAAAGTCTTTTTGCTTGAGGTACTTGTCGAGCTTGCGCTTGCTCAGTTTGGCTGTCCCCCCCGGTTCTGCCACATAAGGCAAATGAGCGTAGATTGGAAGTTCGTAGCCCAAGCTCTGCGCGATGAAAATTTGACGTGGGGTATTGGGTAAGTGTTCGACGGCACGGACCACATGCGTGATCTTAAAATCGTAGTCGTCGACAACGCTGGCCAAGTGGTACAAACAGGTTCCATCGGCTCGTTGAATGACGTGGTCTTGTTCGTCGGCCCATTCGAAAGAACAATCCCCTCGGATCAAGTCGTGGAATTGGCATTGACCGCTGCGGGGCATTTTCAACCGCACCACTGCGGTCCGACCCTCGGCTTCATAGGCCTTCTGCTGTTCGGGCGAGGTGGACATGAAACGACGATCGTAGAGGAAGGATTTGCCTTCGCGCTCTGCGATCGCTTTGTACTCGGCGAGTTCCTCGGTTTTGGCATAGTCCTTGTAAGCATGTCCGCTGGCAAGCAACTTCTCGACGGCGCGTTGGTAGTGTTCCGTCCGCTGCGATTGGAAGTAGGGCTCATAGGGTCCACCGCACTCAGGACCCTCGTCCCAGTCCAATCCTAACCAGCGGAAACCCTCGAGGATCGGCCTGAGTGCTGCCTCGACATTACGCTGCTGGTCGGTGTCGTCGATTCTCAAGAGGAATTGCCCCCCGGCTTTCTTGGCCAAGAGGTAATTGAACAGGGCCGTGCGAACCCCACCGATATGGAGGTAACCCGTCGGGCTAGGTGCGAATCGTGTGCGAATTGTCATAGATTCAAACGGCTTGTTGCGAAGTAGGCCAATCGATCCTGGGAAGGTCCTCCGCAGGTAGTCCTGCATGGAAGGAACCCTGGAAGGCACGGTGCACTAGTTCTGCGAATCCGAATTGGAAAACAAGCTCGGATCGCAAGCACCGCGCCAACATTGTTGCTCGATGTCGTGTACCCGCAAGTGCTGAGCAAAGGCATCAGGGCTTGTTCGTTGAAAATCGGCAATCAAAGCATTGCAAATCCTCGTCCAAGCCTTCTGGGTAGCCTGTCCCTTGATCTCGACGTATTCGATGCCTCCGGATCGGTCGTAGACCATCCCGTCGAGCTGGTATCGTCGGTCTTCCTCATGAAAAACCCAGACCCACGACCCGTCTAGCTCGGCATACATACCCTCCCAGGAGCCAATCGCTTCGAGGAATCCCTCGAAGCTCTGAGCAAAACTCAGATCCTCTTTGCTGTAGACCCGGACAAACATGGCCAATCCACCTACCGCCCCTCTGGGGCAATCGACTCTGGAGGGATGGCTTTGCCGTGTGGATCGACCGTCGGCCCACCGGAGACTTGCGCCAGACTCTCCCTTAGTTCTGATGACGTGTAGTGTTCGAGTGATTCGGCTGTCGCATGGAGTCTTGGGTCTGCGATGCTTGTTTCCTCTCTGAGGTAATGCTCCCACAAACGGTGGGTTCGGACCAGCACCTGAGCTTGCCGATATCCCGCTTGGGTCAAGCACCATTGCCCACCGGCACTGTTTATCCAGTTCTTGAGGGTCAGCTCGGCCAAGGCGGCTAGAACGACGGGCTCGGTGCGCTGCAACTTCGAGGCGATCCTATCGAGGCTTAAGGCGTGTTCGGCGGGTTCAAAGACCTCGGCTCGCTTGCTTTCCACATGCCGATAAAACAGAGCCAAGATGTCTTCGGCCAAAATGCGTTTGAGCATTTTTCTTTGGTTGATCCAACGCCAGAGCAATCCTCGCTTGGTTCCAAAGAAAATCGCTGCGATCAGAATGCAGCCGGAAACCACCGCGACCATGGCCGCAGAGTTGGCCGATTTGAATCCGAAAACGTGAGGAAGGCTAATTGCGATCCCATGTCCAAGAACGCTGCTGCAAACCGCGATCATCAGACTCCAAAAAAACATCGAATTGAGTCGATCCGAGAGCATCCATGCGACCGACGAAGGAACGATCAGCATTGCGACGACCATGATGTTTCCCACAGCGCGAAACGAGACCACGCAGGTCATTGCGACCAATGCTGCCAGGAGATAGCGGAGGAATCGCACCGGGACGCCTTGGGCTTGGGCAAGCGTTGAGTCGAACGTCGAGAGCATCCACCACTTCCAAAAAACCGCAACAACTAGCGCGTTAAACAAACACATGCCCCCGAGTTCGAGGACCACCTTGGGCACCTCTCCAAAAGGTGTGCTGGCGGTATCCAAAACGATCGTTTCCAAGTTTCCGTAAAGGACGCAAGATGGGTCGAGATCCACATGCTCGATGCGAGAGATCATGACGATTCCCAGAGCAAACATCGCTGTGAAAACCACTCCGATCGCTGCGCTCTCCTCGATCCGACCAAGGCCTCGAACGAGTTCGATCAGCCAGACGGACAGCACCCCGATGATGCCTGCCCCCAGAAGTGAGACCCAGGGACTCCGGCTGCCGAACAGGAGAAACGAGGCGGCGATCCCGGGAAGGACCGCATGACTGAGTGCATCGCCGATGAGGCTGAGTTTGCGCAGAACCAAAAAGTTACCGACGAGGGCACAGGCGATCCCGCACAGGATCGACGCGAAAATCATCCAGCCATCGACTTGCCAAGCCCACCACATCCTAGCGGCCTACATCCTCAAAGCGAACCGGTTTGCACGATTCTTTGCATCTCTATGCGACGCGAAAATCGATGCAGAGTAAAAACCGACCCTTATTTCTTGGTGCTTTCCATCTGGGCTATTTCGTCGCCAAAATCCAGCACGGGTTCGGGCGGAACGTCGTCGCTGGCTTCTTCGGGCTCAGGGTCACCTTTTTTCCTCTTCTTTGCCTTGGCCTTCTTGGGCTCCTTGGGCTTACTCGGTCCCTTCGGACGCCCTGTCAAGGCTGTGATCGTTGGCAACAAAATGACCGCTGCGATAAACGCCATCCAAACCAAGGGTAGAATTTTGAAGAGCATTGTGGCAAAGAGTGGAAATGTTCGTTGAACCGACCCAAAAACAACGCTATTACCTTAGTTCATGCTTTGGACGCGAGCAAGCCTCCAAATCGTATCATTTCCCAAAGGGCCAAATCGTATCATTTCCCAAAGGGACCGTGCCGAAACTCCCGATACTCACGCAAGGATGGGCTAAAGCATGCATCAGGAAGTCTTTCAATTCTTGCGTTATCTGGATGTCGAGCGCAATGCCTCCGACCTGACGATCAAATCCTATCGTGAGGATTTGATCGATATGGCGGACTTTATCACCGACGAAGGTCAGAAAAAACGGCGCCCCGGCGAGATCACCCCAACGGACCTTCGCGGTTACCTCACCGCACTGCACGATGCGGGCTATGCCCGATCGAGCATCAGCCGAAAACTTGCCTCGCTTCGGAGTTTCTTCAAATTTGCTCAGCGTCAGCAAATGGTCGATTCGAATCCGGCTCAACCGCTGCGAAACCCCCGGGGCACCCGAAAACTCCCTCATTTTCTTGGCAACGAAGAGATCCTCTCGCTCCTGAACGCACCGAATGCTCAAACCGAAATGGGCCGACGCGATCTTGCGATCCTTGAAGTCACCTACAGCGCCGGACTCCGGGTCAGCGAATTGGTAGGGATGAACGATCGCGATGTCGATTTTACCGATGGCACCATTCGAATCCGTGGGAAGGGTCGAAAAGAGAGGATCGGTCAGCTCGGCTCGTTCGCCAACCAAGCCCTGACCGACTACCTTCAAATCCGAAGGCCTGCCCCCAACGGCACCAAAGAACCTGCGACCTTCCGAAATAAATTCGGCGGCAGACTGACGGCTCGGAGTGTGGCGAGGATGCTCGAGAAGTACATCAAAGAGTGCGGTCTCGATACGCGTACCAGTCCACATACCCTCCGTCACAGTTTCGCGACCCACCTGCTCAACGGTGGGGCTGATATCCGCAGCGTTCAGGAGTTGCTAGGACATAAAAGCTTGGTGACCACACAGATCTACACCCACGTAAGCACAGCCAACATCAAAGCTGCCTACGATAAAGCGCATCCTAGGGCAAAGAAGTAATCTCAAAACCCGCTTAGGGGTCCAGCATCTGAGGGAATGCTACCATCCGACCGCATCGAGGACCTTCGATGTGGCCTTCGACGAATTGAGCACATAGAAGTGGATCCCGGGTATTCCGGACTTGAGCAAGTCTGCAACTTGGCTCGCTGCGAAATCCGTTCCCACTTGGAACTGCCAATCGGCTTGGTCGCTTTTGGCCAACGCATCGACAAAGTCTTGAGGGAGTGCGGCTTTGCACATCGATGCGATCCGCTGGATACTGGGCAAACTAATGACCGGAAGGATTCCTGGAATCACGGGGATTTTGATCCCAATCGCTTCACAACGATCTCTGAAGCGATAGAAATCTTCGTTGTTGTAGAACAACTGCGTGACGATCGCATCGGCACCAGAGTCGACCTTGCGCTTGAGGTTCTCTAAATCGACCTCGGCAGAGGGGGCTTCTTGATGGACCTCAGGGTAGCCTGCGACCAAGATTCCAAGTCCTGGGTACTCGCTTCGGAGCATCGAGACCAAATCGTTTGCATACCTCAGTCCTCCTTCGGTTTGCTTGAACTCCGTCTCCCCCTTGGGCGGATCTCCACGTAGGGCGACGATGTAGTCGACTCCGATCGCTGTGGCTTCGTCAAGGTAGGACCTGAGTTGCTCTACGGTCGATCCGACGCACGTCAGGTGGGAAGCGATTCGCAGATTATGCTGAGTCTTCAGAGCACCGAGAACTCCGAGAGTTCGGTCTCGGGTCGATCCACCTGCGCCATAGGTGCAGGTGAAAAAGTCGGGAGAAAAACGCTGTAGCTCCTCGACCGTGGTCATTAAATTTGGGAGAAGCTCTTCTTTCTTGGGTGGAAAAAGCTCGAAAGACAATCCACGAGTGCCACTTTGCAAACGCTCAGGGCTGAAAAAATCCTTAAGCTTCATCGAGCTACCTGCTGCTCCTAGTGAATCCGAACTTGGCCTGTTGTAACCGTCGATAACCGCAAGCTAAGATACTTCAAAACACTTTATTTGGGAAACCCTCAACTTTATGAACGATAAAAAACTCGCCGGTAAACGCGTTTTGGCTTTTGTTGGCGACATCTATGAAGATTTGGAGCTTTGGTACCCGAAGCTTCGGTTGATCGAAGAGGGTGCCCAGGTGATCGTCGCCGGCGAGCAAGCCCACGAAGTCTACGCGGGTAAAAACGGCTACCCTTGTACATCCGATGCGGCCATTGCGGATATGAATGCATCGGATTTTGACGCCGTTTTGCTCCCCGGAGGGTTCATGCCCGATCGCCTGCGACGCCTCGATCAAGTCAAAAAACTTATCCGAGACTTCTCGGACGCCAAAAAGTGCGTCGCGGCGATCTGCCACGGCGGTTGGCTGGCGATCTCCGCAGATGTCTATCGGGGGGTGCGGACTACCGGATCGCTCGGTATCAAAGATGATCTTGTCAACGCCGGGGCTCTGTGGGTCGATGCTCCTGTGGTCGTCGATAGGCACTTTGTCTCGAGCCGCAAACCCGACGATCTGCCCTGGTTTGCCAAAGCGATGGTCGATCTGATCGCTGCGCAAGCTCCAAGAGTGTAAGAACCCGAGTGTAACGACCCCCATGGACCAAGCGATCCGGTTTGTGCATATCAGCGATACCCATTGGGCCAGCGATGCGATTGCCCCGGACATCGATTCGCAGTCCCGATTCGATCAGCTTTGCGATCGGATCGCTGCGATCCCAGACCCCATCGACTTTATCTTCCACACCGGAGATTGGGTGCATCGCGGACATCTCGATGGCGATTCGGGCTGTTCGACCGATCAAGCTTGGGACCGACTGCAACGACTCGGTCTGCCTGTCCTAACGGCCGTCGGCAATCACGACCATCGCCAAGTGCTCAGCCAACGCCTTCGTGGCTCGCTCCCAAGAGACTGGAAAATTCACTCTGTGGATTGCGATGAAGGCCGACTTGCCTATTGGTTCGAGGTTCGCGGTGAATTTTTTTTAGTGCTCGACGCAAGAGCCTCTCGTCAGATCGATCCCCGGGGAGAGCTATGTGCCAGGCAGATTGCATCCGTCAGGAGACTCCTGGCCGAGGCCGATCGCCATTGGACGATTTTTCTGCATTATCCACCCATCGAGCTGGATTGCGAGTGGATCGATCGGACGATGCGGATCGACAACGGGCACCAACTCCACGAGCTTCTGGCCCTCCATTCCGGGCGTGTTCGCGGCGTGTTTTTCGGACATGTCCACCGCCCTGTATGCTGCCTGAAGGACTCGATCCTCTATGCCAGTTCCGGCAGTTCTGCAATGCACTTTCCCAATATGCCCGGCGATCCACAAGCCATCGTGCAGTCTGACCCTCTTGCTTTTGCCAACTACATCTGCATTCGCGACGGGATGACCTTGGTCAAAACGCAATGGACCATTTTGAGCCATTCTCCGTCGGACCGACTCACCGCGCTGTGAACCCAAGCCCCCATCGAATTTGAAATCCTCCATGGCAATGACTGCAACCCTCAAAGACTGGGCTCAGTTGGTTCGAGTCCCAAACACATTCACCAGCGCCGCAGATGCTCTGGCAGGTATGTGCCTCGGTGGTGCTTTTTCCATTTCGGTCTTTGAGCCCGCCGCAGGACTGCTCGCGGCACTCGCATCGATTCTGCTCTATTGGGGTGGAATGGTCCTCAACGACGTGTTTGACCTAGACGAAGATATGGCAAACCATCGACCCGGACCGATCGTCCGAGGCTCAATCGGCTTGGCCCAAGCCCGCTTCGTGGGCTCGGCGATGCTCGGGATCGGACTGGCTTTGGCTTGCGCGGCTGCCTACAGCATCCATGGCTCGATCTTTGAAACCCTCGCGGTAGGCATCCTGCTGATCACCGCAATTCTCGCCTACGACGGTCCCTTAAAAAAAACGCCACTTGCCCCGTTGGTTATGGGATTGTGCCGGGGGCTGAACCTAAGCATGGGTATGGCGATCGCCACCGGGCCTAAACTGCCGGATCTCTCTGGAGACCTTTGGTTCTACCCGGCTGCCTTTTGCCTTTATGTCATGGGATTTACCATCGCCGCTAGAAAAGAATTTCTCGGTGTCCAATCCCGCCGGCGTCTGTGGTTCGGTTGGTTGACGAGCCTTGCGGGGATCTGTTTGTTTGCATGGACGATTTGGAGATTCCCAAGCCCCTCGCTGATGCAAATCGCCCAACGACGCGGCGGTTCTGCGCAGTGGATTTTTCCTAGCATCATGCTCCTGCTAGCGGTCCCTGTTTTCCGCAGGGCCTGGAACTCGATTCGAACTCTCCGAGGCCCGGATCTTGGGCTGGCAATCCGTACCGCGATCCTCAATATCCTCTTTATCGATGCGACACTTGCCCTGATCTATTCCGGCCCTTGGATGGGCTTGCTCATCGCCGCTTTGGTCTTCCCAACGATCCTCTTGGGGAGAGTTTTCAGAGCGACCTAACGCCGTTCCTGTTTTGTTGGTTAAGACGATTGTCCGAGCCGATGAATTATTCATCGATTTCCAAACCGCACATGCCGATCCCCTGATCTCCGCAAGATGCGGATCGGGCAACTGGGCTCTTCCCCCAAGGACCGAATAGCTTTACGGATGGCTGGTTTATCCTCGATCCGAAAGGCTTTGTTTTCTATGCCCATCGAAATCGTAAATACCATCGTGGGTATTTTGTTCGTTGGAATTTGGCTCATCGTTGGTCATATCATTACGATCAACCACTCTTGAGTCCCACCTGCGATCAAAGCCATATCGGATGGGCATTGGTCAGCTCCACCGAGCTTCCAATTCGCCCCTCGTTGTGCCAAGCTCCGTAGGTGCCGACGGCCAAGATGCGTTCGGAGCCGACTTGCACCTCCCACCAGTCAGCCGATTCGACTTGGTGCAAGCTGACGAGCCGACCCGCGACGCGCACGCGCTGCGGTTCGGCTTCGAAGATCTCCTGGCAATCCTCTCGAGGCGAAGAGACGCTCAGAACCCGCCAATCGCTTGGGCGTAAGCCCACAAGAGCCTTCCGGCGATCCGATCGGTACCATTGCACTGATCGGTACCATTGCACTGGCGGTCTTCCGAGCAACTCGGCAACTTGTTTGCAGCTCGGCCTTCGATACACGCTTTGCAAATCCCCTGTCTGCAAAATCTTGCCGTCTCCCATCACACTGATCCGGTCGGAGAGCTCGAACGCTTCCTGGGAATCATGGGTGACATAGATGCAGGTAAGCCCTCGGTCCTGTTGCCAACCGCGCAGCAGTTTGCGAATTGGGCTCCGAAGGGACTCCTGCAAGTGCGCAAGCGGTTCGTCCATAAGCAAAATCGAACGTTCACTGAGCAGTGCACGGACAATAGCCAATCGCTGCAACTGCCCTCCTGAGAGCTCACTTGGCTTTCGACCCAGTACCCCCTCTAGTTCAAATTGACCGACCAATTCCTCTTGAAGTCCCAACGGTTTGCTTCCGGACAATTTCACCGCAAGCTTCAAATTCTCCGAGACACTCAAGTGGTCGTAAGTCGCAGCCGTCTGACCAACCAACGCGATTCCTCTTTGGTGCGAAGAAAAGTTGGTCGACTCACGCCCCATGAGCCATAGATCGCCTTTCGAGGGCCGCTGCAAACCGGCGATCAATTTCAAGAGTGTTGTTTTTCCCGATCCGCTTGAACCCAGTAGGCTATGGAATTCCCCACGCGAAACCTGCCACTGCAAATCTTCCAAGACCACGGTTCCTCGGTAGTCAAAGCTGATTTCTCGGAGTTCAACCGCTAGGTCCCCGCATCGTGTTGGGTCCTGTGTGGACATATTCAAATCCAAACCTTAAGGCTTCTGGCGCTGCAACCAAGTCATCACCACTGCTGCGACTTTGGTGATCGATTCGCCCGAACACTTGTCCGGGGTATCGGCCATCGTGTGCCAGTGACTGCGGGATCGCGAGGCGACCGTCGGGTAGTCAAAGTCGATGATGTCGATCGTCGGGATCTTGGCAATCTGATTCAAAGGAAGGTGATCGTCTCGAATCGAATGGAGAACTCGCGGACTAAATTCCTTGAGCCCCAGCTCTTTAGCAATTCCCCATACCTCCTTGGCCAATAACGGCGCGTATTTGAAACTGACCTCGTCCCAGGAAAGCTGCAACTCCTTATCGCCGATCATGTCCATCAAAATCCCCGCACGATAGGTCGTTTGCGATGGGGCGGAAACAATCTGCTCGGCAAAGTAAGTCGATCCGACAAAGTAATCTCCGAGAGTCATTCCGTTGTCGATGTAGACCAATTCCTCGGCATCAAAAAAAACAAAGTCGACACCGACCTTCAAATCCATTTGAGGCATCGCGTGGGCAAGCTCCATCAGAAGCGCCGTGCTGCTGCCTCCATCGTTGGCTCCGACGAATAGCCCCTTTGGGTTCTTCGGGTCTTGGTCGGGATAGGGCCGAGTGTCGTAGTGGGAGCACAGGAGCACGCGTTGCTTGATCTCCGGTTTCCATCGCACGATCAGATTTTTCACCTCGACCTGCTGGCCCGTAAGCGGGTGTTTGTGCATGAACACTTGCCACTCGGGTTTTCCTCCCAAAGCTACAAAATGGTCCCCGAGCAAGCGTTGCTGCTCAAGCATCCCAGCCGTGCCTGTGGTCCGAGAGCCGATCTTGCAGAGTTTCTCGAGGTAACTGAAGGCACGCTTGGAGTCCAAAGGAGCCGGAGGTCGCCACCCACGCGACGTGATCTGGGCTCCGCTGGTGGATCCACCGCTTGGTTCGGCAGAGACCGCTATCGGTGAACCCGAGCCGGTTTCTGCTGCGTTCGGAAGGCATCCTGCGATGAGCGATAGCAGGCCCGCGAGCGAAATCAAAAACGATGAAACCATGCCTGCAGTTTTTCGAGCCAAAGTGCACCCCGGAGCAAGGGATATAGAAACGAGCAAGGGGTATGGAAACGCAAACACCGAACGCCAACCCTACAAAACCAAGACTCTACGGGCAATTCCATTGTTTGGATGGATCCTGCGGTGTCAATCAGGGATACCCAGCCCTCCTACCCCGATCGATTCCTTGCGAGCCTGCGGTTTTGCAAAGATTTCAAGCCAGCTCTCCTGTTTGGCACGGCTCTTGCTCTTTTATGGTTTTGATCAAAAAAAGGTGCTGCCAACTTGACAGGTGTCTGTCGAGCACCCCGCGATCGATTCGTTTTCGAGAGAGAGGTTTTCGCCATGGCTCAGTTTCCTTTCCAAATCCGACAATTTCCGTCGGCCTTGCAAGACATTGCCACCGAGATGGAAAACATCTTCGACCAAGTCTTGAACAAGGGTTGTTCGACCAAGGGCTCACCAAGCAACAACGGTGCAAGCGCCGAAGGAGGCTGCGAAGCTCCCGCGTCGGTGGCTTTCACCCCCGCTTTGGATGTTTTCGAGGACGATCAAGGTTACGAGCTGCTGCTCGATTTGCCCGGAGTGACGCTGGAGAATCTCAAGCTTGAATTGCTCGAAGACAAAGTCCATGTCTCGGGCACCAAGGCTTGTGCCAGCGTCGCTGATGGCTCGGTGCAACACCGATCCGAGCGATCTGCGGGTAACTTCGCTCGCGCGATCCGTCTACCAAAGCAGGTCGCCAGCGATCATATCGAAGCGCACTTTAAAGACGGAGTTCTTCGAATTCGCGTGCCAAAGGTGCCTAAGGCGACGTCTAGGACCATCGTCATCAAAAGCTAAATTCGGGAGGACTTTGAGTAGGTTCCCTATAGGATTGACGCTTTAAAAAAGCCCCGCTTGGAGGTCTTCCAATCGGGGCTTTTTGGTTTTGCTTCGAAGCATGAGGGATCCCAAACTAAGGCAACCACTCTCCGTTGCCGACGCTCCAATCGGTTCCAAAGAAACCGGTCCACCGTATCGCCTCACTCCAGGTCTTGAGATACTCTGGAGACACAACTAGCACATCGGGATACCCTGTTCCAGACGAAAAAATCGGCAGTCTGCTACTAGCGCGCATCGCGGCCAAATCCGTGCCACCTATCCCTGCGACCAATCCTCGACCCTTGGATTGGGTATCGAGGGACTTCGGACGCACCAAGAGCATCGACACAGACTCCGCGATAACCTCGGGACCTCCCCGTGTCCAACTGCCGCGCTGCAACTGTACCGGACTGCGAGCAAGCAAGGATCCCCAAGCTTCATTGACGGTGCTGTTTCCGTACAAAATGACATTTCGATCCGATAGACTCTGAGGGTCTCGCTGTGCAAGTGCCAAATAGTCCGCATCGCTCCAGCAGTCTACCGACCCGTTGCCCCGGTACCAGAAGGTCTCTGCATCATAGCGAGCCCTACCGAGCATCCAATGGTTTTCTTCGGGATCTCCATGGGTTCCGTAAACCAATACAAACCGATTGCGAAACGCTTCCTTAAAGACTCCGTACTGGCTTGCGTCGCGGGGGATCGAAAGCTGCTCTTGCTGTGCCTGTTCTTGTTGCGACGGCTTGCGTTGTCGCCAGAGAGTCGCAGAACCCTCCGAAGTAACCTTATCAAACCAAAGCGTTTGCTCGCGTCCCGCAATGCCTGCGACGCTGAGGGCTTGTGTATCGATTTCCAAATTCAAGTTCACCGGCAACGGGGTATCCGAAGCCAGGAGCTTGGATAAACGGATCCCCCACGAGGCGATGTTGGTGGTTTTGACCGAGATCTTTTGAGTCTGTCGATCTCGATCGAGCTGGACCGTCGATAGATCTGCGATCCGCTCCTGGCAACCGAGGGTGAACCAATGGCAGTCAGGGGATATATGCGGGCCAGGAGTTACAAATCGAATCGAGTCGATTTGGGACGAAGCCGGAATTTCGTGGGCCTGGAAAAAGTCCATCATCGCAGGCCAATCGCAGCAAGGGTTTCCCCACCAATGGCCAGCCCCAGCTTGCTCTTTGTAAACCCAGTCGGGATGGAACTTGGCCAACTCCTGTCGCATCGTTCGAGCTTGATCGACCGGTACGTTGTCGTCAGCGTCTCCGTGCAGGATGTAAACCCCTTGGGATTTGAGATTCTCAACTCTTGCCAGCGTATCGCTGCCACCTTGGGGCCGGCGCAGCAATTGCGACAAGGGGTCTTGTTGGGCGTTTCCACCACGACCTGTGTAACTCGAAAAGGAGACCCAGCCGGCGCTAGGTCCAATCGCTGCAAAACGGTCAGGGAACAACGTGCCAATATGCCAAGTCCCATGACCTCCCATCGAATGGCCTGTCAAATAGGATCGCTTTGGATCGGTCTTGAATCGCTCGCGAGCCAATTCAAAGACTTCGAGTCCGTCCCAACGTCCCCAGTCCTCCCAGTCAAAGCCGAAATTGCGGCGATTCGTCGGAGCGATCACATACGTGTTGTCTTTGGGGCTATAGACGGCGGCTTGTCCCTCCCCTTCCACACCCGCACCATGCAACGTCAAGATCATGCTAGGGGCTCGATCCGATCGCAAGGAATCCTCTTTAGGCGGGACCACACCGTAGTACTGAACGCTTCCGTCGATTTGACTGATGAACGTTCGACGATGCATCTGTTGCGAGCTTCGCACCGGCCACTTGACTTCGACCTGATCGAGCTTGTCCCCTGTGGCTAAGCGGGTCAATTCGACGGAGACATTCAATTCGTTCGCTTCCAAAGTCGTTTCACTGCTCGGGGTGGTACGAAGTTTGACCGGTACCTTTCGCAAAGACAGAGGCGGGATCATCGGGACGTCCAAAGCCAACGGCTCGCAATCGTTGGCTTTAGCGGTAATGCTCAAGCCATCGAGGGTTTGATCCGAGGCGTTGACGACTAGCAGCGATCCGAGCCAGTCGCCTGGTTCATCCCGCAATACACTTGGAAACGTCGTGTCTCGGAGGCTAAGATAAATCGCTTGTTTCGCTGGCTTGAGTTTTGCAGTGATCCTGCCCCGGCCACTGGAAAACAACAGCCAGTTCTCTCCGGCCTTTAAAGAGACGGGCAACTCGACGGAACCGTTCGAGTAGACGTCGCCTACTCGCGAAGTTCCGTCGATACGAACCGAGCTGTGCCCCTGGGCATCCAGGAGCCAGATCCCTGACTCGGGTACTTTAACTTTCACGGCAAGCAGTCCACCGAAAAGTTCGCGTCCTCCAAAGCCACCTTGTTCGTCCGCTTCGATGCGTTTCCACGGACTCAATCCATCGGCACTCGCAGATGCCTGGGCATCCA